>Ga0209353_10000804_pt1 | contig 18357 bp, 21 predicted proteins | sample LauGreSpBDMM15SD_2_FD_187561 | JGI IMG/M metagenome (GOLD analysis project Ga0209353, IMG submission 187561) | Freshwater lake microbial communities from Lake Michigan, USA - Sp13.BD.MM15.SD (SPAdes) (version 2) | ecosystem: Environmental > Aquatic > Freshwater > Lake | place: Lake Michigan...
GCTTTCAGTAGATTTCTCCGGGCGATGTTTCGAGCGGCGATGACTTGGCGGGATTCGTCCATTGTTAGCTTTAGTTGAGGTATGAATAGGAAACGAAGGCATCTGACACTTCGATGGTGTCGGCTCCGGCGGTGTCCACGTTCATCACGATTTTTAGCGTTTGGTTCGCTGTCACAGCGACGGGGATGGTGAAAGATACGAGGGCATTGACTGCGAGGTTGGGGTCTATGATTGCGGCGGGGTATGCGGAATACGCATCCACCGCAGTGCCGCTTCCCTGCACCGACAAAAGCAGCGTGGTGGAAAGTGGATCGCCGATTGCGACTGAAGAATATACGCGGCAGGAGAAAGTGACCAGCACTACCCCCGCAAGCGTCGCGGTAAATATCGTGTTTCCGGTTGTGAGCGCATCGCCGCCGACTGCGGTTGTAAATTCCAGCGTTTGATTCGCACCGGATGAAAATGACTGCGTGGCGGCTTTTCGTGCTGCGGCAAACGGCTTTGCAAGCTTGATTCCTCCGCTGCTGCCCGCTGCAATCGCTAGAGCCGTGCCTACATTCGCCCCCGGCGTGATGCCCGCCCACGTTGTTAGGTCTGCGTCGTAGGCTTGGACGTTCGTTCCAATGGCAAGGCCAAGTGCCGTGCGTGTCCCGCTGGCGTCGGTGAACACTGGTGCTAAAGTGAAAGTTTTTATTCCTCCAACCGTCTGATTGGTTGTCAAATCCACGTAGTTCTTGGGGACGACAAATGTGATTGCCGTTACGCCAAGAGTGCCGCCTGCCGCTACGTTACAAAGCCATTGAGTGCCCGCGTTCACTGTGCCGGATTCCACTGAAACGAACGCACCTATGATTTCATCCCATGCGTCAAAGTCGGTTGCGCGGGTAGGCGCTCCACTGGCGTTGATGGTATAAATGCCGTTTTCTGCGGGCGCAGATTGATTCTTAATCAGAATGCGATCCGATGTTGCCAATACAATGCCGTCAATCGTATCTCCGTTCTCGTAGGCGGTTGCTAGTGTGCCGTTGGTCGTTGTAGCAACGCGAACACTGTTTTTCGCGTCCGCGCTTCCGCTTGTCAGTAATCCGTTTATAGCGGCAAAGGTAGCGACTGGCGGATCAATAAGCGCGCCCGTGACTGGATTGACTTTTACGGCTGAAGTAGGTGTAGGCATGGCTTATTGGAAGGCTTCCCAAACTTTCGCGTTGGTAGATGCGTTGTAGTCGTCTGGACGAATAATTGAAGGCGAGGCTTCCGCGTCTGTGCCTGCGCGGAGTTTATACACCTTGCCGCCAAAGCTGGCGTGATCGAAGGCGAGTAGCTGCGGGACGCCGCGATTGATGGTTGCAACGCCGTCAAGATTTGTAGAGCCGCCCCCGGTGTAGCCCGTGACAACGCCGTTAAAATAGCCGAATGACTGCGGCGATGATGTTGAGAGGTTGCCAGCAACGATAACGTCGGAACGCACCTCGCACGGAATTGACAAGGCTTTAATAGGAGCATTGCCGGGCTGCGTTACTTGCACCTCAATAGTGCTTGCGAAAGAGGCCGCCCCACTCGATGCAAATTGGGCAAACATCGCCCAAGTTGAAAGATTCAAAGTTCCGCTCCATGTGTCGGCCCATGTAAAACTTTCGTCCACCGTAATTGTAGGCGTGAAATTAACCTCGGCGTGGGTAATGTCCCAAGAACCGACTCCTGACACGTTGACAGCATACACGCCGCCGATTGCAGCCGCTACGGTCTGCGCGGTTGCGTTTGCCGGGAATGTTCCATAGAGCGAATAGCCCGCCGTAGTTTGAGCGATTCCAAACCCGCTGCTTGATGTCGGGGCGGTGCGTGATCCTTTCTTGGCTTGCGTAATGACAACTACTCCTGCCGTATTAACAGCAGTGAACTCGCTATTTGCCGCTGCGTTAATGGCGGTTTCCATCGCCGCGCCAACTTGACTTGCAGTGTGGCCGACGGTGATTGTTACCTTGTAAGCCCTATCGCACGCCGCCGCTTCTGTTGGAATGGTGGCCGTGCCGCTTTTGTCAGCCCAAAACGCCACTGTTCCTGCGCTGTCGTAAAATATGATGTAGTCTTGATCGGAGGTAAGCGCGGCAGTTTTGCAAAACAGCGTTACAATTTGAGCGCGGCCCTCTGAAAAAGTCCAAGAACCAGAGGTCGCAGTTCCGCTTATTGCAATGCGCGCCGTGTAATGATTGGTTGCGGATGCCGCTTGTAAAACGGTCAGCGAAATACTTCCGTCCGCTGCTGGAGCAAAATCACTAGAATATGCGAGATAGCCTTTTTGCAGCACTACGGCTTGAACCGCTTGCGTAGAAGCATCGCCATTCTGCACGGCAAGCACATTGTTTGTGGTGATTATTGCGGGCGAAAGTGTGCCCGTGTTTAAAACAATTAACGAGCGCGCGCCGACGCTAGTAAATGCAAAGATGTAAATACCGCCGTCTTTCGTGACCGTTGCACCGCCAGCACTAATAACGGAAGCAAGTAAGTTGAACGCAACTGACAACGCGCCAGCGGAAACGTCATGGTCAAGCGAGGTTGTGGTGTTAGCTCCAAAGGTAAGAGTGAACGTGCCCGATGTTGGCGGGTCGTCCGGCGTGCCAATGGCAACTTCCACAAGCGAGGAAGCGTCAATGTTGGCGTCCGCAAAAGTTCCATCGCCAGCGGAGACAAGAAAGCGCAAGTCGCGCCCTCGCCCGTCGCGACGAACAAACTCAGGACTTGCCGCGAGGCTTTCCGTATCGGGAGACGCGAGCAATCCCTTTGCGGTCTCATCGCTTAAATTGATGTTCCAAGTCGGGTTTGTCATCGGGTTTTGTGTAAGGGTTTCGCGCTTCTATTGCAAGTTAATTTCAATAAGGGCGCTTAGATGAACCACAGTAGATTAAAATTGTCGCTTCCGTTATCGTAGGTGACTAAAATGTAGGGCGCATACGGCGAAATGTTGCCAGTGTTGATCGTAGAACCGTCTGCCGCGTTACTGAAACTACCGCTAAAACCTGAGTAGTTGATGATGTCCGATGTAATTCCCGGCGCGAAAGTCTGTTGATAACCAACCAGCGTTAGGATTGCGCCCGTTGTCAGAGTGACAATATCGCAGTTAATCGTATCAATAGTCGGCCCCGCTGTATCCATTGCTACCTTGAGGATGCCGCCAGATTCGATATTTAAGTCTCCTATGGTTATTGTTGCGCCAAGCTGATAGGCTGAGAATGTCGCCCCGCTTTTAACGGTCACGTCGCTTGAACCAGTCATATTGAGCGCAAGATGCCCCGCTTCAACGGTTGTCGCGCCCGTGAAATTATTGCCGCCGTTGGAAAGCGTCAGCTTGCCGCTTCCCCTTTTGATGATTTGTCCGGCCCCGCTGATTTGCTGTGTAATCACCACGTCGTTGCTATGATCAAAAATGACAGTTGCGCCAGCTTCGACGGTAATATCTCCGTCCCAAGTTCCGATGCTCGCGCCCGCGCCAATTTTAAGCTCGCCGCCCTTTACCGTGATCGCGTCAATCACGTTGTTGGAAGATGCGATTGTCAGCCTGCCCGTGCCGTCCTTCACGATAATCAATATCGCATTTGAAAAAGAGGTGGCGAGGCTGACCGTGTTGTTGGCAACGTCAAAGGTTGGCACGCCCGCCGAAAAAACAAGGCGAGACGAGATGTCGCTTGTGTTGCCCGGCTCCCAGCGAAGCGTTGCGCTGGCGTTAAATGTAATATTGCCCGATGGCCCAAGCGAGCCGCTGTTAAATCCAATCGTGCCGCTATTCAAATCAGTGCCGCCCGTGTAGGTGTTTGCGCCCGTCAAACTGAGGTATCCAATGCCGATGTTTCGCACTTTACCCGCTCCGCTGATGACGTTTGCGCAGACGTAGGCGTTGCTGCGGTTGAAGTCCACGAACGCCCCGCTTGTGATTGCGACCGTGCCAGTTCCGAATGATCCAGTAGTTCCCATTAGATGCCGATTTGTAGTGTTCCTGCGCTCACTGTTGTTGCGCCGGAATAGGTGTTCGTGCCGCCAAAGATGAGCGTGCCAGCGCCCGCCTTGTTAATGCCGTTGCTGCCGCTGATGACGCCGCCAAAAGTGAGCGATGCGTTTGAAATCGTAATAGTGACGTTTTGCGAGAGCGTGACGTTGCCAGTGCCGAGATTCAGTGAGTTTGCGCCGGAAAAGGTGAAGTTGCCATTCAGGTTGATGGCGTTGTTAAAGCTGTTGGTGAGTCCGTTTTGTCCGCTTGTCAGCGTCCCGCCGTTGATCGTGAATGTGCTAAACTGTGAGCCTGTGCCGTAGTTCCAAATCATTGTTTGCCCCGGCTGTAAAATGCCCGGATACATGAAGCCCGCCGCCCAATCCACTACGGGCGGATACATTTGCCCAGAACCAAAGCTGCCCGTGCTGGGCTTGATGGTGCGGAGGTGCGTAGTGGTGTGGTTGATGACCTTGCGCTTGTCGTCTCCCGTGAAAACCATGTCGGGCGGTTCTGTCACCTCTGGCTTTTCCAGCGTGATTAACAACTGATACCACGTATGCCCTACGCCGTCGGCTACCCACGCCGTCGGATAGTCCGCCCATTTCTCGCCGCCAAAAAGCTCTGCGCTGTAAATCAGATATTGCCCGCCGATGTCCTTGAACTTCATTTCCACCCAAGCGGCGTGATCCCCCTTGAGAGAAAGCGTCTTCGGCTCATATGGCGGCACATTTAGGCCCGTGATACCGAACTGACAATCCCACGGCACATCATACATAAGCGATGAACGCGGATTGATCTGGAAATCCACCGTGTCAAACTCTGCGGGTTGCGAAGCCGATGCGCTCGCCAAAGTGCCGCCAGTGATGACGCTCATAAACGGGAAAGCCTCGTTGTAGAACTTGCCCATGTCCGCGACAAGATGCGCGTTTTGAATCTGTATCCTGTTTAGGTTGCGCCCGTCTGGACTTAATACCATCACGTCCAAAAGGTTTTCGCCGCCCTTCGCCTCCATCACGTCAATGCGATCTTCGTGCCCGTTCATCATGTCCACCATTGAATTAAGGTGATTGCGTTGGCTAGCAATTCCGCCGCGCCATTGTCCTATTTTGTTCTGAATAGGCATTGCGTTACGTGATGTTCTGCGGTGGCGCGGTTGTCACTTGCCCCAAGTTAATACTCCAAAGCAGAGTTGCAAAATCAAACGGCATAATCGTTAGCTGATTCTTTTCCTCGCACTCGTAGAATCGCCCAACCTGCGAATAGCTTGGCCCGTCTGTGACGATGTTGCTGATGCCGTTAAAATAGCCTTCCTTTGGGGGCAACGCGGTAGGCGTTGGCAATCCCGCAATAATCGGCACGTTCTGAACGCGAGGCTGAGAAAGCGGCACAACGTCAATCGGGCCGCGTGCGCCAGTCTGGTTGACAATGCTGACAAGCGGATCGGCCCCATTCAAATCAGCGGAGTATTTTGGAGCTTTAGGCACTTCTCTTGTCACGTAGCGGATAACCGCAAACGGAGCCTTGTATGTCAACTGAGTTGTCGGCGGCGTGTATTCGCGCTGAAATCCCGCCGCAAGTTGCTTCAGAACCGTGTCCTGCCATTCAAGTTGCACGTTCAATGTCGCGCTTCCGCCTGTATAAACTGGCGCGGGCAGCTTGCCGTCAATCAGCCCTTTGAAAGATACGTCAAAGTGCGTCCAAGCGCGTTCTTCCGTTGCCGTGTATCCCGTGAGTGTGAGCGCATTATAAACCGAGTCGGGACGGTTGCGATTCTTGCGAAGGATGCGGACAAAATCAATGGCGTTGGCCGTCTTGATCCAATACTTCCGCACGATGCTATCCATGCCCCATGCGTCCACCGTGAGTTGCGCGCCGGGCTGTTCTTCCGCTGTTGTTCCGTTGGCGTTGAGGTAGGTCATTTGGCGAGAAGTAATTCAATAGCGGCGGTAAGTTTCCCTATTGATTCGTCCGATATAACAGAGAGGGCTTTATTTGCGTCCGGCTCTCGCGCCTCGGCAAGCATTGCGCGCCTTCTATTTAGTTGCTCGCCAGAAATTCTTTCCCCCGTTGATGGATCAATTCCGCTGATAATCTCGCCGCCAATCCCGCGATGAATGCCAGTAAGCCCTAGCTTGTCCTCTGACTTCTTGAATGCTTTGTTTGCCGCTTCCGCCGCTTTCCGTTCAGCGCGTCCACGGGCATTAACCATTGCTTCCGGCCCGATGCCCTGCTGAATCATTGCCGCCGCTTGTTGCTGATTGACTGCGTGCAACTGTGCCGCCGCTTGCGCGTCGTTAATCAGCCCATAGCGACGTTTCTGAGAAATCTCGTAGCGTTCGCGCTCGTATTCGAGTAGCTTGCGCTGCGTCTCGGTCTGCGCGCGTCCATACTCGGATTCCTTGACGCGGACATCCATCGCCTTCTTTTCGATGTCCAGCTTGTCCTCGTTCTCCTTCCGCATCTTTTCCGCGCCGCCTAGTTGCCCTTTGGAAATCTCATCTTGATCGTCTATCTCGCGCTGTCTGTCTTTAGCCGCTCCTTCCGCCGCATACTTGTTTTCAAGTGCGTTGCGTTTCATCTGCTTGTTTGCTTCGCTGAGTCCGCTTTTGTCAATGTCGGCAAGCTCTTTTTTAAGTTGGTATTCGTCCGCGAAATTCTCGCTTGCGCGCTGTGACGACTTACTAGCAAACGACGCCTTTTCCTGCGCCATTTCAGCCTCAAAATTCGCCGCCGCTGCGTATGCGTCCGCATCGTCATTCATCTTCCTGTCGCGGGCGGTTTTTTCAAGGTTGGCCTCTTCCGCGATAGTTTGCTTTGCGCGGTTAATTGCCAGCGTGCCCTTGTTCCTATCATATGCCGCCTTTCTGCGTTCTTCCGGCGTGCTTTGCGGAGCGTTATTAAATGACTCATTGATCTCCTTTTGCTTGTCGTTCAGTTCCTTGTTTTTGATCGCGAGTTTCATCGCCGCCGCTTCTTCATCCGCTGCATAGTCGCCAGCGGTCAGTCGGGTTTTTGAAACTTGATTCTCGCCGATGGTTTTCTGCGTATCCTTTCGGATTTGCGCAACGTCATCTAAGGTCTTTTTATACTTCTCTGCTGCCGCTTCCGCCGCCTTGGTATTCATCGCCCATTCAGCGATTGCCGCCCCGATAGCAATGACGCCGCCGATGACCATTCCTTTCGGGCCAAAGATAGAGGCGATTTGCGATCCCTGCTGTGCAATCACGCGGCTCGCGCTCATGCCCATTTGCAGCGACACGGCTACGTCCTGCGCCTGCTGCGATACCATGCCGACGCGATAGGCTGCATTTTGGCCGCCACCAAAGGCGCTGCCACGTCGAGTTCCAGCGTATGCCGCACCACCCGGCCCTCCGCCAATAGACTGCTGCTTTTGCTTTTCCTGAGAAATGCTCTGCTCAAGTCGAAGCATCGTCCGCGCTTGCTGCAATGCCTCTGAGGGCTTTAATCCAGCGTTTAACCCTAACTGAACATTCCTTTCCAACGATGCCATTGCGCGCAAGTGTTGCTCGCGCTGCTTGTCGCCAGATGCGACTGCCGCCATAAGCTGAATCTTCTTTTGAATTGCCGTCTGTTCCTTCGCATTGGACGATGCGATTAAAGCCTGCTTTTCCGCTATCTGCTTGGCTGTTTCCAACTCCCTTAATTTCTGAGCATTTAGAGACGCCTGCGACGTTTCGATGTTCTTCGCCAGTTCAACAGCCTTTTGCTTCGCGGCAATCTCGGCGTCATAGAGAACTTCCTGCCGAGCCATGCCAGTTGCACGCTCCTGAGAAAAACCCTGAGACTTGTAATCGTATGCCTTTTTCCGCATTGAGACAACTTGATCAAGTGCCGCTACTTCGTTTGCCAGCCCTTCCGCCACAAATCGCTTCCGCTCAAGCGCAAGCTGAGACATCACCTGCCGTTCGTGCGATGCTATCCTGTCCGCTCCCTTATTTGCATGAGATGCGAGGGCGTCAATCGCGGCTTGAGCCTTATCCGCCGTGATAGTGATTTCGATTTCTCCGTGAGCGCCCATTGGTTTCACGGACTTCTACTATTGCAAACGAGTTGCGTCAAGTCACAACTAATCCGCCGCGCTCAAATATCTGCTTCAAAATCTCTTTGCCAACCTTGTTGTTAATATACGCCTGCACGTCCTTGGTCGCGTTGTTGATAGCCTGCTGAACGAACTCCATGCCCACCGTATCACCTCCGCGCGAAGTGTTGAATAGTTTTACGCTGCACTGCTTGTATCCAGTGTAGGTAACGCTGAACGATTGCGCTGCCGTGCCTCCTTCGTTCTTGTCAACGGTGGGGATGTTGCGAGCCTTTAGCCGCGTCAGCTTGTGCTTCTTTTGGAGGTATGGAGACTTTTCGTAAAGGTCGCGGGCACACCAGAGCCACCCGGCAGCGATGTATGCGCGGGATTTGATACGCATTTTCAATATGACGCTCATCACCTCACGCACCGTTTCTTTGCTGAATGTTCGCCCGTTCTGCTTCATCCATTGCAGCGCGAGCCAGAACAGGCGAGGGCGGGTAATCGTGCGCCCGCTTCCGCTTCCTATCTTGCCAGCGACGGGCGCGTTCATATCGGCTTTGATACGCTCTTTTGTAGCCTTGCGAGTCAACTGAACGAGTCCGCCCAAAACTTCTCCATTGAGCTTGCTTCCGATAAGCACTTTCAACGCGGCATCCTGCACAATGTCCACAATAGGGGTGCGACCAACGTCCAGCTTCGCTTTAAGAGCTTTGTTTAGCCCGCTGAAATCGTATTTGATTTGCACGCCCCGACTATGCGCGGGCGGGGGTTATTTTGCAAGCGCGGCGATAATCAGGTATGCGTGATAAGCGAGCGCAAAGGAGACGACCGCAATGGCAATATCTTCAAATGTTGATGTTTTCATTTGGCAAGCACCCTCGCCAAGCACGCCGCGTCGCGCCTTCTCCTGCTTTCCTCAACGCGCTGTTTCGCTTCATTCTTTATTTGCTGTGCGCGAGCGTCAATATCCTCGTTAATACGTCTGCGGCGTTCCTCGGCGCATGGCAATACGCAATCAATCGCATCGCGTCCAATTGGAGGCAGCCCATCCAGCGGCCTCATCCGTTCGTAATCTGAAAGCCATCCTTTTGTCATAGTCTATGAATGTTGGTTTCGTCAGTGGTTTTTGTGTGAATTGGAAGAGTTCTGGCGTCCAATATCTCATGCGCGCAAAAGGCGCATCTTATTATTTTACCAAGCGCATCGGAGTCTGATAATCGAGTCGCCTTCCTGCATTTGATGCAGCGATATGTTCTTGTGGTTTTCATTGATTGGATTGGTTTGTGTTTTCTCTAAATTACTTTGCAAGCACCGCCCTGAGCAATCGCCCCTTCTCCGTCACGCGCTCGTATTTCACCAGAATCTTGTCGCCAACTTTCGGCAAGCGTGCGAGCGATTGCACGGGCACGCCGCCAAAGGATACGCCGTGACGCGAGACTTCGATGGAGCACTTGGCGATGTTCACTGCGGCGACTTCAAAGACTTCTTGCTGGTAGTTTTTCCAGCGTTGGCAATAGGGCGTGCGTCCTTCGATGTAGGGTGCATCCACGCGCTTAAACACGATTCCTTCGCCACCGCTTGCCTTCACGCGCTCGCATAGTTCACGCTTTGCTTCCTCGCCAATGACGCGCTCAACCACTTCGCCCTTCCATACGTCGCACAAAATATCACGGCGGGCGCTGTTGTCGGAAAGCACGGGCGATCCCATCAAGCCGTAGATGTCGAACGCCACGAATCGGCCCGCTGGCATCTGCTCGCCGTCGAGAACGAAGTCAAACGGCGAAAGCATGGCGAGAGCAACTGTTGAGTCGCCCAGTGCTACGCGATTGCCCTCTCTCGTGAGTCCGATGACCTTGTTGCCGGATTTCACGATGCGTCTCCACTGGCCGTCCATTTTGGTTTCAGCGCACCATAGCGGAGAATGGAAAAGCGGCTCAGGGTCGGCGCAATCTGTGAGAAGTTGAATGTTCATTGAATTAAATCAATCTCATCTTTGTAGATTGTGCCACGGAAAGCCTTTCGCTGCTTTTCCGCCAAGTCTTTCGGCACAGTGGTTTCAGATAGCGCGATTGTCTGGTATGTCATCACGTAAAGCGTAGTTGTAATGTCGGGGAGTCGCGAGTGAGTGGTCTCTGCGGCAACAACAATTCCGCTTCCTTCAAATGTGTGAACGTGCCCAAAATCATCCGTTGCTGGCGACGTAATTCTTTCGTCTAAATTAAGATTTCTCGCACCCTTGAACCTCAGTGAGAAGTCGTATTCAATTTTTGTTCCCGGCTGTGTGAAAATTGGCATTGGTTGGATTGATTTCCACGAAGATGCACAGCTTCACGCAGCCCGTCAACAGAAATCTTTAACCAATCGGTGAACTACGGTCTTTTCGCCATGAACTCAGACACATTCACGGGCCTTGTTTTGCGCGTGTGGCGAAGCTGGTTCTTGCCCGTTTCGTTTGCGGTAAAAATATACCACATGGACTCCATGCGCTCTCCGTCCGCTTGTGACATATCCCATAGTATTTCAAGCGGGCTGATGCTGCCACACGTTACCGCTGAGATTACAGCAACGTAGCTGGCTGCTGCACCAACCCCTATGCGTTTCCCCCGCCGCTTCCCTTGGTGTCCGGCTCCACGCTCAATGCGTCGGCTAAGTCTTTGTCAATCGCGTCGGAAGTCTCCATTGCCTCTTTCGTGCGCGTTGTGCTGTCAATGCCAAGCTTTTCAGCCCATTCCATAGCCTTGACGCGAAACGCACTTGCGGCATCGCCACGGGCAGAGTCGCATTGCGCGGGTGACTGCGTGCAAATGAACAACTTTAAGATGGCTGATTCGATGACGCTGATGTCGTCTGTCCGCACGCGAAAAAAAGTTACACGGCGATTGAATGAGAATGGCTTTAGCGTGATGCCAGCGAAGGTGAACACGCGCCCCATGTCTTGCGAGGCGGGAATTGCGATGCTTGCTCCGGGATGAATTGCGTTGTCGTCTGTCAGTGTTTCCATTGGTTTTATTGGGTTAGATGTTGAACTGTCTCTGCGCTAGCGTCTTTGCCTAAAAATATCCAGTTGCCGTTGTCTGCTTGCACCGCAAGCTTTGCGACTGCGCTTTTCATCATGCCAATCATTCGTGCGCGCTTTCCATTCGGGCCGAGGGCAATTGCCAGCAGGGTTGCGGCTTCTTCCTCCTGGATTGTGTCAATTTTGGCTTGAAACTCGATGTCTTTAATAGCGTGACAACCTTTTTCCCAACCTTTCAAAACTACGGAAAGCAGCGGAGTTTTCTGGAAAAAGTAGGTGCATTGATCTATGAGGTCTAGGCGTTGCGCGTCCTGCGGGGTGAATGGGGTTTCCGTTTCCCATTTTCCACGGCTGACAAGATGCCGCTTGTGTTCGGCGAGAAACTTGTCGGTGTAAGTCATCGCGCAGGGGAATTGCGGATTTACCCACGGGACACCTAGAAGCTCAAGCGTGATTGCGAGCGGTGTTGATGGCGTAGAGAAAAACTGATCCATTGGTTGTAATTGGTTTTGCGTCGGAACTTACGCCGCCGACGCCCGGCGCTATGAGCACACTAATAAAATTAGGCGATGCCAGCGTATTGCTGGTATTCAGCCGAGAAAGTTTTAAAACCAGTGGCGGATTGATCGATTTTTGCGCTGTTCATATACAAGCCGCCCGCGTTTTCCAAAAGCCCGTTGGAGGTTGCTGAGGCCATGCCCATAGTGTTGGAAAGTCCGCTGGCTATTGCTCCGACGAATGTCGCAAGCAACAGGCCCGAAGCGGTGGCGACGTTGATTTCTCCAGTCACGCTAATCTTGCTACAAGCTGCGCCTCGCGCTTCGTTGATGCGCTCGCCGTCCTTGTTGGTGAGCGGGTCAACGAACTCAGGTTCAAAGCTGAGTCCAAGAGATTTGATGAGTATGCCCGTCTCGTCAGATGGGATTCCGTGAGTTGGGCCTGCGGTTCCGATGATAGTCATGGTAAAAAGTAAGAGTTAAGAGTTTCATGCGGATTGGTTGGAATTGGTTTCTTCGTTGCTTATTGCAACTTACTTGCATCAAGTCAAGACGTAACTACGCGAAATGTTCGTGACCATTCGCGCACTTGCGAACCCGACCCCTGTCTGCTGCCTCCGTCTGCTACGCGAATTTGAAAGTATCCAGTCGAAGAACCGTAAAGCGTGTTAAAAAGAGATGTAGTCGCGGCGGGAACTGAACCCGCAAAAGCTGCGTCAATAGCCGTGCTCCATAGTTGGAGCTTTGCCATGTCGGTAATGCTGGCAAGCCGCATTTCAACGGTCAATTCCGCCCCCCATCGCGACGGAGCCTCGCCCTCGTTTTTATTGCCAAGCTCAACCTCGCGTGGGTCGCATTTGACAATAATTCTGTCCTTGTCAGCCCCGTCGTCAACGTCTCGGTGAAGCGCGGCTGGCAAATCCGTCTGCGCGGCGAGAATTGTAATCACCATGCGCTCAATGTCGTATTCTGCAAAATTTCCCATAGAAGATTATAGTCCTGCGCGCTTGCCAAGTTTCATGTAAATCATGCCGTCGTGAATGTTCGTGTCCATTACGTCATATGTGCCATTTGCACCGCTAGAAGCCGCAAGGACGGCTGTATCATTCTTGACTGGCAATGTTGCCCACGAAGATACCTTCGTGCTGATTTGCGGGCCGTCTGGATCGCACGTTGCGCCGTCGAAGATTTGAACGTCAATCAGGTTGTCTCCAACTAGGATGCTGGTAACGGTAATCGCGCCGATTGTCAGCGTCGGCGATGAACCGCGAGCGGCATTGATCTCGGTAACGAGTTCGTCAAATGCTGCTGTAAGTAGGCTCATGGTTTAGAGAAAAGGCCGCGCCCGTATCGCTACGATGCGCGGCCCTTGTTGGACTGCTTTAGGGCCGATTGATTACGGCTGCACTTGCTTAGTTCCGATGGCGAGGACGGCGGAATTGAATACTGGCGTGGTGCCTGCAATCGTTCCGACGTAGCGCAGGTATTTGCGCACGCTGCGGGTATCCACATTGACGCTAATCAGCGAAGTGGACGCCGTGACCTGCGTAAAGGTTGCGCCGGAAACATCCGTGTAGCTGGAATCATCCGCGCTGTCTTGGATTTTGCCGTCGAGCGTTGGCGTGGTGCCGGAAACGGTTCCAATCGCTTGCACGAAGGTAATGTTGCCGATGTAGCCGCTGACATCGAAGCCGGTGCCGGTGACTGTTGATGTGCGGGCTGCGGAAACCGCTGCCTGCGTGACTGTGGACTGATTTTTTGGGTCGAGATTCATGGTCTTATGTTATTTGGATTTTCTTGAATGTTTAGGATCGCGATTTTCTGTTTCCGGCTCTCGCGTTTCAATTTCTTGCGATTTCGAGGGCGCGGTTTCCGCCTTGTCTTCCGTCAGCTTCCCCTTGCGGGATAAGTTGGCAAATGTAAGGTCGTCCACTTCAACAGCATCCCCGATTTTTGCCGGGATGCCGTTGATAGAGACAGGAGCGAGAACGGTAGCCTTCATTACTGAGCGGCTGAGTCGGTGGACACGTTGAACGCAAGCGGCTGGCGCACAAGGTAGTCGCACAGCTGGTTGACCGTGATTTCGATCTGACCGCTCTTCTTGAGCGCGTAAGGGTCAACGATGAACTCCATGCCAGCCCAGCGAGCGAGTAAGAGTTGCGACCACACGCCGAAGTAGGCGATGTTGCCGGTGATTTGATTCGTGCGCTCGTAGCCGTAGCCATTGAGGTCGCCTTTATCGATCAGATAAACGGCGCCAGCGGTGCTGCTGCGCAGGATGGTCTTCCACTTGCCAACAGTGGCGCTGGAAAGGGCAAAGCCCATCGTGCCAATATCGGCGTTGTCAACCGTGATGCCAGTTTCAAACTCCACGATGTCATCCCATGTAGCCGCGCCACCGAATGTGACGGTGGCGTTGATGCCGCTGGTGTTTTTCACGCCGAGCGGCTGGCCTGCGTTGCCGGTGCCTTCAAGGCCCGCGAGGTCTTGCAGGAGTGCGAGACGTGTCATCAGTTCGCCGCGCAGGAAAGCCTCGGCGGAAATGCTGGACTGCGCGAGGAACTGCGTGGTGAACGGGATGGTTGCACCGCAACGATGCGGGGTCATTGCCTTTTGAGCAAATGTCGCCTGCGAGTCGGTGAGTGCGCCGGTTTCCGATACCCAGTAAGCGGTTGCGCCGCCGGTCTGTTGCGGAAGAATCATGTCACCCACGCACCCGTTCATCGTGGTAATGCCGAGCTTGCCAAGAACGGTTGCGTTGTTAAGCAGTTCGATCATCGGTCCATATTGGTTCTGCACCGTTGCGCCGCCTGCGGTGAACGTGGTGACGTTCTGTGCACGGGTGTCGAGATTAAGAGCACGGGCGAGGTCGAGCGTGGCGACTTCGTTTGGCATACAAATCGCGCCTTCGCGGAGTGTGCGGCCAAGGTGTTTCGCAGCGGCTTCGCTGGCTTCTTTTTCCAAGCCTTCAAGACGGCCCTTGCCGATAATCTGGCGAGCAGCGCGCATGAGGCTGAATTGACCAGCCTCTTTCTGGCTCATGCCGATGTTGGGATTCGTCTCAGCTATGCGCTGGACGTTTTCAAAGCTATCCAATGCTTCGGCGCGGAAAGCGTCAAAGTCGGCATCGCCCATCGTGTGTTTCGCGGCAATCGCGGTTGCGGATTCCTTCCATTGCGGGTTTTTCAACCCACCGACGAAATCGTTAATCTTTTTGCAGCGGTTGCGGAAGTCGGCAACGGCATTGCCGCGCTCTTTCACAACGTCAATGACAGCGGTGCCGCCGTTGTCGTCGGGCTTCTCATGGAAGCGTTTAGCAGTTGTGTTGAGCATGGTAGTATTTGATTTTTGTTGCGCGGGCTTATCGCCAGCTATTTGCATTAAGGGTTTTTGCGTGGATTTGTCAAGCGGTGGATTGGTTTCTAGAATAGTAATGTCACGGAAGCGTTCTTCGCCGTCCTTGGATCGGCCCGCGCCAACGGTGATGTCTGCTGGAATTGTAACTAGGCTTCCTTCCTGGATTTCCCACTTGAATTTGTAGATCGGTAATCCGTCTTTCTCTCCGATGCAAACGCCGTCATCAATGATGCGATAGCCTACGCTGGTATCCGGCAATGCCCCGCTCATAGCGTCTTTCTTTTTCGTCTGAGCAAATTCAGAATCGCTCCAAATTATTTTACTAACCGTGCATTTCTTTCCGTCCACCACGTATTCAGTGGCGCGTCCAAGATGCTGATTGCGGTCGTGATTGAAAAGAATTGGCAGTCCGGCTTTTAGCCGCGCATCGGAAATGCCGCCCGGCGAATGGTCGAGAACTTCCCAATAGTACTCGTCTGAACGCCAGTCATGGCGCTTGTAAGGCTCGTCGCTGGAAACACTCATCGTGAACTCCGCGCCATCGGACGACTTGTTAATCTCCGCACTGCGGAAGAGCGTTTCTGGAATCTGAATGGTTTTCGTTGCCATTGCGGTTTTGTTGTTAATGCAACTAGGTTGCGTTTGTCAACTTTGTTTTTTGTCGGGCTTCGGCTTCTCTGTTTCTGTTTTGCCAGCTTCTTTCTGCGTTTCCGCCGCTGCGCGAGGGTCGCAAGTTTGTTCAAACGGAAGATCAAGTGATTCCAGCAACATCTTTTCTTCCGCCCGCTCAAAAACGATTTCCTCAAAGTCTTGCGACAAGTCGGCGTTCTCGCGGGAAAGACTGCTCATGTTGTTAGCCACGCGCAACGCCGCCGCGTTAATCGCCTTCACTTCGTCAACCTGCTTCCATCTACGGCCTTGGAAAACGGGTTTGTTGAACTTGTTGAACTTGGCAAACGGAAGCGGCACCGCGCCCGTGATGAGTGCCATTTCAAGCCATGCCTCGAAAATAGGACGCTCTGCGGTATCAATATCAAACCGCTGAATGAGCATGGATGTTTCGTTGGTATCGAGACGCCCAAGCCTTCCCGCGCTGAAATTGATGTTTTCGAGGTCGCTTGCGAGAATGTTGTAATCGCCTCCCGGCATGCCAGCCGTTAGCGAGCGCACCATACCCTTGCGGAATGTCTCAAAGTTTCCGTTTGGATGTTTCGGATCGTCGCCTTGGTATTTCACGCCAAACGGCAAGCCTTGGATGCCACCCGGCTCAACTGGATTGAGTCTGCGGCTTGCGTCTGTCGGACTTGGCGGATCGCCAGCGAAGCCGCCCTCTGGAACCATGTCAGAATAAAGCCAGCCCGTCTTACACGCGCCAGCTCTAGCGGCGATGACTTCCGCAAGCTCGTATTGATCTAACTGGCGAGCCTTTGGAATCGTAGAAGCAACCCACGGAGCGGGACGTGTAGCATCTGCATCCACGGGCCTTGCGTAGTGGATAATCTCGCTCGCATCCACGCGCTCATGCAGTGTGCCGCTGCCGAAATTCCACATTCCGCCGTTGCTGAATTGCCAATCATTCGGCTGGCGTTTGATGAAATGAAACGCGACGGGATGCCCGATGCCCCACCCGTTCATTTTGTATTCAATGCCCATGATGACAACGTTGCCGTTGGCAAGCTGTGCATTGTAGAAACGATCTACCCATTCAGCGTTGATAAGTTGAATCGCGTATCCAAATTTGTTCACCTTGGGGCTACGAATATGGCGGATGAAATGATCGCCGTCGCGCACTGCGGAGATAAGGCGAAGCTGGCAAAGTGCGTTATATGGCCTGCGTCCTCGCACGTCGCAATACTGCGCCCGCTTCCATTCATTGTATCCGTTTTCAGTGGACAGATTTGCGTAAATATCGGGCTGTCCAATCGAGACACTTGCCGATCCGCGAAGGACGGAATCAATGCCCCTGCTTTCGATTTCATCCGCAAGCACAAAGGCGCGATATTGTTCCGGCGAGTTGCCGCTTTGCTTCGCGGCCCACTCGCGCACGCGATTGATGCGCGCCTCATGTTTTACAAGCGCAGACTTTTCATCGGCTGAATAGACAACGCGATTTTCCTGCTCTTTGATCTTCATGCGAAGCATGATTCCGCCCTCACCAAAGATGTTTGCCCAAAGCAGCTCCCGATATTTGATGTATGTCGTGTTCGTCTTGAACAAGTCGCGCACGCGGGCGGTGAGTGCGTAGGCGTTCTGCCACACGTCCGAATCTTCGCTGAGTGAGCTTAAAACCCAATCGCTATTTTGCCCGCCAAGCGCGACAACTTCACGGTAGCTGCGTTGGCTGTCCGTTTCTTTTTTGCCGAATAGTCTGCTGAGAAATGCCATTGGTTATTGAGGTTGCACGAATCGCGTTTCCACGCGCCCGCTGCTTGCTGTGCCGCGCAATGCCGCGAGGTCGTTTTGCTCTTTGATGACTCGCGCCTGCCAATAGACTAGCTGTTTCTGATAGTCTGCTATGTTCGCCCGCGTGTAAGATTGCCCATTGAAAGAAACGCTGCTGCTCGTAGATGCCGCGAGCGTGGCAAGGGCGGTTTGCAGCGCCGTGACCATCGTTTGCGCTGTCGTTGCTGTCGGCGTGACGGCGAGATTTTGCAATACGGCGATACTGCCAGTCTTAGCCGTCGCTCGCTGAGTTGTCGCTGTCTCGATTGCGTAAATCGCGTAGCTCCAATAGCCCGCTGCAATAGCGGCGGTAACAGCGGCTGATAGCGTAAAAATGAAGTTGTTTCCGCTCGCCGCGCCCGCGCTGCTGACAGTAGTTGAACCTGCCCGCGTTAAATACAGCGTGGCAGTCCACGCGGTTGCGGGGTAATCCGTGAAGGTTTCCGTGAATATAACCGTGTCGCCGGACTCAAACGAATCGGGTATTCCTGTTAGTGTTTCAACGGCCATTTCCGCGCTATATGGCGGACAATAGCGAGAAAGTCAAACGCAAACTATTTGCATTAGACTCGCCACCCGTTGACAAAGTTACTTCGCCCCGGCGCGACCAGCTCTTGTTCTTCCCTTTCCGGCTCTGGCTTTGCATCTTCAATAATCTTCGCCTCAATCGCGTCATAGTTCCACTGTCGAAGTCTGAACGCGCCCATTTCATACACAGAACAGTCGAGTGCTTCGTTGCGCGCCTTCTCTACGTTCTTAAATCGCCTCTGTTCCTCGCCTTTCTTGTATTCCACCGTCGCCTTTTCAACGGTCAACTGCTGGAAAAACTTCTCATCGTGATTCAGCCCGTAGTGACGATAGCCTTCCCCTTGTTCCTCCATGCGGAGGCGAGTGTAAATCAGAGACTTTGCCTCATCGCCGCCCACCCAATGCCCGTGAAGCTGTTTGACAATCTTTGAGTATCGGTTGTCAACTACGGGGTGCGGATATTGCGAGCTACCACGACACGCACGCACGC
>Ga0209353_10000808_pt1 | contig 18326 bp, 18 predicted proteins | sample LauGreSpBDMM15SD_2_FD_187561 | JGI IMG/M metagenome (GOLD analysis project Ga0209353, IMG submission 187561) | Freshwater lake microbial communities from Lake Michigan, USA - Sp13.BD.MM15.SD (SPAdes) (version 2) | ecosystem: Environmental > Aquatic > Freshwater > Lake | place: Lake Michigan...
CTCTGAGAACAACTCCAATATCTGGAGTGGCCATCTGGCATAACTTTGCGATATCGCCAACATGACGAGCTCCCATTTCTAGGATGCAGAATCTGGTTTTCTCGTCGCATTGCAACAAAGTGATCGGTGCACCTAGTTCATTATTGAAGTTTCCGGCCGGGGCCACGGTAGGTGCGACGGTTTCCAAGATGTGGCGGAGCAGATCTTTACTTGTTGTCTTTCCTTGAGAACCAGTTAGCGCAATTACCTTTAATTCAGGTAGCGCCTGGCGAACATAAGATGCAAGTGAGTTAAGCGCTGCAAGAACATCTTTGACGACTATGCAGCGTTCGGGAACTTCCCTTGTTACAAAGGCGAGAACGCAGCCGTGAGCAAAGGCATCTGAAACGAAGTTATGACCATCAGTTTTTTCACCTACGAGAGCGAGAAAGATTGATCCTTTAGTCGCTTGATTTGAATTAAAGATCGGTGCTGCTGTTACGGTGATATCACTGCCGATTAAATCTCCGCCGACGATCTTGGCGATCTCTGATGCCTTTAATTCAATCATTTCACACCTGCAATCGCCTGTGCCAAAACTTTGCGATCATCAAAATCTAATTTCTTTCCTGCAATCTCTTGCCCGAGTTCATGGCCCTTACCCAAGATCGCAATTGTGTCTCCTTGCGATGCCAAAGATACGGCGTACTCAATCGCGCTCTTGCGATCTTCAATTACTATCGCCGGCGCAGAAACTTTTAAGCTACCAACCATCTCTTTGAGAATCTGGCTTGGATCTTCAGATCGCGGATTATCACTGGTAAACACTGCAATATCGCAACCCTTGAGAAGTGCCTGCCCCATCAAGGGACGCTTTGAAGAATCGCGATCCCCGCCGCAACCGAGCACGGCGATAACTTTGCCAGATGTAAATTCGCGAATTGATTCGAGCGCGTTAGCGACCGCATCAGGAGTGTGCGCATAGTCAACAAAGGCCGAATAACTCTGACCAACGTTTACCTCTTCTAGCCGACCTGCTGCACCTGATAGCGCCGGAACGGCGGCTGCAATATCGATTGGATCGACGCCTGATTCAACTGCGATAGCGATAGCCATTAAAAGGTTATCCAAGTTATAGCCACCGCGAAGTTTTGTTGAGGATTCAATAAGCATCCCGCCAGAGCCACGAATTTTAAAGTGAACTTGCTTTCCAGAGGTATCAATTTCTGCAAAGTGCCAATTAGCTTGCGGATTCAGCCGAGATAGAGAGATCACTGGAAGTTCAGTTGTTGACGCCAACTGCGCGCCATACTTGCTATCTATATTGATAACCGCTTGATCTGCAAATTCGTAGGTAAACAACTTGGCTTTGGCTGCAAAGTAGCTCTCGATATCTCCGTGAAAATCCAGATGATCTTGGGTCAAGTTTGTGAAACCGACAAAGGCAAAATGTGCGCCTTGCATACGGTGTAAGACCATGGCATGGCTAGAAACTTCCATAACTAGATGGCGCATATGTCGCTCGCGCATTACCGCTGAAAGCGCTTGCAAATCTGTGGCTTCCGGTGTGGTTCGCGAACTATCAATGGCATCTTTTCCGATACGTGTTTCGATCGTTCCGATTAGCCCGCTATCGCGCCCAGCTGCTTCGAATATTTGAAAAATCAAAGTAGAAACAGTCGTCTTGCCATTGGTACCGGTAATTCCGATACTTGATAGATCGCGCATTGGTTCGTTGTAGAGCAGAGCAGCAATATTGCCTGCAACGCGGCGAGGATCCGCTACAACTAGAACTGGGGTTCCTTTAACGTAAGCAGCTCCTGCGCGATCGGTCAAAATCGCTACCGCGCCTTTACTTACTGCGCTCATCGCAAACTCTGCACCATGGCGATTAGCACCCGGTATCGCAATAAAGAGATCTCCGGGCTCTACTTGAGAATCGTTATGAGTGAGGCCTGAAATTTCTATCTTAGAAAGTTCCGCTTCGCTTAATTCACAGGTTGCAGAGACAGCGCCGGCGACTTTCGTTAACTTTAAAGTGCTCTGGCTAAATGGGCGCATTATCTGCTCTTTAAACTCGCCTGTGCGGTTGCCGCGGTTTCGCGACGCTCTTTCTGGCGAAGCTCTGCTTGGGTTAGCGCTACTGGAAGAACTTTTGTTCCAGTTGGTGCAACATGCTCTGCCTGCAATACAAATGTCATAACCTTTTTAAATACTGGACCACCAAGTGAGCCACCGTAGTACGAGCCCTTTGGATCTTGAATTGTCACGCTAACAACATACTTTGGAGCATCAGCAGGGGCAAAGCCAATAAATGATGCGGTGTATCCGCTGTAGCAACCACAATCAACGTTGTAACGTTCGGCAGTTCCAGTTTTACCAGCCACTCGATATCCGGGTATCGCCGCACTTGGCGCGGTTCCGTGTCCTGAAACAACTGATTCCATCATCAAGCGAACCTGTTGTGCAGTCTTTGCGCTAACTACTCTCTCGCTGGTGCGATCTGCAGCAACGGTAAATTTCCCAGTTGTGTCGCTAGTGCCTGCAATAACAGTTGGAGAAACGCGAACACCATCATTTGCGATAGTTGCAAAGATGCTAGTTGCCTGCATTGCTGTAACTGAGTATCCCTGACCAAAAGCAACAGTTGGCGCTGTAGTTCCAGACCAATCGCTGACAGGGCGGAATAACCCTTTAGATTCACCAGGTAGCCCAGATCCCGTTGATACGCCAATTCCAAATTTAGTTAAATAGTTGTGCAACTTGTCGTTTGAAAGCATTTCGCCAATTTTTATAGTTCCGGTATTTGAGGAAACTGCCAAGATTCCAGAGGTTGTTAGATGCTGAACGGGATGGCGTTCGTGGTCGTGGAAGGTATCTCCCCCGCGCTTGATTGAGTAAGGAACAGATAGAACCGTCTCTGGAGTTATCTTCCCTTCTTCAAGCGCAGCAGCCAGAGTCATAATCTTTCCAGTTGAACCAGGCTCATAAACATCTTGCACCGAAGGATTTCGCATCAACGATTGAGAGACAGTCTTAGTGTTATTTGGATCAAATGTTGGAGCAGTCGCATGCGCCAAAATATGGCCAGTCTTTGGATCCATGACAATTACTGTTCCGCTAGTTGCGCGTGACTTGGAAACCGCTTCTTGAATAGCTTGCGCTGCAACCCACTGCACATCACGGTCGATAGTTAAACGAACCGTTGTGCCCTTCTTTGCCGCAACTATTTCATTCTGTGAACCAGGAATTTCTGCACCTAAGCCACGCGCATATGAATAACGTCCATCGGTTCCGGAAATCAGTGAGTTCATACTTGATTCGAGGCCTGTAGCACCGATTCCATCTTGGCGAACGAAGCCAACAAGCGAGGAGACAAGAGAGCCAGATGGATACTCGCGGATGTAATTGCGCTCGGCGAAGAAACCCAGAATTCGCTTATCAAAATTCTCTTTTGATAGCGCTGCATTATGAGCATCGATGGAATCGCTCAAGGTGCGCCAAATCGCAGGCTTCGCATTTCGAGCAACCATCGAATAACGCTTTGTTCCAGATATCGCGCTCTGTACCTGCGCAACTGTCATTCCAAGGATTGGCGCAGCAAAGTTTGCTGTTGCGGGCGCATCGGTAATTAAGGTTTGGTCAACGACGATATTTATCGCTGAGACGCTGCGTGCAAAGGCAACGCCATTTATATCGGTTATCTCACCGCGCGCAGCTGGGATGGCACGCGTTGACTCCATCTCATTGGCAGCTTTAGCGCGATAGTCGCTGGCTTGGATCGCCTGGATTTGAATCAAGCGCGCCGCAAAGAGTAGGAAGAAGATCAAGATAAAGACGATGAGTATGCGGATGCGAGATGCTGCCAAATTTAAATTACCCACGGGCTACATCTCCATTAGTTATTTCAGAAGTTGCAGCGCCTGTAACCGGTGCTAGGTTTAGAAATACGGGAGATTCAGATGGGCGCATTCCGAGTTCAGCTGCTTTCTTAGCTAGCGCCTCTGGTGATGATGCGATATCAATCTGGCGGTTAATCGCTTCACGTTGATCTGCAACGATCTTGGCTTCAGCCTTTAACTCTGAGAGCGTGAAGGCATCTTGTGCCAACAAAATATTTACAACTAGCAACATCAACAAACCGATACCAGCAACTGCCGATAAGAAGGTTGCAAAGAAGCGATGAGTAGCTTGAGCGCCATCAGAAACATTTGGTACTAACTTTAAGAAGACTTCTGCTGACTTCTCAGAGAGCTTCTGGCGTGGAGCGCGTGGGGTGCGAGTTGCAATCGTCTGGGTAAGTGCCATTTAAGCAGCCAACCTTTCGATCGCACGTAAACGAACCGATGCCGAACGCGGATTATTAGCCAACTCTTGATCAGAAGGTGTTTCACCTGATTTGGAAACAAGTGCAAACTTCGCAGCAAATTCTGGAAGATCAACTGGAAGATCGCGTGGCGTCTTTGAAGTCGAACGCTCAACAAAGATCTCTTTAACGATGCGGTCTTCTAAAGATTGGAAGGAGAGAACAACTACACGTCCCCCAACCATTAAGAGATCGAGGGCAACGGGTATTGCGCGCGTGATTGCACCGAGCTCGTCATTGGCTTCAATTCGCAGGGCCTGGAAGGTGCGCTTTGCTGGATTACCACCGGTACGACGGGTTGCAGCAGGAATGCTCTCTTTAACTAATGTGGCAAGTTCTTGGGTTGAGTTAAGAGGTGCTTTCGCACGGGCTTTAACAATATTTTCCACGATTCGTGTTGCAAACTTTTCTTCGCCATAGGTACGCAAGATCTTTACCAGTGCGCCAGGAGCGTAGGTATTTACGATCTCTGAAGCGGTAATCCCGCGAGTGCGATCCATGCGCATATCAAGAGGCGCATCTTGTGAATAAGAAAATCCGCGATTTACCTCATCTAATTGAATTGATGAAACGCCAAGATCAAAGAGGATCCCGTTAACGCTTTTATAACCATGGCTAGCAACAACTTCGTCGATGCGATCAAAGATTGCATGGTTTGCTTTGAAGCGGTCTCCGAAGCGAGCAAGTCTTGCTGATGCGCGCTCTAGGGCGATTGGATCGCGGTCGATCCCGATAACGGTAAGAGTAGGAAACTTTTCAAGGAGGGCTTCAGTGTGACCGCCCAAGCCGAGTGTGCAATCAACGATAACTGGTGATTGGCTTAGCAGAGTTGTTGGAGAGAGTAGTTCAATGCAACGATCAAGCATTACTGAAATATGTTGCGTACTTGCATCGTTCATACACTCCCCCTTTTCTTAACTAGTTATCTCGCAATTACTTCTTTAACTTCATCTCTCATCTCTGGTCACCGCCGGCCGACGGATCTAACGAAAGCGACACCGGGGAAGGGGTGTCGCTGCCGGCTTTAGGTCGGCGGTGGCCACAGATGAGAGCGCTATTTAATTTTTTACTTGCTATTTAGTTGTTTTATTAAGTTGTATTAATTTTTCTCAGAAGAGACCCGGAAAAATCTCCTCTGAAACCTCGGCAAAGCCCTTTTCACGATCTGTTAAATAAGAGTTCCAAGCTGCGTTATCCCAAATTTCAACGCGAGTATTTGCACCAATAACAACGCAATCTTTTTCAAGACCTGCATATGTGCGAAGTCCTGCAGGAATAGTTACGCGACCTTGGCGATCAGGAATTTCATCGTGCGCACCGGCAAACATCACGCGCATGTAATCGCGGGCATTCTTTGATGTAACTGGTGCCTGGCGCAGTGTTTCGGTGATCGTTGCAAATTCAGCAGATGGAAAGACGTAGAGACAACGTTCTTGTCCTTTTGTAATTACTAAACCTGCAGAGAGTTCTTCGCGGAATTTTGCGGGAAGGATTAAGCGGCCCTTTTCATCAAGGCGTGGCTCGTGGGTACCGAGAAACATCTTCGCGAACCCCCTTCCCCGAGGACTCTGGTAAGCGGCAATTCCCGCTTAATCCCCCACTTTACTCCACTTTCCTCCTTTTTCAACCACCCTCCGCCACCTATCCCCCACCGCCTCCCCACGCCTCCCCACCCGATTTTGGACAGCAAAAAAGCCCCCGCGTGAGCGAGGGCTTGGTAGGTCAGATTTAGCGGTGGTTAGCCGTTATTGCGCTGATCCCAACGATCTTCAAAGCCTTGGGTGAAGCCCTTTCCAAAGCCTTTGCCACGTGGGCGCTTGGCAAATGAACCCTGGCGAGCGCCGTTAGCCGCAGCCGAGATCGCATTGGCCAAGACGATTACGCCTACGAGGGCGAAGATAAAGCCGACGACGCCGACGACGGTGACCTGTGCGATTAGACCGGCGAAGAGAGTGGCGATTCCTACGATGAGAGCGACCACGCCAATTGCAGCGCCTGGGCCGCGACGGCGAGTACCTGAGAGCGTTGAGACGAGAGCTGGGTCATCAGCTGATAGCGCCTGCTCCATCTCGGCTAGCAAGCGTAATTCGCGATCGGAAAGTGCCATATAGACACAATAGAACAAGATTTCTCTAGGTGCTAGTTGGTTCACCAACTAGTCCAGAGGACCTAGCGGTGCTAGTCGGTCTCTTCCTCATCAGATTCAGCCTTAATTAGGCGCCCCGGACGCACGCTGCCCCGCCCAAAGCGCGCCTTTGCACGATCTATGGCCCCTTCAGCATCGCGCCAACCCTTTTCACGCGCACCCAAGACCAACTGTTCTGGTGAATCATCCTGCAAGTTCTCTAAGGCAACTCCAACTAGACGAAGCCGGGCGCGATCGATCTTTAACGCCAGGTAAAGCGCCTTAACAACTTCGTAAACCTCGTGGGTGCTATCGATTGCAAGTGGCAGAGTCTTTGAGCGGTTGATCGTTGAGAAATCTGCAAAGCGCACCTTGATCGAAATTGTCTTTGCAAATAAACCTTTCTCGCGAAGTCGCGCCGTTGCTTTCTCGGTCATACGTAGGAACTCTTGCAAGATCTCAATTGGATTATCTAGGTCGGTCGAAAAAGTTTCAGCAGCCGAAATGGATTTATCCGGTTCTTCAGGTGTGACATCGCGATAGTCACGCCCCCAAGCAAGTTCATAAAGCGAAGCACCTGCTGCATCACCAAGTGCGCGAATCAAAGTGCTGCGAGGCGTGTTTGCGATATCAGCGACGGTGTGAAGGCCAAGTCTTTCTAACTGTTCAGCAGTCTTTGGCCCAACCCCCCAGATTGCGCCAACTGGTAGCGGGTGTAGAAAAGTTAAGATGCGATCTGTTGTTATTTCGAGCATGCCATTTGGCTTGCAGTGTTGTGAGGCTAACTTTGCAATAAATTTTGAAGGTGCGATACCAACCGAACAGGTGATGCCTTCCTCTTTCTCAACGCGGGCGCGGATAGCCGTTGCAATCTCTCGACCAGTACCCAGCAATTTGCGCGCACCTGTGACATCCAGGAAAGCTTCATCTAGTGAGATTGGTTCAACTAAAGGTGTAAATGATTCGAAGATCTTCATTACGCGTTCGGAGATTTCAGAGTATCGATGGTGATCTGGCGCAATAAAGATTGCGTTCGGTGCCATACGTTGCGCCCGGCCGACGGGCATTGCGGCGCGAATTCCGAATTTACGAGCGGCGTAGTTTGCAGATAGAACAACACCACGCGCACCTGCGCCAACAACAACTGCCTTGCCGCGAAGTTCTGGATGATCGAGTTCGGCAACAGATGCATAGAAGGCATCCATATCGACATGCAAGATCGTGGCCTCTTGTGGCTTTTCTTGGCTCATATCGCTCTCTCGATTAATTTGCGCGACCACTTTTCATAAGCCTGGCGTAGGTCCCAGGCACCGCTAGCGTTGATCGAGATACCGCGTTCGCCGGTGCGTCTAGTTTTGCCACGGACTAACAATAAGGATGTTGAGTAGAGAGTGGAAGCAAAACCCTCTTGCGCATCAGAGAAGAATGTTGAATCAGTGCAACCATAACCATCATCGAGAGTTAAGAAGATAACGCGCCGCCCAGAGCGCACTGGTGGGGTCTGCATCGCCACCTTTACTCCTGCAACCAAGATATCGCTCTGTGATCGAAGTGTTAGTAGATCCGATGATTTAACTGCGCCTATGGCATTTAGAAATGGCGCATAGAACTCGAGCATATGGTGGGTGATATCCATTCCTAAGCGCTCAACTTCGTTACGTACTTTTTCGGAAGCGCCCATCGCAGGTAATCCACTGGTGGCAAGTGCAGGTGGGGCAAAGCCAAAGACCATCTGCGAACCAGAAATATTTGAAGCCGGTGAACGAGTTAGATCAGATAAATGCAGAAGTAGATCGCGATGATTCAAAGTGCCGTCGCTAAGCGAGTGCACTCGATCGAAAGCGCCAGTCATGATTAAAGTTTCAATAATTGGATATGAGGCGCCTGATCTGCGATAGAAATCTGCTAAATCAATATAGGGGCGGCCTGCGATTATTGAAGTGATCTCCCCCGCGCTAATGCCGCCAACTGTAGAAAGTGCGATGCGTACGCTGTAAGCGCCTTCGTTACTTTTCTCAACTGTGTAGTTTGCATTTGAAAAATTGATATCAAGCGGTGCCAGCCCAACGCCTAATTGGCGCGCTTCATCAACCATCAAACGCTTTGGGTACATGCCCGGATCGTGGGTAAGAACGCCAGCGATAAACGCTGCTGGGTAATGGGTCTTTAAATATGCAGATTGATAAGTGGGAAGTGCGAAAGCTGCGGCATGTGCTTTACAGAAACCAAAGGATGCAAAGGCGCGCAAGACATCCCAGATCTCGGTAATAGTTGTTAACTCGTAACCGCGGGCGGTTGCGGCAGGAAAGAACCAATCGCAGACTTCTTGTTGGCCTTCTTTACTGCCTAAAGCGCGCCGTTTTTCATCTGCTGCAGCCAGAGATATGCCGGTCATGGTGGCGATAATTGAGATCACTTGTTCGTGAAATACAACCACTCCTTCGGTTTCAGCCAAGATCTCATATAGATCAGGGTGAATTATCTGCGCTGAAGTAAAGCCATGGCGCGCGCTTAAGAAGGGGCGGATCATGTCGCTCTTTACTGGGCCAGGGCGAAAGAGCGAGATATCGATAACGAGATCGTTAAAAGTTTTCGGAGTTAACTTTCCAACTAGCTCGCGTTGTCCTGGGCTTTCCACTTGGAAGATACCTAAGGTGCGAGTTGATTGGATTAACTCGTAAGTTTCTGTGTCATCTAGCGGCACGGCATCAATATCAATTTCGGCTTCATCAACTCGTTTTATTTCTGCAACAGCATGGGCGATCGTTGATTGCATTCGCACGCCGAGGATGTCGAGTTTTAGTAAGCCGATTTCTTCAACGTCATCTTTATCGAATTCGACCATCGGGTAACCACCCGCGTTAAATTGAACTGGCGCGCGATCTAGCAAGCCTGCATCAGAGAGAACAACGGCGCATGGGTGCATCGCTAAATGGCGCGGCAAGCCATCAAGGCGTTGGGCAAGCGAGATAGCCATCGCGGTAAGGGGCGCCGATAAATTAAGTGAGCGAAGCTCGGGAAGTGATTTAAGAGTTGCCTCGATATTTCGGGCGCGGATATGCGGCATAGATTTTGCAATGAGATCGATCTCCATCGGTGAGATACCAAGTGCGGCGCCGGTATCGCGGATCGCATTTCGGGCGCGGTAGGTGTCGACCATCGCAACAGTTGCACAGCGCGATAGCGCGCCTGGTGCGCGCCAATCAGTGTCGCCATAGCGTTTAAAGACCATGTCGTAAATTTCTAAACGCCGTGCGGATTCAACATCGATATCTATATCGGGCAGCGCGCGACGCAGCGGTGAGCAGAAGCGTTCCATCAAAAGGCCATGGCGCATCGGGTCTACGCCAGAGATGCCAAGTAAGTGACAGATCAGAGAACCCGCGCCGCTGCCGCGAGCTGCAACGCGGATATTATTTTGGCGAGCCATATCAGTGATGTCGGCAACGGTTAAGAAATATGACTCGTAACCAAGAGTTGCAACTGTTGCGAGTTCATCATCTAAACGAGTGCGCGCTTTAGCGATAAGCGTTGAATCGTTGTAGCGCCAATTGATTCCGGATTCGCAACGGCTGCGCAGCAAAGTGCGCATTTGATTGGCTGAATCAGCACCTACTACATGGGGCTCAGGCAGATGGATCGCCCCTAAACCAAGATCGCGTTGCGGTGATAACAACGCGCGTTCGGCCCATTGTCGCGTTGTATTTAAAAGTCCGCGCGGTGTTCGTTCTCCTGCAGCTCGCGCAATTTCGGCGGCGAGTGAAACCATTTGTTCGTTAGATTTTAAATAACCTTCAGCGTTACGTCTTTCGAGGTGGCGTTGATGCAACGGAACTAATTGGCGCGCACAATCGAGGATGTCGGCAACTGGTCCATCGGCGGCATCGCGCATCCGCACCGCATTGGTGATAACTGCATCGATATCGTGATCGCGGGCAAAGATTAAAGAGCGCGCGGCATGCGTTGTTGAGAACGGACCTTTGCCAGCGACTAGATGTGAAACACAATCAATTGCTTGATCGCCAAAGAAGGAGCGGGTCTTATTAAATAGTTCGTAGGCGATATCACTGCGATGTAAGACCAGCGCTTGGCTCAAAGGTGATTCGGGGCCGTGCAGCAAATGTAACTGGGTCGAGTATTCGCTAAAGCGTTGCAGTAGTTCGAGGGTAATAACTGGCTTGCGATCAACTGCGTTCATGGATAACCCAGTCATGAAACGAACAAGTGCCCGCCATCCGCCATCGCCATGTGCCAGAACTGTTACACGTGGCAGATCTTTCGCTAAGGGGTTTTTATTGTTCGGATCGTTTAACAAATCGATAGCTAAATTAACTCCGATAATCGGTGCGATCCCGTACTGCAGGCAGGCGCGGGCAAAGCGAATGGATCCTGATAAACCATCGCGATCGGTAAGTGCGAGCGCCGGTGATTCAAATTCGGCGGCGCGTTGCACTAGATCTTGCGGCTGCGTTGTTCCGTATTTAAGCGAGAAGGCACTTGATGTACGTAGATGTATAAAGCTCATACTTAACTCATACCTGTTTAACGATCCACGAACCTGTTATCTCGTCGCGTTCTAATTGAAAGGTGTTAAGCGCCCCGATTGGAGCTGCTTCAACTGTCCATAAAGCGCGAGCACCATCATCGGGGCGATAGATGCCATCGCTAACCCGGTTCCACCAACCACCTGCTTCACACCAACGCGATAGAACTGCATGGATGCGAAAACGTTTGCCACGAAATGTGAATTCAATGGGCGTTGCTGCTCCATCGGAAACTACTTCGTGAGCTGGTGATATCTCTGGGACTGACATTTTTACGCGCCTCTGGCCTTCCTGTGGACAATTCGAACATGTGTTCGAAAACTAGCCCAAGGCCCTGACATTGGCAAGAAGGGTGTGTCGCCACGCTTAAAATAGTTGAAAGTTCAACTATCTCCCCTACACTTGCCAGAGTCAGAACAGCTATTAATCAGTTTCTAAATAAGGAGAACCATGGACGCAGTACTCGTAATTGGCCGAATTCTTTTCGCCTTCATCTTCATCACCTCAGGAATCGCTCACTTTGCAAAGCTTGAAATGATGACCGGCTATGCCAAGTACAAGAAGTTGCCTGCTGCAAAGCTCGGCGTAATCGCAAGCGGACTTTTCTTCCTTCTTGGTGGAATCTACATCGCACTCGGTTTCTGGGTAGACCTAGGCGCCCTAATGCTCGCTATCACTTTGGTGCTTGCTGCAGTTATCTTCCATAACTTCTGGAAAGAGACTGATGCAACTACAAAGCAGAACGAAATGATCGCTTTCAATAAGGATCTTGCTCTAGCTGGCGCATCACTAATCATCTTCGCACTTATCTACAGCGGAACAATTTCAGCAGATGCTTTCGGTCCACATATCGGAAATCTCTCATTCTTCAATAAGTAGATTAAACAAGTTACAAAGCTTTAACCGAAACGGCTCCCAGAGATGGGGGCCGTTTTGCTTTTGGGTGAGAGTATTAAGAAATGGATACCTTGCTAGCGGTTATCGCTGGTGGATTTATAGGAGCAGTTCTTGGCTTTGTGGGCGCGGGCGGCGCCATGCTCTCAGTACCGATCCTGCTCTACGTATTTGGCTTCACCGCGATCCCTGCAACCACAGGTGCTCTAGCGATTGTTCTATGCGCCGCAATTGCAGGCGCTATTCCTAAAGCGCGCGCCAAGGAGATCCTCTACCGTGAAGCCTTTGTAATTTGGGGTCTTGGGCTCGTCACCAACCTTGCAGCCTCAATTCTGGCTCACAAGTTAAGTGATCAGGTAATCACTACTGGATTTAGTATCACCATTATTTTTGCCGCACTTTCGATGTTGCAGAAGTCCGCCGAACAAGAACAGCGCAGAATGTCGCCTGGAGTTTTGGTAGTGATTTCTCTGGGGATTGGTGTGATTACTGGACTCTTCGGAATCGGTGGCGGATTCATCGTTATTCCGGTCTTGATGCACGCCTTTGGAACTCCCGCAAGAGTTGCATCGGGAACATCGCTAGTTGTAATTGCGCTGAACTCAATTACCGCCTTTATCGGCCACCAATCACATTGGGATGAAGTCGATTGGAAGATTCCAGTTGTTATGGCCGTAAGCGCTATGGCAATTGCTTTGCTGGCATCGCATCGCCAATCAAAGAGTAATGAGACAACGAAGAAGGCTTTTGCTGGGCTACTTGTTCTGGTTGCTGCCTTTACGATGCTGCAGACTTGGGCCTAATCCTTAATAGCTTTAATCGACTTCGATAAGAAGCCGGCCAATATCAACATAAGTACTGGATAGACCATGCCGATTGAAAGATTTGTGTATTCGGCGATCAAACCTGTAATTGTTGGTCCGAAGAAGAAACCAGCAATTCCAATTACGCCAACGCGCGAAATAGCAACAGCTGGTGCGATTCCTGGAGTCTTGCTTGCCGCCAAGATAAATGCAGGAAACATTGGACCAATACCAAGGCCTGCAGCCATAAATCCGATATTTACAATGATCAACGCAGGAATTGGATATGAATCTGACATTGGAATTGAGATTGCAAGTGCAATCCCCCAAACGCTTCCGCCGATATATCCACCGAGCTTTACCAAACGGGCTGGCCCGAAGTAATCAAGTGCGCGATCACCTAAGAAACGGCTAACGATCATGGCGAGTGCAAAGGATGCAAAAGCAGATGCATAAACACCTTTGCCATAGCCCATCTCGTCGCGCAATAAAATTGCGCTCCAGTCACTTGCGGCGCCTTCGCCAACCAAACTTGCAAGAAGCCCAACGCCCAAGAACCAGAGCGGCATTACAGATTTACCAAAGAGTGGAATCTTTGCTTCATGTTCTTCATCGCCCTTATGGCCATCAATGGTTGATGGCAGCAGGTAGTAGGCGGCAATTAGATAGGCGATAAGTGCGACGATTGCGATCGCAACCAAATTTGTGCGCGGTGAAACATGGCGGGTAATCGCACCGCCCAGCACTGTTGTCGCAAATGCGCCAACGCTCCACATCGCATGGAATGAAGACATATAGCGACGACCTAAAATCTTTTCAACAACTGTTGCTTGGAAGTTGTAACACATATCGATCAAGGCATATCCGAGCCCCATGGTGTACAAAGTCAAGAACAAGGTAACGGCGTTTGTCGCTAGACCCATGCCTGCTAACCCAGCAGGCATGATTACTACTCCAATGAAAATTACCTTCTGCGATCCGAAGGTATGCATCAACCGTCCAGCAAGCTGTGCACCAGTAATCGAACCGAAGGTGGCGCCCAATAAAATAAATCCGAATGCGCCGTTTGATAGCCCAATCAAATCTTTAATTTCAGGAATTCGTGGCACCCAACCCATGGAAACAATTCCGAGCAGCAAGAAGCAGACCCGCAGAGAATTTCTCGCTAATTTCGCACGATGGTTTTGATCAAGTGCTCCGATAGACATTTGCCAAGGGTATCCTGCAACCATGGAAGGCATCCTCGAAAAGGCAGCGGTAAAACGCTTTATTCAAGCATCAAGTGACTTTGGGGTTAAAGGCCAAGTAACTGTTCTTGCTGAAACCGCCCGTACCGCAGTTGATGCAGCCAATGGTTTAGGAATTGAAGTTGGTCAGATCGCTTCTTCGCTTATCTTTAAATTGCCATCGGGAAATCCCCTATTGATTATCACCAGTGGTCGCCACCGCGTTGATACTGATTTAGTTGCGAAGAATTTAGGTATCGCCGAACTTGGTCGCGCCGATGCCAACTATGTAAAAGAAGTTTCTGGTTATTCAGTCGGCGGAGTTGCACCACTTGGTTGGATTAGCCAACCTGAGAAGATTCTGATTGATCAAGCGCTAAATGACTACGAGATTGTCTGGGCAGCATCTGGACATCCGCATGCTGTCTACCCAACGAGTTACGCCGAATTAATTACTTGCACAGGCGCCACCCCAATGGTTGTTGGCGACTAGCTAAGTAACTCCGCAAGTAATTTTTCAACGCGTACTTTAATTTCATCGCGAATTACACGCACTGGTTCAATCCCCTGTCCTGCTGGATCTTCAAGTACCCAATCTTCATATCGCTTACCAGGATAGAACGGGCAGACATCGCCGCAGCCCATGGTGATAACCGCATCTGATTCTTGTACAGCCTCAGTTGTTAAAACTTTTGGAGTGTTATTTGCAATATCGATTCCGACTTCGGCCATCGCTGCGACGGCAACTGGGTTAATCGAATCTTTAGGAGCGGAACCGGCAGAAAGTACTTCTACGCGCCCTTGCCCGAGTTCGCGCATAAAGCCCGCTGCCATCTGTGAGCGACCGGCATTGTGTACACACACGAAGAGAACTGTTGGTTTGCTCATTTACTTCTCGTTTCCTGTTTTATTTGGGGAATTTATAAATGTACTTAGTACCAGGCCAAGTGCGGCTCCGATAATTTGTGCGGCGATAAACGGAAGTACAGATCCTGGGGCGATACCAGCGAAAGAATCAGAGAGCGTTCTGGCCACAGTCACCGCTGGATTAGCAAAGCTAGTTGATGAAGTGAAGAAATAAGCTGCTGATATGTAAGCGCCGACAAGAACTGGAATCTTCGCTTCGCTCTTTTGTGCGATCGCAGTAAAGATAATGAAGACTAGACCAGCGGTTGCCAGAATCTCGCTCACGAAGAGTTCGGTGCCGGTTCGGTCTTTCTGGGAAATTTCGATAATTGGTAAGTTGAAGATGAAGTTAGCGAGTGCAACGCCAATTACCGCACCTACCAACTGGGCCGCCAGGTAGGTGGCAGCAAGAGATGCTGTGATGTTCTTCTTGAACAACTGGATTGCAGTCACAACTGGGTTGAAATGGGCGCCACTAATTGGGCCGAGCAAGGTGATTAAGATGTAGAGAATTAGACCGGTTGCCGCTGAGTTAATTGTTAACTGCACGCCAACATCTTTTGAAAGATTGGTAGCCATTACCCCTGAGCCGATTACTACCAGCAAAAGGGTGGCGGTGCCAAAGAGTTCAGCGATCGTTCTTCTCAGATTCACCTCCCTATCCTCGGCTATAGATGAACGGGTAATAACCAGCGCCACGGAGTAATATCTGAATTTAAGATGAACCTTTCATTACAACTCTTCCCATCCAAGGCTGATTCAGCGCCTCACATTGTGTTGGTGCATGGGTTGGGTTCGGCAGCAACCGCCTGGAAGCCATTGATCCCGTTGCTGCAACCTAGATATAACGTGATCACCGTCGATCTTCCTGGTCACGGTAAGACTCCGCTGGATAAGACCCAGCCTATGGATCCACATTCGCTTGCAAAACTCGTTGTGAAAGAAGTTGCCAATCAATTTGGTGTTACAAGTTTTGATTTAGTTGGAAATTCTTGGGGTGGTTGGATCGCACTTGAAATGGCGGCCGACAATCCTCAATCCGTTAAGAGCGTTGTCGCTCTAGCGCCAGCAGGATTCTGGCTGGCATCTTTTGTGCAGAGTTTTCCTGGAGAAAAAGCCATTCGTTTATTTGCCAAAAGCACTGCTGCGATCGCCCCCATGTTTCTTAACTTTGAATGGGCACGTAAGTATGGCTTTGAATCGGTTAGCCCCCGTTGGCGCGAATTTACTGAAGAGCTTTGTCTAGATGCCACAACGGCGATGGCTAACTCCCCCGGTTATGTCCCAGGATCAAATGGAATGTTACAGAAACGTTTTGATTCGAAGATAGATCCTAAAATTCCGGTAACAATAATCTTTGGAGATTCAGATAACACTCTGCCGGCCTCGATTTGCCAAGAGCGCACCATGGCGCCAGCGCACTCGCAGTGGAAAGTATTTAGTGAATGCGGCCATGCACCAATGTGGGATCACCCGCAGGAGGTTGCGGCAGAGATTTTTGCAGCAGCAGGTTTCAATAGATGAACAATGAATTAGTCACCGTTATCTACTTCTGGAAGATAAAGAGGAGCAAGGTGGGTTTCGCACTGCTTCGGATGGCTCTGGATCGTGGCGGCCTTCGCAGATTCAAAGGTGTGCGTTTTGCCAAGATGCTTGGTGCGGGAAAAGGTGAAACATTTACCCCGCGCGATGCTGATACAACTCGCTGGGGTGCGCTAGTTGTTATTGAGCAATCTCAATTGACGGCGCTAGATCATTCAAAGTTGATTAAGCGCTGGCGGAAAAATAGCAGCGATGAAGTTCGATATCTCGTTGATCCGATTTCATCGCATGGTTTATGGGCCAAGGTAAATCCCTTTGAATACGCAAAGAGCGCCGGCGATGGTGAAGTTGTTGCAATTACCCGAGCTCGAATCAAGTGGGCCCAAAATGTGCGCTTCTGGAAAGCTGTTCCACCAGTTACATCGAGTCTGCATTCATCTCCCGGTTTATTGCAGACCATCGGAATTGGTGAAGCTCCCATAGGTTTGCAAGGCACTTTTTCACATTGGCGATCAGGAAGCGATCTACGTAACTTTGCATACAAGGGCGCGGCGCATCAAGAAGCGATTGCGGCCACTGAACGCCATGCTTGGTATGCCGAAGAACTCTTTGCCCGCTTTGCAGTGCGTGAAATTCGCGGTTCGCTTAGTAAATAGCGGTTTCTACTCAAGCGATTACTAGGGCAGACTTAGCCCATGTCGATCCGTCATTACAACCCCCGCAGGCGTCACCGCCGCGGTATCTCGGATCGCTCTCGCCTCTTTCTCTATCTAGTGCTTGGCGTTGCTCTGCTCTTACAAGTTTCATACCCACTTCTTGATGGAGAAGCACTTCGCGTTGTAACTATCTCCACCGTTTATTGGGGCGCCGGCGCCATGGCGCTACATGCGCTGTTGTCATACGGTGCACGATATGCATTTACATATTTAGCTATCGCGCTAACTTTCGGTTTCTTTATTGAATTAATTGGCGTCTCTACTGGTTGGCCATTTGGCGTCTATTCATATGATCCATCACTTGGTCCGCAATTAATTAGCGTTCCACTTGTTGTGCCATTTGCTTGGGCGATGATCGCGCATCCAGTCTTATGTGTTGCGCGCCGAGTGACTAAGAACTGGGTGTTTCTCTACGGTGGCTTCGGAATGATGGCCTATGACTTATTCCTTGATCCGCAGATGGTTAGCGGTGGTCGCTGGACTTGGGAGGTAACTGGCTCACATGTTCCTTTCACTCCTGAAATTCCACTCTCTAATGCATTTGGATGGTTGTTATCTGGCATGGCTTTAATTGCAGTTCTGCACTTAGTTCTACCGCGCGATCGCCGCAAGCAGAGCGCAAGTTACACCGCAGTTGATTTCTTCTTAATCTGGACTTGGTTTGGCGGCATCGTTTCAAATCTATTCTTCTTTGATCGCCCAGGTATTGCATTCTTATTCGGAACGGTTTATGGCGCTTTCCTTGCACCGTATCTCTTCTCACGCTGGCTCGGGCGCCCTTAACAATTTAACTTGTATTGAATAAATCGTGATAACAAACTTAATTTTCTTTGCATCCGTTGCCCTGCTCTGGCTTGCCGTCGCAAACTTCTTTACGATCCGCCGCCCCGCACCTGCTGCAGAACGCAGTGAATCTGTAACTGTCTTGATTCCGGTGCGGAATGAAGCAGAAAACATTGCAGATCTAGTACTTAGCTTGCAGGCTCAAGAGTTCTTGAATAAACCAGAGATCATCTTCATTAACGACTCATCAACCGATGAAACATCTGAGAAGTTGCAGGAAGCCAAAGATGGTGGCGCTCAAATTAAAGTTATCAACGCACCCACACTTCCAGGTGGTTGGTTGGGTAAACCTTGGGCGCTGCAGCAAGGATATTTGCAGGCTAAGGGTGAAATCGTTGTAACTCTGGATGCAGATGTTCGTTTAACGTCAACCGCTATTGCA
>Ga0209353_10000809_pt1 | contig 18324 bp, 24 predicted proteins | sample LauGreSpBDMM15SD_2_FD_187561 | JGI IMG/M metagenome (GOLD analysis project Ga0209353, IMG submission 187561) | Freshwater lake microbial communities from Lake Michigan, USA - Sp13.BD.MM15.SD (SPAdes) (version 2) | ecosystem: Environmental > Aquatic > Freshwater > Lake | place: Lake Michigan...
AGGGCTTTAGTATGTAGGGGGAATGGTGTTATACCTAAATGTGAAAATTATGTTGAACTATTTGAAAAAAAGAAATGGTCTGCATATTGTAATGGATGTGGCTGCCCAATAGATAAGAAGATATTCTCAGGAAAAATAAACCCATGTCCATTGGAAAAATGGGATGAGATTGATAAAAAATACAATACTTATATAGGAATTAAACATAAAAAAACTATTCTATAATATATATAGATATATAAATACCAAAGTATGAAAGGAACGATTATAGGTACTGATTTACTAGAACAAAGCGGTTCAGTTAAGATTTTAGAAATTAACACTAATACCACCATATACAATGCGGGTGCTGATATGTTGGATTATGATGTATTATTTGATGTTTTAGTGGATAATAATATAACAGAGTTCCACTTTATTTATACTGAGGGTGATACACACATTCCATTGGGAGACCCATATAGATTTGAAGATATTATAAAAGAACGATGTGAATCAATAGGTATAGAATATTTTCAATATGTAGTACCTAATAATTCAATTACAGTTCCATATATAGAAGATAGACCAACTCGATTTATTTTAAGGCAATCCTATGATACAACTGCGTTAGTAGATGAATCATATTGCGCGGATAAGTTTGAATTTTTTAATTTAATGCATACTTCAGAATATATTCCAAAAACATATTTTGAAACTGCTGAAATAAATTTTGATACACTGGGTTCAGTAGATTACAGTAGTAGTTTACATCCAAATGTTTTAGTAAAACATAGATATCCAGTGTATAATCAGGAAGAATTACCTGCTTTATATTCACTAACAAATGAGGAAGAATTGAATCAGTTAAAAGCGGAAATTTTAGAAACAGATAATAATTTGATGCAAGAATTTGTATATGATGAATCAAATATATTAAATGGTAGATGGAATGTAATAAGAAGTGTTGATATAATTTACGGTTCGGAACTTGATACTATTCATATGGGTGGGTATAGAAATTCTAGTATAGTTCCATTAGATTTTTTTGAAAATGAATTTGTAAGTGGTAGTAAAAAATTAAATATAAAAACTAAATTTAAATATATTAATAAACCTGTAGGTAGGGAAACATCTATAGATTACCACACCGATGATGATTCTATGATTTTAGATTATACCGGCTCTTTAAAAGATGTTGATACTCTTCAATTAGGTGATTACATTAAATCAATTGATTTTACCGATTTGAATGGAACATCTCCAACCGCTGATAGAAATATAACATTATTAGGTTGGGATGGTACACTTCAACACACTAGTGCAAGTTTAACGAATGTTTCATCTAGTTTAAATGCAATATTATCTGCATCGGTTGAAACAATTTATATTAGGATTACATTAGAAAACGGAACAACTTGGTCAGATGCTCCATCTTGTACATATTACTTTGAAGAATCGGGGTCTATATCAACTAGATGGGATAAAGTAAACAAAATGATGGTAGGTGATAAATTAGTTTTAATTGACCCTGCTACTAACGAACTAACTGCTGAATTGGTTACTGGATTGGAAATGGAGTACGCTCACAAAACAATATATGCATTAGATTTCGAACCATCTGACCTATTCTTAGTTGATGTAGGGGATGGATTGTTTAGTATAATGCACAATGCTTGTTGGTGTCCATGGATATATTGTGGATATTATTGTAACTCAAATTATTGTCCAAACTGTAATAATTTTAGAGTGGCAAAACAATAAATTATAAAAATATGGCAAAAAAAATAAAAGTAGAACGACCTAATCAAACAATTACTAGCTTAGTAACACCACTAACAACTGAAGTAAAAATTAAAGTTGCTGGAGCAGTTTTAGAAGTAGTAAACAGAATTAAGGCTAAACACTTATCATAGTGTATGTTATCTCAATCAATCTTATTCACTAAAGAAGAGTGTGATTATATTATTGGGTTAAAAAACAAATATCCATTATTAGGTGAAAATGGTAGGTGGGAAGAGTTTGATGATTTTAGATACAAATTTTATACATTAGAGTATGCCTCTGATATAGATTGGGTAATTAAAAGATTATGTGATTTTTTTGAATCCCAAATGGGTTTGAATATTTTTGTAAGACCTACTAAACTAAATTTACATTACTATACAGAAGGTGATGAATTTGGTAAACACATCGATACTGGTAATCCTATAAAGGAATGGAATGTTGGTATTATATTAAACGAAGATTTTGAAGGCGGTGATTATTTAGTATTCGATGAAAATGATGAACCTATTGTAATCGATAAAAAGATAGGTAATGTATGTATATACCAATCACAAACCCCACATCAAGTTACTACAATAACAAAAGGAGAGAGATGGGCTATAGCGATGTTCATACATAAATTTAGAATGAATCCTACTACACTATTATGAGAGTATTAATACTAGGTACACCTAGAAGCGGTTCAACTTCATTGGTTAGATTAATAGATTCTCATATGAATCTTTTTAACTATAGAATGTTTATCGAGCCATTCAATAAACTCTTAGATAAAGAGATTAATTCAATAACACCTTTATTAGAGTATGATAACATTTTACTTAAGAATCTATTTTTAGTAGGGAATGATGAATATCCAAACGATTCATTTGCGGATTTTTTTGAATACTTAAATTGGTGTTATAGTTATTTTGATAAGATTGTAATATTAGATAGAAGTGATAAAATTGCTCAATCGGAAAGTTTTGTGATAAACGAAACTATGTGGAGAGAAAAAGGTATAGGATGGCATACTAAAAAGATTTATGATTTGGATAGAGTAGATAAATCATATTTAGAAACTATGATTGATAGATATACCAAATCTAGTAAAATTTTAAATGATATAGCTTATACTAATAATTTTCCCATATTCTATTATGAAGATATTTTTTTAAATCATAATATGGAAGTTGTAAAAAATCTATTTGAATATTTAGAAATCGATTTAGATGTGGAGATGTATAACAAATATGTAATATCAAACGAATTACAAGTTAGGATTGATAAAAACAAACAAAATTTAATATAATGGAAAAGTTATTTTACAAAAACCAAAATTGGGATGAATTTCATGTTAATAGTGGTAAGGTTTTAACGGATGTAAAAATTATATCCAATTCAGTTTATCACGAATTTAGAGGTTCTATATGGACTACATTTCATTCGGATTATTTCCCAAAGGTATTACCAACTGATTTAGAATTCAAACACGATAGATACTCACAATCATATAAGGGCGTATTGAGGGGATTGCATTATGATGATAAGACTTGGAAATTATTAAGTTGTCCATTAGGTTCATTATATACGGTGTTAGTTGATATGAGACCGGAATCGGAAACGTATTTAAAATCGGAAACATTTATAATGTCTCCACAAACTCAAATACAGATACTTTGTCCTCCGATGTTTGCAAACGGGCATTACGTTCTAACAGATGATTCTCTTTTTACATATAAAATGGCATACGATGGTGAATATAATGATGATACTAAACAAAAGACGGCTAGATGGGATGACCCTAAGTTGGGGATAGATTGGCCTACGAAAACACCTATTCTTTCTAAGAGAGATGCTAATGCGGTATTTATAGATTAAGTTATTTTTATTTGGTAATATCGGATATTTTTCGTATATTTGAAGACTAATAAACATATAATGTCAGATAAGAAGTATTTTTACGAAAAGTGTGATTATTTTAATGAACCCCATATTAACTTAAAATATGAGGATGTTCTTAAGATGACACTTACAGAATTTGAAGAGTGGGTTGCTATGTTCCGCAAGACCGTAGTAGATGAGTGGAACAAAACAGGTGCACCCCCACGTATTGGCTCTTCGGAGGCTGAGATTATAGACCAATTCTCCAAACTACAAACTTATAAGGTGGAAAAGTTTGAGGAGAAGGATGATGAGGGTAATGATGTAATTTTTAATTTTAATAAATTTGCAACACCCGTAAATCAATTCTTTCCCGCGATGTATAAGACGGGAATCGGCGGGTCTTCTTATGATAAACCAAAACCATCTATCTACGATATATTTTGTAACGATGAATTTCTTCCTGAATTTGCAAAACAAATGAGAAGATTGACACGACAAGATGCTATGTATCGTTTTTCTAAAACATTGGAGAAGGATAATAAAGAACACCACAATACACATTTAGCTAGTGGAAAAGAGTGGATTGAAAAATGGATGAGTGGTGATGTATGGCAAGGGCATGATTTTTGTTTAGCTCAAACTGATAGTAGAATACCATCTCTACCAATTACTGCGGAAGAGGTAAAGGAATTATATAAAGCAGGAGTAATTGAGTATAAACATATTTCATCTCTTAAAACATCTAATTGGGGAGAAGATATTGATGCATTAACTGAATTAGAAAAACAACCTATTCAATTAAAGTGGTATCCTTTAGGTCAAACTATTTTTCCTGAAGCAACTGCGGCATTCAGAATTGGAATGGGTACACAAGCAGCTGTAAACTTTCCTCCACTAACTGCAAAGTATTTGTATCAGAAATATACAAACCATATTAAAGACCAAAAACAAATTAATATCTATGACCCATCTTCTGGTTGGGGAGGTAGAATATTAGGTGCGTTATCGGTTGATGATAGAAACATTCACTACATAGGTAATGACCCAAATACAGAGAATTATATTCCTGAAATTGATAAGAGTAGATATGAGTATTTGGCAGAATTTTTTAACTCTAAAATACCTGGAGCATGTAATCCATTTTGGGGGCATAAAAATACATATGAGATTTATAGAACAGGCTCAGAGATTATTAGTGAGCAAGAAGGATTCCAAAAATATAAAGGTAATTTAGATTTTATATTTACTTCACCTCCTTACTTTGATAGAGAAAGATATTCGGATGATGAAACCCAATCATTTAAGAAATTTGGAAACTATGAGAGTTGGAGAGATGGATTTTTACGACCTACTTTAGTAACTGCATTTGAGTATTTAAGAAATGATAGATATATATTATGGAACATTGCTGATATTAAGATAGGGAAAAGTTTCTATCCATTGGAACAGGATTCAATTGATATACTAACCGGATTAGGTATGGAGTATCAGGGTAAAATCCGAATGACGATGTCTCCAATGACGGGAGTTGATTTAAGTGGTGTTAAAAATAGTATGAAGATAGGTGGTCAGTTCTACAAATATGAACCGATATTTATTTTCTATAAAAAATAATTGGGGGTGCCTGGTTTTGACAGGTACGATGAGTTGGTAAGTTGCAAGCAGGGTTAGATGGAAATCCTTAAATACCTATCGAACAATAAACGACGTAGAATTATCTACAATGACCTTCGAAGATGTAATGTCTTTCGTAGGTGCTGATTACGCTGTAGCAGCCTAATTACTCCCGCACACATCGTGGGATATAAAATAGAATGTGTACAAAGGTGGAAAAGTGATTGAACCCGAAATCGAATCACCTATTGTTTATCGGTTGCCGATAGTGAAGAACCAACCGAATATTTTGTTAGTTAAGAAAAACTAACTAAGCTTGTGAATGATGTTTATTGAATCCGTATTTGGACGAGGGTTCGACTCCCTCCACCTCCACCAATTTAATTTATGATAAATAGTATTATATCCTTTGGTTGTTCTTTCTCCTGTTGGAGACAGGATTTTACCAAAGGATTTGTTGATTTAGTTGCTAATGATTATGGAGTTCAGTATCAGAATCATTCTATACCTGGAAATTCCAATGAGGCTATCATAAATGAATTCAATAAAAGATACCACCAATATGAATTAAAGGATTCGTTAATTCTATTTCAACCTACATTCTTAACTAGGTATTCTTATTATGATTCTAAATTTAGAAACTTAATATCTTTACAAAATATGGTTAACCCTAATAAAGGTGATGAAGTTGTTTCTAATTTTCAGGCAATGTTTGGAGATGGTAACGGTGAATCGATTGAGTTTTACGAAAAGAAATTAGAATTGTTCAAAGATTATCAAAAATATTTATATAACGATGAGTATGAGTACAATAAACTAATGTATTCGTTGTATAACATTCAGAGTAGTGTTGAGAAGATAGGTTCTAAAATTATATTCATATACTTCGATAGCTGGTATAAATCCACGCCTATGTTCAATAAGATTAATTTTATCCGATTTGGAAATGAACTATCCTGTCTTAATTGGGCTAAGAAAAACGATTTAACTTACTCAAAGGAAGATTTACATCTATCAGAGGAAGGCAATAAAGTTTTAGCTGAAAAGATTATTAGTATGGGTCGTAGTATGGAGTAAATGCTCTACCGACATCACTAAATTTCATTCGTATAATTTGTGGATGGTTTCTAACCCCATCAATTATATTTTCTCTATCTGAAGTATTAAATTTATCTTGTCCTTTTATATCAAATACAGGACAATAACCCAATCTCAAACTTTTATCCTCAGGTGTTTTTTCAAATTTAGCGAGTTTATCTCTCATACCAAATGTCTCAATCATACCTTCGTGAGTTCTATCAAATAAAGAGAATTGCAAATCAAATTCTCCACTAAGTAATCGGTGTTCGGAAATATTACCTGCTTCTATTTGGTCATCATCATCAATACACACTTCTTGCCATGTCTTTCCTAATTGTGCGTAATGAAGATATCCTCTACCAAACGCACCATCTAATGTAAACCAATCATCTGCTTCTTTTGGTAGTTCTACTTTTTGTATTGGGGAAACCCCATTCATAAAGGTAGTATAAATTGTAGCATCACCCCTCATATTCCATTCTTCGATTTCATGCGAAAGGTCGTTTAATCCTCTAACTGCATTTATAAGAGCCCAATCTTGTCTTTCACATATTCTATTCCAATATTCAGATGGTCGCCAAACTTGTCCAATTAGGGTTTCAAAATGGTGGTGAATTATATTGTGAACCTCCATTGGATAATCTTCTGTAATCATATCAGATTCTATAATATGATATTCAAACCAATCAGAGTTGTTAATCGTCTCAACACATCGTTTTAATTTATCTACTAATATCTTAGGATGGCGAGTTGGTAGCTTAAATGCTCCCCAACGGGTTTCTAGTTTCCAGGTTTCATCTTTTAATAACCCATTCAACATATCATACCATAATTCGGCAATGGGATTTTCTTGTACTTCGAAATCTAATGAATATTCGGAAACTAAACGATTCTCATCGAATTTACCGAAATCTATAGTAAAGGTTTTTTTCATATCAAAACATTTTAATAAAACAATTATATGTATAATTATAACGTAAATACAAAATTATGGAAGGTTCATACTATAAAGAGAACTTATATGATATAAATCACTTAAAGGAAGAATTAGATGAGATATATCACTTATCAACTCAATTAGAGAGATATACTAAAACGATACATAGGGGTTCTGGTCATTTCGGTGATATGGAAACGTATGAATCATATCAAATCGCTAAATCACATATGAGTGTTATTCATAAATGGTACTCAGAAAATTCAAAATATGATAGAACCAATTTTGGTCAATTGTGTCTAAATGGTGGAGAATTAGATTGGAGTGATTATCCTAATACACATAAGTGGATAATTGATAAATCGTTTGAGTTATTTAAAGAACAATGCCAAAAAAGACATACATTATTTGCAGGGAAGCCATTACTAACACTTTATACAAAGGGCTGTAAATTAGGTGGTCATAAAGATGGTAAGCCTGAAGGGTATAAAGAATTCCAACAACAAAAACCCGCTAATGTACTTATATATCTTAATAAAGATTATAAAGAGGAATACGGTGGACTATTCATTGTTGAAAATGATATAATTATCCCATCTTTTGCGGATATAGTATTTCTTAATTTTAGTGGAGAATCAGACCCGTTTCATATGGTTAGTGAAGTGGTAGAAGATGTTAATCGATTCGCATTACTTTTCAATATTCAGTATAATACTAAAATTTGGTAATCTCAACTTTTTTTCGTATATTTGAGTTATGAAATATAATATTACAGCAATATCAGATACTCACACTAAACATAATCAGCTTAATGGTAAGTTGCCAGGTGGACATATTCTTATTCATAGTGGAGATATTACATCTTTGGGTAGGAAGCATGAGGTAACTGGTTTTATCAAATGGTTTGGTAAGCAAGATTACACACATAAAATATTCATAGCAGGTAATCACGATATGTCATTTGATAGGGAAATACTATTGAGGAATAAGTTGGCACACTTCGAAGGTAGGGATAGAAACGATTATGATACATCGTGTTCGGAAGGTAAACCTCAATGGTTAGAGGATACTCTAAACAATCTACCAAACGGAGTTTACTATTTAGAAAATACCTCAGTTAAGATAGAAGGATTGAATATATGGGGTTCTCCTTATTCACCTACATTCGGGTATGGTTGGGGGTTTAATGTAGATAGAGGGTATGATGCGGCTCAAATATGGAATCAGATACCATTGGATACTGATATAGTAATTACTCACTCTCCTATTTACGGATATAATGATAGAACATCTAATACAAACGAAAATGTAGGATGTGCTGATTTGTATCATAGATTGCACGAAGTTAAACCTCATTTACACTTTTCCGGACACATTCACGAAGGATATGGATGGGGAACTATACCATATAAAGATGAGTGGGGTGATATCTATACCTTTAATGGTAGTACCTGTAATCTAAGGTATGAGGCAATTCAAGACCCTATCAAATTCAACTATGATTTTGTAAGTAGGGAAATTGAGTTCCTTATGTAACTAATTGACCTCTAATGTTTTACATATTAGGGGTTTTTTATTACATAACTCATTGATAATCAACGAAAAATATTTCAATTTTCCTAAAAATAATTGATTAAATGCTTGGATATATGGTATCGATTTAGTACCTTTACTATGTACTAAAGAGATACACACTATGAGAACAACAAACGAAAAGGCTATCAATTATTTGGAAACAAATCCAATAGTAAAAAACTTCATTTCAAAGGTAAATGAACTTCGTAAAGAACGTTACAAAGATATGAGTCATATGTGGGGTAAAACCGATTTGACTGTTGAAATTGGTAATAAGTTCATTCGTTTATGGGATGGAACTTCGTGTTGGGGATTTATCAGTAGAGTTGATGGTGATTTAAAAGGAGCACCGATTAAGAAAGGTGATTTGTTAAAACCAGCGAGTTGGAAATCACCAGCAAAGCATGCGAGGGGAAACATTATGGATGGAACTGCTCGTTATAGTGCATATGGACCTGAATATTTATAAAATAAGATAATAAAATAAACAAAGATAAGATGAGTGTAAGAGAAAAAGAATTTAAAACAATTTTTAGTGATATCGATGGTACACTAATTGAACAAGTAAACTTTGATGACTTAAACCCCAATGTAGTAAATGTTCTACCGGGAGTTAAAGAAAAGATGACCGAATGGATGAACGCCGGACACTACATTGTTTTAACTACTGCGAGACCAGAAGAGTTGAGAGAGGTTACTAAACAACAAATGTTAACTGCGGGTATTCTTTATCATCAGTTGGTGATGGGAATCGGTAGAGATGAGAGAATCTTAATAAATAACAACTCTAAAGGAACTCCGGAAGTACCTAGAGCATTAGCAGTTGATGTTGAGAGAGATGGTGGGTTTAATTCAGAAAGATTTGCTAAAGTAGGTTTGTAATGAAACGTTTAATACCGATATTATTTTTATTCGGATGTACAAAGGATATAGATATACCTACACCAACAAAAACATATACGTTGGAAATAAACGGTATAATAAATCAAAATGGAATAGGTTCACTTTCTAAAGATGCTAATGGATATTACCATCTTAAATTAGATAAAACTAAAAACCAAACCGTACATAGAGTAAATGGTACGATATTAGTAAATGGTAAAGAACCATATCCTTCTGAAAAGGTAGAATGGGAGAGTAATTTGTATTGGATATTGAGAAGAAATGATACCATTGCTACAATTACAAAGACGTATATCAATTACTTCACAGGTCAGTACCAAATCGTTCAGCTGCCACCTTTAATTGCCTCCAAAGATGAATTAGTACCAACAATAAATCCGTCCTCTTATAGTGGAGACAATGGAGAAATAAACACTATGATTGCACCTATTTATAATATGAAAGGAGATACGTTGGTTATCAAAGCGAGCAATTATAGCTCTAAGTTATTTATAATAAAGAAAATTGTATTGGAATAAATGAAACAATCTAAAATAGAATTAGAATTAACTCCTATTACGGAGCAAAAATTAGAAGAGTTGGGATTTGAGAAGGTATTAGAAGATGATGGGAGTGGATTCCACAATTATTTACTTAGATTACCAAAGAATTCAGTCGACCCGAATTGCATGTGCCTTATTTCCTCATATAGTAATGAATGGAAAGATATTGGGTTAGATGAAGGAGAATATATAGTAGAATTATTCGATAGTGGTGGGCTAGGTTTTTGCACATCAGTAGAGGAAGTTGATATGCTGTATTATGTACTTACAAAACTTACTATATACCCCGCCGAAAAATAAATTGGGCAAATGTTGGAAAAGTGGAAAATTTTTTGTATATTTGTGGTATCTTTTTATAGTATCATAATACCAGGACAGAAAAAGAAAAGCTTAAAAAAATAAAACTTAAAACACCAAAAAAAAAAGAAAAGAATATGAAAAGTTACACAGACCAAGAGCTAGAGACTAACTACAAGAAATTCTTAGGAATCGTAGATAAGTACATCACAGGAGAAAGGAAGGAAAAACTTTTGAATATGTACTCAATGGACGAATTAGGTCCTAATTTAATGTTATCACCTGCAAGTGGTAATAAAAACTTTCACTACGCGTATGAAGGTGGTTACATTGACCATATTTTCAATGTTTGTAAACACTCTCTGAAGATGAAGAATCTTTTTATTGAATGTGGAGGTACTATTGATTTCACAGATGAAGAATTAATTTTCTCAGCATTGCATCATGATTTAGGTAAGTTGGGTACTAAAGGCGAGTTACACTATGTTAAGAATGATTCAGATTGGCACATTAAAAACAGAGGTGAATACTTTAAAAGAAATGAAGAAATTCCTTTTATGGCTATTACAGATAGAGGATTCTTTACTATGAATCAATATGGTATCAGTTTATCAGATAAGGAATGGTTTGGTATCAAATTAACAGATGGTGTTTATGATGAAGATAATGAGAAGTATTACAAAGTATATGACACTTCTAAATACCTTCGTTACACTATTCAGTATATTCTACATTGGGCAGACCATATGAGTACTGTTATCGAAAGACAGCAGGGATTGAAAGGAGATTTATTTTAAAATAAATTTGGTAGATTAGACATAAAGTTGTATATTTACTAAATTAAAAACACATAACGATGGAAAAATCAACAAGTGGCGTTTTAGCCGAGAAGTTGTCCAGCGAAGTGATGAAAGCCCGTTACACTCATGGTGATGAGTGGCAAAGTTACATAGCTGAAAAGTTTGAAGAAGCAGGAATTCCTCCTGTATTTTACACAATTAATGATGGTCTATCTGACCGAATTGCCGATTACCAATATGAAGGAAATTGGATTGAGGCAAAAACCTTTATCAATTCTGCAGAGGTAACCAAAATTCTTAAGTTGTATGAAACATTACAACAAATGGAAATTAGAATGGTTATAATGTGTGAGTGGCAGAGGGATTTAAAGCAACACTCTAAAAATGTAAGAGATTTAAGAGAGCATGGTGTGATTGTATTTGAAGGGCAATCCGCATGTGATTCTTTTATCATCAATGAGAGTGTTATCTTAAATCCAAACAAAGTGGTTCGAATGGCAACCGCTATTGAAGTTCCGTTTGAAAACATTATTCCACACCCAAACAACAGGGATACTAATGTGAAGAACATCCCAACAATTAAGGCATCTATTTTAAAAAATGGATTCTTTACTCAATTAAATGTTGTACCACATGGAGTAAACGAAAGGGGTGAACAAACCTATATGATTTTCGAAGGGCATACTAGGTATTACTCTTTATTAGACTTAAAAGAAAAGGGATATGAAATCCCACCAATTGCTTGTATTAACGTACCTTGGGTTACATCTAAAGATATAGATGTATTACATAAAATGTTAATCACTACCAATACTACATATGCAGGTTGGAAATTAAAAAATTACATTACATCTCATAAAGGTAACTTAGAGTTATTGAATGATTTAGATGGAGTGTACACATATGGTAAAATGCTAGAAGCTATGAACGTAGCTAAAAAGCAAGGGTGGGGAGAAGCAAATCCAGTCTATCTTTTCTGTCATACTGATTCATTGGCATTTGATGATATGAAGAAAGTAAAAGATGGTAATTACAGAATTACCGAAAGTGAATATAATTCACAAATCAAACCAATATTAGAATTAATGACCAGATTAACTTCTGATGATAGAAAATTCTTAGGAACAATTATGAGAGATATCATAGTTGATATAAGAATCTTACTTAATACTAATCAAATTATCTCAGACAATTTTACTAGATTCTTAGGATGGTTGGCGATGAAATTTATTCTTGATTACAAACAAGGTAGATTTCCTGAAACAAAAGAAACCGGACAATCATATTGGGATGGTATTAAGGAAGAATATTTTTCATTACTTAAGTTGGGCATGCCAGTAGCATAATACTGACACTTTATCAACAACATACTGACACAATTTCCGTATCATATCAATGGTACGGATTTTGTTTCACTATAATAAACTATAAAACAAAAAAATTATGTACAACACAAGTAAAAAAAATTACACAACACTTGATGAAGTGTTTCAATCATTTTTCAACGATGCAATATTTCCATCACCTGCACCAACTGTAAAATACCAAAACTCAAGATTATCTATTGATGTAACAGAGGAAGAGGCAGTTATCGCTTTATCAGTTTTAGGTCATAGTAAGGATGATATTACTATCGAATTAGAAGAGGATGCGATATTTGTAAAATCAGTAGAAAGAGAATTATTAAAAGTTGAAAAAGAATTAGTTCATCCTATTAATGATAGAATTGCCGTAGGTGATACATTTGATGGAGAAAAAACTTCAGCTAAAATTCTAAATGGTATTCTTTACCTAACTATTCCTAAGAAGGAAGAAGCAAAACCAAAAAAGGTTACGATTAAAGTTGGTTAATTGAAAAATTATACCTATCTTTGTAAGGAAGACTAAAATACTAGTCTTCCTTTTTTATTTAATATATATTTATAATATACAACAAACAAAACAATTATGGCAAAGTTTCAACAAAGAATCATCGATAACAATGATGCAGTTAAACAGAGAATCCGCATCGTATTAGATATGATGAATGGTAATAGACCGGCTAATAACGTAGAAGCAATTCGTTTATTAGAGGAAGTTAAGAATTTAGTAGATACAAATAACGACTTAGTTACTTTAGGGTAATATGAATTGGTTAAAAGCATTAGTAGGATTATCAGCAGTTATCATCGCAGGATGTGCTGCATTCTTTTCCGTAACAGGATTGGGTGTTCTCTTTGCGGGGGCATCTACTTCTGTTATGGTAATGGCGGGTTCATTAGAATTCGCTAAATTAGTGGCTGCAACCTACCTAAAACAGACTTGGGATGAGATTAAGGGGTTTAATAAGTGGTATTTAACGATTTCGGTGGGTATCCTGATGATAATTACCTCTGCGGGTATATTTGGTTACCTTTCTAATGCATTCCAACAGCAATCCTTACAATTACAACAAGTGGATAGGGAAGTTGCGGTTTGGCAAACGAAAATAGACCAAAATACTACTCAAATTGAACAACTTTCTACTCAAATTACAGAATTTAATACAAATCAAGGTAAGATATTAGATGGAGGTACAGTAAATTCTCGTCTTATACGTTCGATAGATGCTAGAGATAAGGAAATTAGTAAAATTAACGATAAAATTAGTAAATTACAAGAAGATAATGCTAAAAATACCGAAAAAATCAACGAAATTAAGATTGCTAACATCGATTTAGAAAAAGAAATAGGTGGGTTTAGGTTTGTGGCAGAAGCATTTGGTATAGAATTGAAAAATGTAGTAAAATTCTTCATATTTTTGATTGTAGTAGTGTTTGACCCACTCGCAATTTCTCTTATTATCGCATTTAACGGATTGGTAATGAAAAGAAAAGAAGAGAAAGTACCTTCTTTATATGAAGTGTATGGAGAATCACCAATATTAGCATCAAAGAAAGATGCTGAGGTGTTTTTCAATGAAATAGAGAATCCAACAGAACCAAATGAACAATTAGTTAATGCAGCTACTCAATATAATGAGGACATAAAAAAAAACGAAATTGATTCCACTACAACAAATGTGGAAGAAGTTGCACCAATCCTAACCGATGAAGAATTAAAAAAAAAAGTCAATGAATCCATTGAAGATGCTATTATCGAAGATATCACATCTAAAGGATTAACACAAGATTTCAATAGAAGAGGAATTGATATAGATGGAGATGGTTCTATCGATGGATATGACACCAATGGTGATGGTTTGATTGATAAATACTCATATGGTAGTTCAGCTATTAGAAATAAAGCTGGTAAATTACCCTATTACGCTAGACCTGAATTTGATTGGAGTGATAGAAGTAAATGGATAAACGACCAAAACGCAATAAACTATTGGTTGTATCACAGAGATAAAATTACATATCCTACTGATTTTAATTCAAAAACATATTGATTTATTTGTAAATTTCAAAAAGTTTTATTATCTTTGTATAATATTAAATAAAAAATATGAAATTAACTAGAATTGAATCAACTCCTTTTACAAAATCAGATGAGGAATTGATATTAAAAACATTAAAGCGTTACGCTAGTAAAACAAACCTTTCGGCAGTTTGTACAAGAAGTGTTAATCTACCATTCAGGGCATTCTATCTTAACACAGAAACTCCACTTCTTTTAATTAATCCATACATCACAAAATATTCTAATGATGCATTTCAATCGACTGAGATGTCTGAATTTGATACTAATGGTAAAAACCGAATTGTAGTTAGAGCATTTTCAATAGAAGTTCAAACTGATAATTTAGGATTGGTAGTATTCAAAGGTGATATGGAAAATGATAGAGAAGGATTGGATGAATGTATATTTGCTCAACAAATGATTGACCTATTAGATGGTATAACAATTGCTGATAAGAATATAAATCAACCAATTAAAAAGCCAATTCAATATGAAAGAAACCAAATAGTTATGGCTAAAGACCCCGATGGTAATATTGAACAAATAAAATATAAACATATATCAAAGTATATGGAAAAGGGTTACGTTTTAATGTAATATCAAAATGAATCAAAAAGAATTAAACGATGTTTTAACTAATAAAATAGTAGAACAATCTAATCAACTGATATCAATACAAATCTTATTATATTCATTAGTAGATTTGATTATAGAAAAAGAATTGGTTTCAAAAGAAGATTTAGAGGAAATGATAGATAGTAAAAAGGATATTGTCGAACAATGGATATCTTCGGAGTTAAAAACTCATACTAAAGATGATTCTTCGTATATGATGCATTTTGGTAAACCAGGAGAAGCTTAAAATAAAAAATTATGGAATATATTTTGATTGGAGTATTAATTGTGATAATCGGATTATTGTATTACACATTAAAAACTGCGTTAGATAAGTTAGAAGTTTATGAGCAATTTATAATAGATAGAAGAGATTCATACTATCAATTGTTACAGAATATTAGAGACATTGATGCTAAACAAATCTTTGAAAAGGATGATGAAGTAGGCGTTACATTTGATGAAATTAAAAACGAAATAGAAGAATTTAAAAACATTATAGAATAAGATGCCTAGAAAACCAAAAACTCCTAAAAGTAAAATGTATTTCACTTTGGAGACGGAGCAAGCTATAATAGCTTATAATAAATCCGAAAACCTCAGAGAAAAAAATACATTATATGTAGAAGAAATAAAATATCCGTTTGAAAAAATAGCGGAAAATGTTTTAAATACTTATAAGTTTTCTTACTTTGATGATGGGCACGGAGATGTAAAAAGAGAAGTAGTATCTCAGATGATTTATAAAATCCATATGTTTCAGGAGGGTAAAGGTAAAGCATTCTCTTACTTTACTAGAATGGCATTAAACCATTTAATTCTATTAAATAATTCAAATTATAAAAGGTACAAACAGAATGAATTGATGTCTGTAATGCCTGAAAGTTGGAATCCTTCGGAAGATTCATTAGCAATTGAAACTGATGCTACTCACGTTGAGTTTAGAACCCTTATGTTATCATATTGGGATGTTAAATTAAATGTGGTATTCGATAAAAAGAGAGATATACAAATTGCAGATGCTATATTAGAATTGTTTAGGAGAGTTGATTATATTGAAAATTTTAACAAAAAAAGTTTATACCTGTTAATAAGAGAAATGACAGGGCATAAGACACATTACATAACAAAAGTGATTTCAACTATGAAAGTACATCAAGATAAAATCTTAGAGGAGTACCTTAACACAGGTGATATCACTATAGAAGAAGATATATTTTATAAATGATACAAATAGGAATAAGTTGTTATTATCACGATTCATCGGTATGTTTACTTAAAGATGGTAAAGTTTTACTAGCAGTAGAAGAAGAAAGATTTAGTGGGATAAAGCATGATAGTTCGTTTCCAGAAAAATCAATTAAGTGGATTATTGAAGAATCTGGTTTTAGTTTTGAAGATATTGAAGAGGTTTGTTTTTATGAGAAGCCTTTGGTTAAAACACATAGAGTTGTAATAACTTGTATAAAGAATTTCCAAATAAAAGATGCATTTAAATTTGGAGTAAAAGGAATCAAGCAATATTTTAATTTGATAAAGAAAACAAAATGGATGTTTTCTAAAGCTCACATTAAATTTACATCACATCATGATTCACATATAGGATATTCATATTTAACCTCTCCATATAAAGAAGCGGCGATATTGAGTATTGATGGGGTTGGAGAATGGGATACGACAGTTTTAGCGCATGGAAATGTAAATAGTTGGGAAACATTAGAGGCTACAAAATTTCCACATTCATTAGGAATGTTATATTCTACATTTACTTCCTTCTTAGGATTCAAACCAAATGAAGGTGAGTATAAAGTTATGGGATTAGCACCATATGGTAACCCAAAAACATTTTCACATAAATTCAGAGAAATAATTTATCCTTCTAAGAAAGGTGGATACACTTTGAATATGGAAATGTTTGATTATCATAAAAGTGACACGGTTATGTTTACTTCTAAATTATCAGAACACTTAGGAATCCTACCTCGACTACCTGAAGAAGAAATTACACAAGAACATAAGGATTTAGCAGCTACCGTACAATTCATTTATGAGATGTACTTTTTTCGTTTATTAAAAGATTTACATCGTAAAACAAAATGTGATAATTTAGTATTAGGTGGAGGATGTGCATACAATGGAACTGCTAATGGGAAGATTTCAAAGAAGACAGGATTTAAAAACGTATGGATACCTAATGCACCATCTGATTCAGGTTCATCTATTGGAGCATGTTTAATATCATATTATAATAATCAACCACATAGAGTTGATAATACAAATCCTTATTTAGGGCCAAAGTATTCTACTGATATTATCAAAAAAGAATTACAGAATTATAATAAAAAATTAATATATAATAAATTATCCGATGATGAAATTATTTCAGTTGTTGCAAACGCAATATCAAATGGTGAAGTTGTGGCTTGGTTCGAAGGTAGATTGGAATTTGGTGCTAGAGCCCTTGGGCATCGTTCTATTTTGGCTGACCCTACAAATGGGGAAATAAAAAGTAGAATAAATAAGATAGTAAAAAAGAGAGAAGGATTTAGACCATTCGCACCAATTGTAAAGTTGGAAGATGTTTCTATATATTTTGAATGGAATAAATCAGTTCCATATATGAATCAAATAGTAGGTGTTAAAAAAGAGTTTAGAGATATGTTACCTGCCATTACTCATGTCGATGGAACTGCTAGAATACAAACGTTAAATAGAGAAGATTGCGTTAGGATATATGATTTACTTACTGAATTAGAAAAACAAAACGAATATCCGATAGTTCTTAATACATCATTTAATATTAAAGACCAAACAATGATTAGAGACCCAAAAACTGCAATAGATACATTTTTGGAGGTTGGATTGGATATGTTAGTATTAGAAGATTATGTTATAACTAAAAAATGAA
>Ga0209353_10000812_pt1 | contig 18317 bp, 30 predicted proteins | sample LauGreSpBDMM15SD_2_FD_187561 | JGI IMG/M metagenome (GOLD analysis project Ga0209353, IMG submission 187561) | Freshwater lake microbial communities from Lake Michigan, USA - Sp13.BD.MM15.SD (SPAdes) (version 2) | ecosystem: Environmental > Aquatic > Freshwater > Lake | place: Lake Michigan...
TCATCTTAAATGATGCAATTGAAAATGGAAACGATGCCTTGAATGTCATTGCAATAGGCTCAAAAATGGAGTTATTAGGCAAGGAACTGAAAGAGAAAGGTTGCAAGCTTGACACGTTAGTTAATGAGTTATCAATGAATGACAATAAGAAGCGTGTAACGTCAAATGTTGAACTTTCAATTAGAGAGGTCGGCACTAAGTACGACTATTCTTCAACGCCTAAAATCTTGGAAATAGATTCAGAAATTGAGAAGCTAAAAGAGGAGCAAAAGATTATCCAAGACATTGCAAAGCGAATTACCACACGTGTAGAATTTACGACTACGCAAGGGGAACAAATTGAAATATACCCCGCTGGCAAATCTTCAACTACTTCAATTGTAACTAAGGTATTGTAATGAACGAAGTAATGAGTTACGAAACTGAACAAATATTAAAAGGCTACATTTGTCCCTATTGCAAAAATAAAACTCGAATGGTAGATAGCATTAGAATATATAAAAAGAAAAGCTATGGTTTAGTTTCTATGTGCATTCCTTGCAATGCTTATGTTGGCGTACATAAAGATACAAACATACCACTTGGTCGAGTTGCTAAGAAAGATTTAAGGGAAATAAGAAAATGTACTCATAGTTATTTTGATATAATTTGGAAGCATGGGTATATGGATAGAAGTGATGCTTACAAATGGTTATCAAAAGAATTAAATACTCCTTTTGAATTTACGCATATAGCAATGTTTTCAAAAGTTACGTGTGAAAAGGTAACAAATATTAGTATAAAATTAATAAATCATCTCAATAATTTAGGGATTTACGGAGACAAATGATACTTATCCAAAGAACAGAATTAGAAAAAAATCTTGATGCCATAGACGATTTCATAAGCGTTAAGATTGATGTTGACGACCCTGTACTAATTAAGGGATTGTTAGCTGATACTGTATCGTTTTTAGCAACATCAACAAAACTTCAATCAAGTTGCAAGTTTTGGCTTGAAACGTCAAGAAAAGAAGTATTTGGGAACAAAACAGTTCAAAATAGTTTATTTAAACTATCAAGTTCACTTCAAAAGCAGTTAGTTGATAGTTATTTAGCTAACGAACTATCAATGTACGAACTATCTCAAAGACAAAACGCATTTTTAACACATAGCTTGGAAGCGTTAAGAAGTTTATTGTCTTTTGCAAAATCGGAAATGGAATTGTCAAAACATAGCAGAACTTAAAAGATAAACTAATAGTGAAAATCCTGTCAGTACGGTATTCTGTCAGGGGAGTACGTTGTTCAGTACGGGGATTTTCACTAACAAAATACTAACAAAATGGCATTTAAAATTGAATACAAAGAAGTAATTACAAAAAGCGTAGAACGTAGATTTACGAAAGAACAGAATGATAGATTTTTAGCAAATAATAGAAGTCAAAGTGCAATAGAAACAAGGATAGAATCAATGTCCGATTACATAGACTCATTACACAACGAAATTGACAAACTTATTAACAACCAAAAAGAAATATAATGGCAACCAACATGGCAACCAACAAAGAAAAAATACAGTTAGAATTAATGATGAAAGCGAGAATTAACGCTGATTCAAAAAACATTAACGAAGTAGGCATAATTTCAGGTAATAGTAATTATACCAAATTGTATCAAGATATTATTAACGCACAAACGGCATTTTTAAACGCAATTAAAGAATAATGACACAAGCAATAGAACGCCTGTACTCTATTCCACAAAATTCAATATTAAATTATGATTTTGTTACCGAGTGTGAAATTAATATAATACAATCACTATTAGAGGTTGGAAATGTTAGAGATGTTCGTGAATTTCTTAGTTTATATAGAGGTTGGGAATTAGGGTTATTTTTAAATGAAATGACGGAATGATACAGAAAAGAACAATCAAGCACCGCCCAGAACAAGACTTACAAAAACAATGCGTTCGGTGGTTTCGCTATCAATACCCAAATGAGATTCTTATTCATGTACCAAACGGAGGGAAGCGCAATATAATAGAAGCAAGTCAATTTAAAGCTATGGGTGTTTTATCAGGATTTCCAGACTTAGCACTCTTCAAAAAGTCAGGGGAATACGGGGCTTTGTTTATCGAAATGAAGGCTAAAAAAGGTACTACTTCTGAAAATCAAGAGGAACTTTTAAGTAAACTTTCCCAAAAAGGATATAAGACAGTTGTCTGCAATTCCTTTGAAATGTTTATGGAATTGGTTAATGAATATTTGAACGTATAAATAAAAGAGTTATGGCAATAGACCCAATCGAACACGCAATATCCAACTGGAAAGATGAAAATTATGTAACGTTTAACTCTCTATTCGTTTTCAATTCTTGTGGTGGGTGGGATGAATATGAAATAACTGATTTTAAAGCTAAATGGATAGTCATAAATAAGGGATTAAAGAAGGTCGGACATACTTATCAATCAATAGCTTTTATCAAGAAAACATCTAAAGAGTTATTAGAGCAAAACAAAGAGTATTTTAGGCTGATAGATGCGAATAACAGGACAATCAACGATTATTTACAGGCAATATTAAATCATATTCAAGATGGCAAAAATTAGATTGTCCAATAAACAAAAGCGAGATAAGTATTCAGATGAAATGTGCCGTGAAGTTAGGTATCAAATAGCTAATAATTTTATTGATGAAAAAAGGCTTTTTGATATATTGGAAAAATGGATGAAAGTAGCAATCAAAACAAAATATATACGACCATAACAACATGGCTAAGATAAGATATACAAGCATAAGGCCTGGATTTGTGTTTGAGCATGAAGGGGTGAAATTGAAGGCGGTGGAAAATCCTAATAAAAAAGGACGGTGTTTTGGTTGTGCATTATTATATTATGGAAGTTGTGTCCCATGTGTAGAAGGTGAATTTCTGACTAACCAAAAACACGACCTAATCTTTAAAAAAGTAGAAGATGAAAATAACACTTAGTAGGCAAGAACTTGAAAAAATTGAGAATGTCAAATTGAAGCTAACAAAATATAAAAGGCGGTTTTTAAGGGCAATTACTCCAAATGGAAAATATATTTTTAAAGGTTATTTATTCATCAAAAGCAATGTATTGTTTGGCATTTACCGTTGGGATGTGAACTGTCCAAACTTTCAAAGTCAAGGCGTTACGTATAGGTTTTTAAAGTGGAACATAACTAAAATAAAATGAATAAAGACATAACCGCCTGTAATGGCACAGTAGGCAACACACAAACCTGCAAAATTAAAGAGACGTGCAAAAGGTTTGCAGTACACAATAATAGAGACAAAAATCAATATTCAGCATCATACCAGAAAATTACAGTCCAAATGTACCAAAAAGGGGATTGTATGTTTTTGGTAAAACTTTAAGGCAATGAAAGAACAAATCTTTAAAATTCTTTGGAATAATATTAAATCTACTTATACATCAGGCACAAGTAAACACACAAATGCAATTTTAGAACAAGATTTTGATAAAATAATTGATGAAATATTAAAAGCAATTCAAAATGATAAAGAAGCCGTTTAAAATAGAATTTTGTGAGTTAATGTTTTTGGCTCAGGTGTGCATTCCTCCAGTACCGATTGCAAGGGCAATGTTTTGGCAAGACCTATGCGATATACATTATCACGAAATGAGTCAATCAGAACGCAAAAGAATGTTTGATTTTATCGTGAAGCAAGACAATTTTACGATTGATAATAAAGACCACGATTATTTCTTTTGTCGCTTCTATAAGTTTAATCAATACGATATTAAATGTACTGGAATAAAAGGGAGTGTGACCGCTTTTAAGTATGACGGCAAATATCACAAATCAGAAAATCTATCAATTAATGACGCTTATATTTTGAAGGCATCATTGAAATTTAATATTTTTAATAATATATCACAATGACATATTTAGACACAAAATCAGACTTCCAAGAAGAAGCAGGACAGTTTTTGAAATCAAAAGGATTTATTCAAGGAATATACCTAAAAAACTCATTTTCTAATGAAAAATTTGATTTTCGGTTATTCTCAAATTCTTTTGAATTAAAAAATCAAACTGGCGGAATTATTGTACAAATTAAAAAAGTACATGGGCTTTCTGAATTAATTCGTATTTTCAAAACAAAAGTTGATAAAACACAAAAAGACTTTTATAAGGGCGTTACTAATCCAGTTATTGGTAATTATCGAGCGACATTTATTGATGGATTTGTGAATATTTACGATGAAAAGTGTAATAAACTTGAACGAGTTGAGGTGGTGAAATTGGATGAAAATACAAAAGGTACAATTCGTACCGTTTTAAAAAGGTATGGTATTTCAACAACGTTCAATATGACAAAGAGTCCCACTCATACACGTTCAGAAAAAGGACTTTTAAAAATGCCACAAAGGTTATGAAAATAGATAGACAAAAAATATTTGCGAAGTACAACGGAAAGTGTGCATATTGTAGTTGTGACTTACAAAAAGGTTGGCACATTGACCACATACAACCCGTAATTAGAGACTTAAAGACAGGTGAATTTGAAAAGCCACAAAATCACACAATTGAAAATATAAATCCTGCTTGTGCAAGTTGTAACACTCAAAAAAACTCTCATACATTAGAACAGTTTAGGCGTAATATTCAACACTTTGTCAACTCGCTGAATCAATACTCTACTCAGTATAAGTTTGCAAAACGTTATGGATTAGTCCAAGAAATAGACATTAAAGTGGAGTTTTATTTTGAAAAGATAAATAAAACAACACCTTAAATATCAGTAAATTAACTTGTAAAAATCGGGCAATTTTCGTAAATTAGGGTATCAAAACTAAATGAAAATATGACGGCAGAAGAATTGTCAAAACCTCGATTTGAGGTTATTGCAAATTATCCATGTGCTATACATGAATTAGGCAAAATTATAGAATGCAATTCATCTTGCATTAGCTATTCAGTTGAAATAGGTGATATTTCAGAAAAGATAGATTTGTCGGAGTACCCCAATATTTTCAGAATGTTGAATTGGTGGGAGAATAGAAATAAAGATGATATGCCTAAAAAGGTAATGAGTCTTGCTGATGATAATAAAGATGTATTTGAAATTGAGGAATGGGATATGAAAATACTTGTAGGGTGGATAGATAAAAATAAGAGAGAATGTTGTTCTTTGTTGTCTTTTAAACCTGAGTATGGATATATACCAATTGATTAATCAAAACTAAATGAAAAAATACAACTACCCAGAACAAAACGCTTGCATGGTCAAAATAAAATTAGTTAGTTCTAAAATAGTAACACATGAAAAAAATCCTTAAAACTATCCTAACTTTTATTTTCGCTGAGAAATGCGATATTTGCGGAGCGAAGACGTTAATCCTTTATCCAAGTTGGCAGAATCCTAATAATAAAGTTTGTAAAAATTGTGAATAAAAACGGTGAAAATATTGCAGTAATAGCAAGTGAAAGTGATGATTTTAAAAGGTATGTATTTGATAATCTTAATTCTGGGTATTCTTATACACATATACGCACATTAAAAGATATTAGTGGAAAGTCTTTTAATAGGTGTGTAGTATTAGGGGTATGCCAATTATCATTGGTTGATGCTGTTGAAAAAAGAATAATTTAAAAAAAGAAGCCTTGAATATCAAGGCTCTTTTTGTTTACAATCAAAACTATTTATTATTTTCAATCAACTTTTTTAGTAATCTTCTTTACTACGGTCTCCCAAAGGAACTTCAAGGTCACACCACCTATAAAGGACAAAGCACCGCCTACGATGCTGTGAATTACAAAATCAAGGGTATAAGGCGTATTTGCTGAGTAAATCACCCCCCAAATAAATGCACTAATCAAGCCAAAACGGCTATTATGTATTTGATTATCAACTACTTGCATAAGTAAAAAGATTAATGTTATATTTGTCATACATAAATATCTATTTTTAATGTTAGGTTATTGATTGGTGATAAGTTCGGGGCTTGTCACATTTTTATTTTACATAAAACGCACCTGCTACAATGGCTAAAACGCCCGTAGCAAATCTCCATCTTTTCTTTCTCCTCAACTCTTTTTTATACTGACTATCAAGTTTCTGAATCTCAATAGCATTCAATTTTCTTTCGTCTTCAAATCCTGCCTTTACGTGTGATAATTCGTTTTCTTTAACTCGTATCATTTCGTCTTTTACGGCTAATGATTGTATGGCTAATGGATATTTTACAATTGATTCTGCATCTATTTGAGCCTGTTTGCACGTAATTTTAGGCGGTTGATAATAGCAAGTAGTATCACTTTTTACCTGTGAAAATACTGTCAAGTTGCTGAACAGAATAAATACGACCGTCCAAAATAATGCCGTTGAGTTTTTCATCTTTTTGTTTTAGTTTTTGAAAGTTTACAGAATCAATTTTTGCACTATCTGAATGTGCCTGACGAGATTCTTCGATTATTTTTTTGTTGTCTTTGCAAGCTATCAGCATGAAAAAACAAATTGTTACTGTTGTATATTTTGTCATTTTATTTTGTAAATTTGTGTTCTTAATGAAAGGAGATGTGAAAACGGGTAACCGTACTAAACAGGATGAAACTTTTGTCTATTCGCTTAAAGTCTGATGTAAAGCAACTTTCATTTCGTCAATTTGAATTTGATGAGACAACGCCCTCCCATAGGTGTCTAAGATTGGTTCGATTCCAATATTGACGGCAATTAATGTAATTGAAGCCTTATCATTAGAATCAGCTAAGAAAGGCTTCAAATAAAAGTTAGCCTTACAAAAAGCCGATTAACTTAATAATCGGCTTTTTGTTTTTACTTCAATTTCTTCCACCCCGTCAACTCAAAATGAGGTCTATCTTTGAAACTATTAAAATCACCTCCCCACGTTACCGTATCTGCATATCTTTCTTTCAGAATATTAGCAAATTCAATAAATAACAAACTACTCCAATCCATCTTTTTACCCTTGCTAAATCCAATATCAAAAGCAAACGAAGGCTTGAAATTATGTGGACTTTCCCCTGCTTTTGCTTGTGTTACTATCTTCCCCTTTGCAGTCCTACCGATTGAAAATAAAACCGTCTGTTCTACATTGCTCCTGTACGTGCAAGTTAAAAACGGTATCGATTTTTCTGGGTTTCGCTTTATAAATTCTGTCTCTGCATAATTATACGCTTCAACTAAATGAGCGTGTAAGTCACTCTTGCTTCTACTTGCCATATTTTTATTTATTTTTCGTCTCCACCCTGTATTTGTCTCTTCGCTAATACATAACCCAATACTAAAATCAATATCTCTTTAAAGCCAATTGTTTGCTCTTTTAGTGCTTCAAGTAGCTTGTAATCGTACTTTATTAGCGTAAAAATTAACATAATGGAGTAGGTAGTACAAAGCGTAAAAATGAGCATGATTAACACAACATTTGCTGTCTGTGTCTTTTGTCTCAATAAGTTGCCAAAAAATTCCTTTATCATTTTAATTATAATTAAAAAACCACCATCAAAACACCGATTGATGTTCTGTAAAACGCACCCGCTGTTAGTCCTCCTGCAATTGCCGTTGTATTGTCCGTGTAAACGGGAAGCCCGACTACTTGAAGTTTTGAGGTAGGATTTACTGTTCCAATACCCACATTCCCATCTACATTAAGTCTTACCTTTTCTACACCATTAATATGGAAAATATGATTATTTTTTGACGCATAAACGTTACTCCCATTGAATGAATTATCTGTATCTCCAATATAAATATTCTCACCACTAACGCCCAAAACTTTTAAATCAATCCCCGTCATATTTTTGAAGTAAATATATCTACCATTATTCATTCCAACATTTTCATCAAGTCTCAACACCCCATGTATTTTTGCGGAGCCATTCACCTCTAACGAATGTGTAGGATACCTTGTATTTATCCCAATTTTATTCGTATTGCTAATGAACAATGTCGTATTATCATCAATTCCGTCGGGTGAAATTCCGTGAAATTCAAATCCGCCCTTTGTTGTTGAGCCTGCCGAATAAAACCTTGCATTCCCGTCATAAAAATCTGCTGTGAATTTATTTGGAGCTTGAATATAAGCTCCATGCCCAAAAATGTTTAGACCTGTTGAACTACTAACAATACCTGTGAAAGTTGGGCTATCAATATTCGCTTTTAATGCCAAATTAGCCTGTGTGGCATAAGTAGAATTATCGTAACTGATTGTTCCTCCCGTACTTTTTACGAAGCCTGTACCATTAAGTACGTTTTGTTTTGCATCCAAAGGGCTTGTACTCCACGTCGCATTACCAATTGCATCGCTCGTCAATACCTTTCCTGCTCCTGACAAATTTCCAATTTTTAGCGTTCCCGATGTGCCAAGGTCAATGTTTGCTTGCGGATTACTATTTCCTGCAAATCCGAAATAACTTCCGTGAACGTTCAAAATATCCTCGCCAAATTGCCAGCCAGCACCCGTTAGGTAATTTGACTGCGTAAATGTCAGTCGTGAATCCGCCCCAAAACCCTGATTGCTGATTGTGATTTTTGAATTATTGTTACCATTATCTGCTTGACCAATCAGGTTTACACTATTGTCAATATTGTCTAATGCGGTCTTGTATTCATTTGTAAAATCATTCGTTGACAAGTCTTTGCCTATTACTTTATCTTGCTTTTTATCAAGTTCCGTCTGCAAATCTTTAACCGCCAGTCCTCCAAATCCAATACTTCCGTTTACGGATAGTGTTTTTGCCCCGTTGGTAATTCCAACTCCAACATTTCCACCCGTCGGGTTCAAGGCTAGGTATTGACTTGTGTTAGACAATAGGCTACGAGCTTGAATCCACGTTCCGAAAAACGAAGCCCCCACCCCCATCTCTAGTGCGGTATAGGTTATATTCGGATTTTGTAGCAAAAAACCTCCTGTTGGTGTTGTACTCCCAATAACTTGTTCGTCTTTCGATATAGTAACAGTCCCCGTTAGTGCTGGATTGTTGCTATCTGCTTTTAGGCTTATACTGTCTGCTTTTGCCTTATATACATCTGTAAAGTCGTTTGAACTTAACCCTTTACCTGCAATCTTTTCAACCTTTCTGTCAAGTTCTGTAATCAATGATATTGCCCCATTTGTTCCAAAGTTCAAATCCCCATTTATAGTAACATTCTGAGGAAAAACAGGATTAACAATCGGTGCTTTTGTGTCCGTAAAATCTACAATAGCTTTTAATGTAGTTCTTAGATTAGTCGCAGTAATTGCCTTAACACCATTTGTTGGTAAATTACTATCAATTAATGCTTTTGTCGATGAACTTGTCTGTCCTGATGCACTCAACGAATACAGGGCCACAAGAATTAGAAATATCTTTTTCATGCTAATATTGGTTATTGTACTGAATTATTGTTTAAAATTAATTGTGGAAAATGCCCAGTAACGGTCACATCTATTGCTTTCATATCCTTACTTCTTATTTTGAAAGTATAATCAAGTCTTGGTGAATTATAAGGGTGTACCGCCACTATTGCGTGTTTCCCGTTGGCATTTTTTATTCCAATTGCCATCGGCTTTTTATTCCTACCTAATACCCCTGGTACATTGTTAAAATCAGTCTCCCACGTAATCCCTCCGTCCGTCGATACTTCATACATGATTTTATTCTCAAAATCGTAATCCTGTGGTATTTTGCTAAACTTATGTAGTCCTAAAAATAAATAGTCTAAATGTCCTCGATAAGTATTTTCATAAACTCCTTCTTTATCTGCAATTGACCTATTTACATATCCACTTGGTGTCCCTACCAATGAGTTGTTAGCATAATAGGCATTTGGGTATTTTGTTTGTGTTGTCAAAAAGTTCCCCCACAAATTAAACCCTTTTCCTGTTATATTTGCAAACAATGATACATTTTCAAGATGAGATGGAGAAATTGGAATAAAATCCAATAAAGTCTCTGCTGAATTTTCAGAGGTCTTCCAAGAGTATATTTCATGTCTTTGCTGATAGTCCCCCAATAATTCAAGCCACCCTTCTACACTCGCTAAGGTTAATTTATTTGGGTAGTATTTGTCATTTACAAGGGCTGTTTGCACTAATTTATATATGTCATTTACAGGATTATAAAAATGAACATACATATCAAAAGGAATTACAGAGAATAACGTATTTCCAATATTATCACCTACTTTTTTATCAGGCACGTCTTGCCAATACTGAGCCAAAAATCCACCACCTAAACTGTAAAACAATTCCCTTTCGTTTTTGTAATATCCATTAAAACAGTTTTTGTCATCTTGTGCTGTTTGTGTGTTTTTATTGTATATATACGGTGAATTATGATGAGCCCCCAATAATGTATTTGGCAAATTCTGTTTAGTTTTCTCATAAAATGCGTACATATTGGCAATCCCTTTGCTTTTATAAAACTGCCCCCACCGCCATTCATCGTCTGATAATAAAATGCCTAAGTTTCCATAACTTGAAAAAACATTGGCTTTGCTTTGCATATCCTCAAAGGTTGTCGTATTTGCAGACGGATTACTCAATTCTGGTCTAAATCCCACTTGGTTCGCCCAGTTATCGTTGTCTGTTATATAATTCAACTCAGACGGGTATTTATCTTTTGCACTCCCCTTTAAGTGCCAATATTTAATACCATATTTCCTCAAATCAACATCTACCGACTCTGTCGGCATTGTCCCTTCATAAATATTTGATTTATTCGGTATTTCAAATTGAGGAACCCCCCCCCTAAATACTGACGGCAAATTATTGCTAAAATCTGGCACGTAGCTACTCGCATAATCAACGTATTTCAATTGTGTCGTACTCCTATTGATGCCTTTATTTTTCTTTAAATAAATAAATGTACTGTGCGTGTCGGTTACATCATTATACGCACTACCAACGCACGCACTCATAAATAACATTGTCTTCCCCTGCATCGCTGAAAGGTCTATATCCTTTACAGGGTAATTCTTCCAACCTCTTGTATTTTCTCCCGTGTAGTCCCCCTCATCAAAGGCATACATGAGTGATGCACCATCAGGGCAACCCCTATTAATTGTTTCACTAAAAAAATAGTCATTAGTTATGATTGGATTTATCACAATCTTATTCAATGACCCATCTTTGTTGTAAATTTTCTTTCCATCTACATGATACACTTTTGATACATCATTCTGTTCATTGTGAGTGTCAGTAATGATTGTACTATCGCTTACGTTTACTATTCCAGAAATTACATTGAATCCTTTATTTGCTTCTCCATTACAACTTCTCCCATTAAGTCTAAATTCATAATCTCCACTTTTTAACATCCCTACATTTACAGCAATAACATTTGAAGTAGGGGTGATTTCACCAGAATTTACTACCACATTATCAATACTAAGGTCGTACATTCCCTTATAAAGATTGCTTGCATTGTAGCTAAATGTAATAATGTCATTCTCGTATTTTATTGATACAATATCAAATGACCCACCATTTTTACAGCTTGGCAAAGTGTCAATTATTACGGCATTTTCGGTATAATTAATAGCCGTAGGAAATACCTTAAAATCATAATTCTTGCCACCTTCAAGGCTTTTATCAGTAAAAACCTTGTATGTCTTTTCTGATATTTTTTCAACTTTTATGACGGTTTGGGCTGTCAAGTTGAATGAAAGTAATGTTAAAAGCGTTTTGATTAAATTTTTCATAATGATATTTAAAAAAAAGGCAAGCTAATTACTCAACTTGTCTTTTTCTATTTTATAATTTACTAAACAATCTTGAATCCATAGATACCTGTAATATCTTTTAGGATATTACCAGCATCGGTAGTTAGTAATCCCAACGGACGTAAGAATGTACCACCTGCCACGTTTGCAATAAAGTTTGCTTGTTGGAATGCACCCGCTGAAATACTTTCAGTAATACGCAAATCAAAGTCTAATGCTAATTGTGAAGGAACGGTATTTAAAGCGTTGTCTTCATCAAATTGCATAATAGACCCTCTCATAGTCGTAAACATTGTATTCTCGTGTCTTCCTGCCTGTAAGAATTGAGTACCTGTATAGGTGAATTCTTTAAAACAAGCTGAATTAGGCTCTAACAATAAGAATGAACCTGCACCGTTTAACCCCTCAATCGCATCATCATACACAAAGTCAAAGTCAGCAAAACGATTGATTTTTGCATAGTTGAATCCATTTTGATTTACGTCTAATAATTCAAAGTTTGCAAGGTATTTTACCATGCTTTCGCCACCAATTACTACTGGCTTACCAACGAATTTATTTACACGTTTAGTTGTACGGATTGCTTCCATTACATCTTTCTTTGCTACTCCATTAGCATCGAATCCAGTCAAGGAAACAAAAGGTGCAGCCGCTGTTGGTGTTACTACTGTTGGGTATGCTTTGTTTTTACCAACATTAGCAATCAAACGAGTTAATAATGCCGTATTCAATGCAGGGAAAATACCCGTAGCAATGTTATCATACATTTCTTGTACGTAACTACCCGTTAAACGGCACACTTCGTTTAAAATGCCTGTTCTTTGGGCAACATTAGCCCCTTTGATTCTTTCGATATAAGCCTGAGCTTCCTCCTCACGGATAAAGTTGTTCGGTTGCTTAATGATTGGCTCTGTTTCAAAATACAAGTCAAAATCAACTGTAAATGAACTACCATCATTAGGTAATGTTCCTGCCGTTGGTTGGTGTACACGAGTAGTTACTACTGAACGTGCATTCGTTGGGCGAAAATCGTAACGTACCGTCGGAATACTTCTATCAACTCCAGAAATCTTTTTCCATGCCACCTTGTCGCCACCCGTCGGAGACATTGGGTCAATTTGGCTCAATAATGATGCACTTTGTGGCATTCTCAATGCCGTAATTGCCCCGTAAGTATCTCCTCTATGTCCTAAGTTTTGTACGTGCATCAAGCCTAATACTAATAATCGGTTCGTTGCACTTAAATTAGCCTGTTCTGCCATTTTATTTATTTTTTTTTAAAATGAATCTATCTATTTACTTTCTGGATTGCTCCCATTTTCTGCTTTCGCCTATACCATATCAAGTATCATATCCATGCTTTTCTGATTAGGATTAGCATCAATAACTACATCATTTGTATCAATCGTTACATCTCCTGTTTTTGGAGGATTAGACTTTACAATCAAGTGTTGATTGTTCGTCTCAAATTCTTTCACAAAATCATCTACCGAAAACGTGTCTTTTGCTTTTACCTTCACAACTTGCCCTGTTGTGTCTAAAAATTGACCATTTTCGTAATCAATTGACCACCCTTTTTTCTTTGCAAATGATTCTAATTTTGTACTCACAATTGTATCGAAATCTTCATCATCAGTCAATGACTTTGAGATATTTGCAATACCTTTTATTTTTGAACCTACCTTGCCAACAAAGCCATTCTTTTGCATTGTTGATAATTTGGTTTTATACTCATTCACTACGGTTGCTTCTACTATTTCGCCCCGCTCAATCTTTTGCTCATACTCTTCTACCTTTACTTGCAATGCTTGGTAGTCATCAGCGTTTGCACCCTTTGATTTGAAGTGGCCCACTAAAAACTTAATCCTTTCAGATTCACTCTTCTTAGCATCGTAAATCTTTCTCGCTTCTACATCAAGGCTGTTTGCTTCTATATCAAGGGTATGTTTTTTTAATCCATTCCACGTTTCAGCTTGTACCGCCTTTTTAATTGATTCCTTAATTTGTGGGTCTGCTTCTGCATCCTCACGGCTCATTAAGCTATTTATCTTTGTCTCAGAATCCCCTTCGGTTTCTTCCTCAATCAAAATATCTAATGATTTTACTTTCTCGATTGCCGAGTCTGGTATTTCTACCCCTGTTTTCTGTGAAAGTGCCTTTAACAATTCCACCAAGTTTACTTGTGCCATATTTTTTATTAAAATTTGATTACATCAACCATTTCTCCTTTTTCAGAGAACACTGGCACCCCAATAAGTCTTGCCTTTACAGAAGGAGCAAATCCGTTTTCGTTTACCTCTACTGATTCCCAAAAGAACTTTGTTACTACACATTGTACTTCTTTTTCAACTACTTTATAACCGCCTTCATCTTCATTCTGTACGTTTTCAAGTTGTTTCTTCGAGATTACCACAAAATCATCAATGTGTAAATCATCATACTTTTTTGCTTCTTGGATTTCTTGTTGCTTTGCCATTTTATTATACTTGGTTTCTGTCCTGCATATTCACAGGGCTACGTTGTGTAAATGATTCCAATGGTTTATCCGCAGGTAAAATACTCTCGTATCTTGTTGCTATCTCTACCATTTTTAATTTCTTTTCTTGAATACTTAAATGCCCAAAATCATAATTTTCAATTACGGCATCTTGGTAAATCTTATCATAATTGACTGAGAAATAAAGGGCTTTGACTTTATTTGCAAATTGTTCAGATGTCCTATCTCCCAAAGCAAACTCATTACTAATCATCAAATATTTTTCCTCTGCACTATGCCCTCTATATCCATCAAGTAGCATTCTTAATTCATAGCGTTTGTAAGCGTCCGAATCTTCCCCTGCTTCTAATTTTAGATACTTTAATTGAAGTGTATCAATCACCCCTGCATCCATTTTATTAACTATGGCATCTTTTAGCTGTACGCCTACTTCTTCTTTGGTATCAAGGTTAAATTGTCGTGGTATCGCAATATCTGGCATTAATTCTAACTGATTGCCGGCTATTCCGTATCTCATACTCGCCACACACCAATAAGCCCACGATAACAGATTGTTACAGATATGATTTGCCCACTCTGTGCCAAATCTTATTGCACCCTCTTTGTCTTCTTTTTTTGCCGTGCCACTTTGGGCAAAGTGAATCGGCAATAATGACGATAACCCTTTGTTATGAAAAACACTCGAATACTGCTCTTTGTATTGGTCGGTCAATGCCATTAGGTTTATAGGTGCATTTTGCACGCTTCCCCCAGGGGCTGTTGCTTGTATTGCTTGATTAATCCCTTTCCAGTCTTCCCCTATTTGGTCAGATACTACATGAACATCAAGGCTACTCATTGCAAAACTCCACCCTTCACCTTTACACTTTTGACAGTTAGACGCCACTTTGCTATCATTCTCCCAAATAGTTACTTTACCAGTTCCTCCGCAGTTATTGCATGGTGCTTTCTTTCTCCAATGCAGTGTATTTGTGGCGGTGTTTACTTCTATCTCCATGTCATTAAAACGCTTAATTGTCGTTCTAATAAATGGAAATTCACTTGATAACTCATGCTTAAATAACTCGTATTTATTCGAGTAAAGCATTTTATCTAAAGTCTTGCCAAGTTTTCTAACAGGCAATCCATCGCAATAATGTAGTGGCGGATTAAAGTTTATCGAACCATCTTCGTTACTGGTAAGTCCTAAAATCTCCCAAGTAACACTTTTGTTTGTTGAATCTGTTTTGGACTTTTGTTTAGCTATACAATAACTTTCATGGTCAAAGAAATAGATAATAGCACCTGTGTATTGGCTCTCATAAACTTCTCCTGCCATGGGTAATTTGTCGTCTGATAATATCACCGCAAATTCTGCCTTTTGGTGCATCCAAACATTCTCACACGGCAAAAACTTTCCTTTTACTTTTCGTGGTTCAGTTTCGGTTTGGCTTTCAATTGGTATAAATGCCATTACAGCATTAGGGTCAAGGCTTACCATATTTACGGCATTTTCCCACATCCATCCCTCTAAGTCTCCTTCACGATTAAACTTCTCCTTTACGTAGTTATTATAGTCTTCTTGGTTTTTGCCTGCATCGCTCGCATACTTTACTGCGTAGTCGGCATTTTTCTTAATATTCTTGATGTAATCAAAAACCCTCTCTTTGATTGAAAGTGTAGGGTTTTGAAATACATCTTTACGATATTTTTTTTGTGCATCCGATTCTCTTGGTCTCGTCAACTCCATAAATTTCGGGTATGTTAATGAAAACAACTCCAAAATCTCATTTTTATGGTTAATCGAATCCTGATAAAACGGATGCAACAATTCTTGTCTGGGGGCATTCCCTACCAAACTCAAATAGGGTTTCACTTGTTTTTCCCAATCAAGCATCTTCTTTCTGTTTTATTAAGCAATAATTACTTGATAACATTTTTCACCCTTCACGCCTACATTATTAATACCTACCAACTTTAAGTTGTACGTACCTGCTGGCGTTGCTCCCAAAATAGAGATTTTGTTGTTTACTGAATCATAAACAATATTTGTCCCCGTCAATTCTTTATCCGTTTCACCATCAAGCAAAATGTAGTCTGCCAAATAAGTAGTAACAATTACAGGAATTTCCGACAATGCTGATGCCGTTGTACGTTTCACACGGGTATATTTTCCAAATGTACCCAGCAAATCCAAATTCACTAAAACGCTTTCAGTAAAGCTGAATTTTGGATAAGACTTGTACAGGGTAGCCGTATATCCGTAATTGTCAGCCGTATTTAGTTTTCCTTCCGTTGAACGATACATAAACTCATAAGACAATCCGCCTACCTTTGTTGAGTTCTGGTCATTCATTACCGCCTTAATTGCCGAGTAATTGATAGGGCAAGTCGTAAACGGAATATGCAAGAAAGTTGTGTTGGTGAACAAGAAAACATCATCCTCTGGGTTGCTTCCTAAGTAGTTTTCAAAATCAACGTTTTCTGCTTCGTACATTTGTACCGCAAATTTCGCATCGGTAATGTTGGTAGATTTTGCCCCTGCGTAGTTGGCTAAAACCATTTTTTCCAACTTTCTATCGGTGTCATTTTCAGACACATTGCAATTGTCAATCCAATAAGCAATACCTTTGCAAGAAGCATCAAAAAGAACATCTACGATATTGTCTTTTGTAATTGTAGTCAATGTTGAAGATGCTCCAATCTTCCAAGAACCCCCAATTTTAACACCATGTTCGGCATTTATCATTGCCATTGCCGTATAAATGCCAATCGTTTCTCTCGAATAATTCCTTGATAATACTTTTGGCTTTGAGCCACCTTTGTATGTGGATAAAATCCCCGTTGTAAGTCCCATTTTTTGTAAATTATTTTTTTTAGTTAAAACATTAATACCTTACGTGCTGAACCACATCTACCGTAGATGTAAATTCAAAGGATTTATTGTCAGGGATAGGATATTTAACAATATCACCTTCTTTGTACCCAACGACCTTTAATATCATAATCCTCGAATCTTGATTTCCACCAATTTTCTCAACCGTTTGAATTTCCTTTAATTCTTCCTTTTTTTCTAATTCTTGCTTTGCCATTATAGAATATATTTTGTTAGTGACTTCGTATCACTCGTATTGCTTTTAACTCTTGCTCTTACGGTTACAGTTGTTCCTCTTGCAAGGTTTCCAAATATTTTGTGCCACCTGTTATTGCTTCCACCTTCTCCATCAACCCACGCATCACCATAATACCCATCTACCTTAAATTGCAATTGACTACTACAAAACCCTGCCGTAAACCCTCCTAACTCGCCCATTTCGTTTGTGCTTGGGTCAATCCAAAAAAACTCTATGGCAGAAGTTGACGGTATTTCTGGTGCTGTTGGTGCTAATGTATAGGTTTTTGTAAGTATATTTTCACTGTCTGACGTATCTGTTACCGTTACTTGGTATGTCCCTGCGGTAGTATATGTTTTAGTTGTGTTACTCCCTACAATGCCATTATCAAACTTTATTGTAAATCCACCTTTATTGTTTTTTACATTTGATACAGTAACAATACTGCTACCTGCATTATTATTAATCACTAAATCAAAAACTATCTTAGCATTTGCAAACGATAACAAACTGTCAATTGACGGATTATTGTTTACCATCAATGAAGGCTCATATATATCAGGCAATTCTAATCCAGTAGCTGTTTTCCAGTCCTCATAACTAACATCAGGCTGTCCATTTATAGAAATAGTATCAGGCGTTTTCCACCCCGTGTACTCCTTCGTTTCGTCTTTCAACGAAATTGGTGTTACTCCTCCTGTTCTATTCCCTATCTCGTCAACATAAGCAATTAACCCTTCTGGGCTGTATTGCAATGGAGGAATAATAAATACAGCTTCACTATTTTCTAAAAAAGACAAGCCTAATTGACTATCCCCCTGATACAAGTATATAAAAGTGCCACTTGAATCAAAACATCGAACTTTTATCTCTGTTGACCCAATAAATGCCCCTTCATATACGTATGCTCTTTCAGCCATTATTTTTAATTAAAATCATTGTTAAAGTCAAGACCAAAATCTCCTAATCCGTTACTGCCTTTCAACTCAAATGTATAAGTAATATTTAGTATCTCCCCTTTCTCTGACTC
>Ga0209353_10000817_pt1 | contig 18261 bp, 19 predicted proteins | sample LauGreSpBDMM15SD_2_FD_187561 | JGI IMG/M metagenome (GOLD analysis project Ga0209353, IMG submission 187561) | Freshwater lake microbial communities from Lake Michigan, USA - Sp13.BD.MM15.SD (SPAdes) (version 2) | ecosystem: Environmental > Aquatic > Freshwater > Lake | place: Lake Michigan...
ACAGGCTTATTGCATTTCATTTTAGATTTATCTGCCATATTATCTAATTTTAAATTCGTAAAATACCCACAATCCAATTGGTATCAATAACCAAAGTAACCAAAGTTGTGGATTAGAAGTTTTCGTTATATCTTTAACTTTTCTGTTTTCGGTTACTTTTGTGTCTTGTACTGTTAACTCGTTTTTAGACACTTTTATATCTTGGACTTGTATAGTGTTGTCTTTTGTCTTTTTGTAGCTTAAAACAACGTTTCTGTAACTTATACCATTTACTACAATATCCTTGCAAGTATCTAATGGAGTAATAGTAAACTCATCAGTTGTAATGTCGTTTTTAGTTTCAATCTTTATATCTTCTTTCGTCACTATTTTAGTGTAAATTTGGGACAAAGAATCTTTCTTAACCTCATCTATAATTACCTTACGAGTACCGCAAGATGATAACAATGTAATTACAATTGATGCTAATAAAACTGCTAACCAAAAGGATAAAACTCCTTTATTCTTTGAAATAGTTGTCTGCTTCATATATTCTTCGTCTAGTTAAACCTGCTAATTTTTTTGTTCCTACTTTATCCCATTTTAAAAACTCTGTACGTATAGCTGGGTCTTTATAATTTGCATTTACCTTCTTTAATAATGTACTTCTCATAAAATTAGCTACTCCTACATTATAAGCAAATGAAACTAAAGAGTTAAATTGATTTTGATTTAATGGAGATGTAACACAAGCTGAAACTCTTTTTGCAAATTTATCAGCAATATCTTTAAACATATCAAATGCTTCAGCTTTACTTATTTCCTTATCTACCATAGTAACTTTTCGCCCATCTGCATAAAATGTGTTTCCGAACCCAATTGTCGCTAATTTAGCAGGGCATAGGTATGGTTTAGCACTAAATCCTTCAAACTCGGTAATAATAAGATAGCCTTTATTGTCCAGTTTCATCTTTTACTTTTTTATTAAATGATTCATATATTTTTACACCAGTATATACAATAGATAGCAATAATAACATTATCTTTAACGTATTCTCTATGTTAGTGAACGTTATAACCATTGTAAGCGAATTAAGTAGGTACAGTTTAGCAGATTCCATTTTTAACTTTTTAATTTTGTAACTATATCGGTAACTCCTTGAATGCTTACATATGCAGTTGCTATTACTACCCAATCTTGAGATGTTAAATCCCCAGCGAATAAGGCGCAACAAGCTATAACAAACACCATTAATTTGCGTGAGATAATTTTATTTAATATTTTATCTAAATTATTCATAGTTGGGATTGATTAATAACTGGAGATGTACTTATATATTCTTGACCTAACTCAAGCATCCTATCAATTAAATCTTGTTCTGTTTCAAAATACTGAAGAAATGGTTGTCCTGTTGTTACAGTTTGATTTTCTTGAATACTACCATAATGAAATACATTTATCTCGTTATGTGCTAAATAAAAATTGTTCATATTATTTGTTTTTAAATTCCTCCTCCGTCAACTATTGTCCAACCACGACTTACTAAAATAGCTCTACCTGCACCGCCACCTGCTGTTGTATAATTTGCAGTACCAAAAGAAATGTTTAGATTTGATTGCGATGGTCTACTACTCCAACCACTATAAATTGCATCTAAATTAGCTGCTGAAAATGTTGCGGGTGTTTTACCTGCCATAAAACTTGTAAAACTTGTAACTGCTCCAATATTCCAGTTGCCTATATCTTGATTAAATGCAATAGCACCATCAAACATACTTGCCATATTAGTAACATTACTCACATTCCAATAACTTATATCTTGGTTAAATTGTGTAGCACTAATAAATAAATTAAACATTGTAGTAACATTACTTACATTCCAATTGCCCATTTGGGTATTAAAGTTAGTACATCCAAAAAACAAAGACGCAATATTAGTCAAATTACTTACATCCCAATTATTTAATAAATTAACTTTTAAATTAGGAATGTTGCCAAACAACGCAAGCATATTAGTTAAATATTTAGTACTTAATGTATCTCTAACATTTGATAAATCTAAATTAGTACAACCAGCAAATTGTTGACCATTAGTTGCATCATTAATTAATTCCAAACATCCAAATCTTTTAATTGATTGTATTTTTGGTTGTTCATTAGTTAATCCAAAAAATGACCATCCTATACATACTCCAGTTATTCTAATTGTATAAGTACCAACTGTTCTGTATGTATGTGTACGAGCAACTGTTTCTCTTACATAAATTTGAGCAAAAGATGTAACATAGTCTTTTTGACCATCGCCCCAATCTACTAAAAAGTTATAAGTTCCTGTTGAAACTAATGGCAATTGAACTGTTGTGGTTGCAGCCACTGCCGCATTTGTTTTAACGGTAAATATGAATGTATTAGCTTCACTAATTATTTGCTCATTATTTAGCGTACCAGTTGATGCTCCAACGAAAGTTGAAGGATTAAATACTCCTGTCGATACTCCTAAATCTATACCATTACTTTGCATATACTATACTTGATAATCAGCTCCGTGACAAGTTACAAAAACTTTAAATGTAGTTAGAGATGCAAGATTTACAAATTTCAATTTATCTCCGCCTTGTAACGGTATATATCTTTTACCTGTGTTATCAAGAGGAAGTCCTGCTATATTTACACCATCTAAAAAATCTATATTTCTTGTAGCTGTTACGTTACCAGCACTAATAGCAACTGGAGATAATCCTAATGGAACTACTGTTGAACCTCTTAATATGTATGTAAAAATATTAGTAACTGCTGTATTATTTGAAGATGCCATAATTGAGTACACTCTACCTCCTAATGAAGCTGCTGTATAAGCTTCAACTCCGTTTAAGTCTGAACCTAATGTGCCTACTGTTGTTCCTTGTACTATTGCTGTTCCGCTATTTGGAACATTTGCTAAAACTGGGATTTGCCCTGCTGTTAATGCCATAATTTTTTATTTTTAATAATTATATAATGTTCTAAAAGCTGTTGTCAATAAATAATCTAAATCATCAACTGTTGCTGAAATTGTTACATTACCACTTCCTAAAATACTATTTCCGTTTATAGATTTAATATTTACAGTAGACTGCAAAGTATCTTGTTTTAAAGCCAAAGCATCAAACACTGCGTCTTGGCTTGGTGCAGTTGCAGTTACTCCATTTGTAATGGTTTGAACTACTTTAGCATCAGCAATAGTTTGAACTTGAGCATCAGTTTGATAACCACTTGGATTTGTTGCGTTATAAGGTGTAAATCCTAAGGCAGTTTCAACTGTTTTATTTTCCCATATATCTGTTGCAGATGTATAAGATAAAACATTGTTATTTGCAGCAGTTGTTATTTTTACATTGTGTAGTTCGTCTAACTCATAACCGTTATCTACTTTGACAAAAATAGTTCCTTGTGTTATGTGTGCCGAAATTACATATCCAATAATTATTAAATGATTTGGAGCAGTTGGTTTTACTTTTGTAATTTGACCTGCAACTGTTGGACTTAAATATAAAATGTCTCCATCTAACCACGTTTCACTTTGTAAAGAGCCTGTTGTATTAATACCTCTAACTATTCCACTTGTTGTAACAAATCCCTCTGCGTTATTTGCTATTGTTTCAGTAACTAATCCTATTGTTTCGGAACTTAAAACATCATTAGTAGCTTGTGCTAAATCAACTTTTATTCTTTGACCTTGAGCACCTGTTATTCTTACTGCTTGATAATTAGCTTCTGATAATGTTATATTAGTAGCAGTTTTATTAACTACTCTTACAACTTGTTCTTGTCCTATTTGTAAAGTAACATTTCCACCTTTTAATCTTAAATCTAATGTGCCATCTGTATCATTGTAGTACATTGAACCAGCGGTAGTAGGAATATTAGTTGGTGTATTATCAAACTCTAAATTTCCTAATTGAATACCAAACTCTCCTAAATTTACATCAGATACTGCTCCTGTATATGGAACTGAATTAGCTATTTTTGTTTTTTCATCAGCACTTAATAAACCTGCATTTGTACCATCAGCCAAAGGTATAGTTGCACTACTACCAGTACTACTTGTTACAGTACCAATAGTTGTAGAAGGCGTATAACCTAAATTTGTTGTACCTGTTGGAGTATCAATTTCTACATAATTAGTTCCATTACCTTGTAATATTTTGCCATTTGTTGCAGTTGATGGATATTTACCTAATTTTGTTTTTTCAGCGGTTGTATAATCATTTAAAGTAGCTCCTGCTAAAGTACCATTTCCTAATGGAATAGTTGCATCTGTTCCTGTATCGCTATTAATCGTAAAGTTAGTAGCAGTTTGAGTTGGAGATAAGTTAGTAGTACTTACAATAGATGTAGTTGGAATAGTAGTTCCATTGTCTAATAATAAGTTATTTCCATTGCCACCCAATTTTACAAATGAATTAGCAGTAATGTTTTTAGTTGTAGTTGCTCCTACATCTGTAACTGCTTGTAAGTCTTGTATTCCTCCTGCACCACCTGAAATAGTTATCTTATTAATATTAACAATATTAGTAATAGGCTCAACTTCAAAACTTACTGAGTTTACACTTTGAAATACATTTATGTCTATTATATCTGCCATTACCTTGTTACATCATTAGTTATAATAAAATCTCCTTTGATTAATGTTTCAATCTCTCCACCGATATTAAATTCCATATCATAGACATAATTACCAGCTTGAATATCAATCATTTGTGTATTAATTTTAAAAGAACCTGTGGCAGCATTTGTAATGGTAATACCTGCGTTAGCAACAGAAGTTAATTCCAAATAAGAAACACCATCTTTTTCTTTTCTTAACTGCATACGAATAATCGCTCCTGTTAAATTCTGTGCGACTCCATTAAGTTTATATACCATAGGTATTTGCTTAAACGTATCGCCTTTATAATGCTCTATATTTGGAAATTCTACTGCCATTATCCTTGTCCTTTATATTTTTTAGTATAATTCTTTGAACTCTTTAAAGATGACATCTTTGTTTTAGCGTGTACACCTTTTCTTCTTACTTTAACCTTAACCTTTTTAGATTCTTCTTTTGCCTTTGCCATTAGTTACCTTCTAATACGTTAATCCTTGCTGTTAATTCTTGTATTGCTTTAATCATTGGAGCTATAAGTTCTGTATATCCAATTGATAAAACATCTTGCCCCCCAGTAACTTTGTGGTCTTGGAATCCTCCAAAATCAACTCCACTTGCTTCGATTACATCCTGAACTTCTTGTGCTATTAAACCGTGATGATAACGAGTTCTTATATGAGTTCCATCGTGAGTTATGTTATCTAATTTAACAGATTCTAACCATTCATCCATTAATATTTGATGAGCTTCTTTTTCTTCTTCTGTTGCATCTTCTTCTAATGGATTTGGCATTTCAGATTTATAATCTTCTCGCATATCCCATTTATAATCAACAGGTCTTAATTGATTTATAAAATCTAACCCTAATATAGTATCTCTAATATCTGTTTTATCTCTTTCATCTGAACGGTTCTGTAATGCTCCATTAGTATAGCAGGTTGTTGCTCCTGAACCTAATTGAATTTGGTTATCTGCTGTTACTTGTGCGTTATATCCTAATCCACTAATATTAAAAAATGTTGTATTTCCATTTAAAGCTCCGTATCCAACTGCTGTGTTATTTCCTGCTGTCAAGTTATTTTCTAAAGCTCCATATCCAATAGCTACGTTTTGCTGTCCTGCATAATTCTTATATAATGAATAATCCCCTAATGAGGTATTTCCTCCAACAGTTTGACCTGATTCTTGTGAAGAAACTCCTACTGCTACATTATAATATCCTGATGTATTAGCATTTAAAGCGTACGCACCAATTGCAACATTTGAATAACCAGTTGTATTTTTTAATGCACCACCACCTACCGCTGTATTATTACTTGCATTCGAACCAGTAGCAAATCTCATTGCGTTAGAGCCTACTGCCGTATTATAACCTCCACTTGTACTTGCGTTTAATGCCCCCCATCCAACAGCAGTATTATCACCACCTGTTGCGTTAACTAATGTATCTTGACCTATTGCCGTAGAGCCATAATTACTTGAACCACCTCCTTTTCCAACTGTAATACCCCCATTACTTCCAAAGACCATATCCCCATTACCTAATTTAGTAGTGGTTGTAAACATATTGTTTATTTTAGTAAATGCAGTATATAAAGTATCTCCGTTACCTGAGTTAGCTGTATTAAAATCTATGCCTAATGCCATAATATAATTTTTTGTAAAGTTACGAAATTTTCACGTTAGTTGTTGACTGCCAAAGTGAATTTTATTTTACCAAAGTTCTCTTGTTGCGTTAATTCGGGTATTTTAACCGTTTCAAATAAATAATATCTTGTGTTGCCAATATACAAATATGGACTTTCTAATATTTCAGCAGTCATAATCAAATCTTCCATACTCATAAACTCTGACTCGTACATCTCTAAACTTTTAGTTTTTATTGCTTGATTAACCGTTCTGCCTGTTGATGATTCGTAATATGTAGTAAGTTCAGTTTGTTTTGATTTTTGTCTAAACCAAGTTTTTAATCCTATTGTTTCATATTGATTTGATGCCAAATCTTTATATGTAAAATTAGTTATATTGTCCTCATCTAATGAGGTTATGTAAAATGGATTTGTATAACGTGTTGTTGTTCCGTTTGTGAATTTCAGATAAATCAAGTCATTACCGAAATCTTGTGTTGGAGTTATAGACCACCAATATGTTCCATTTGCATTCTCATCGACTGATACAGTACTATTGTTACTAACATAATAAGTTGTATTGTCAGCATATATAGTTCCTAAATAAATAATTTCTACAAGTGAAAACAATAAATATCCCAATACGGAATCGTCAGCAACTTTTAATACAGATATTGTATATCCATTACCTAATTCTATTCCAACAGATTTTTGAGTATAAGTATTGTTAAGAAGTAATTGAATACCTCCAAACTCATAAAACTTATTTATCTGACTATCTCTGAAATAAAGAGCCGATGTCTTTGATGTATATAAATTTATCGCACTCATCTATTTATTGTAAATTTAATTTTACCAAAGTTTTCTTGTTGCGTTAATTCAGGAAGTTTTACAGCTTCAAACAAATAACATATTGAATTATTTATAGCTAAAAAAGGACTTTCTAATGTATCTGTAACCATAATTAAATCTTCCATACTCATAAACTCAGATTCATACATATCTAAATCATGTGATTTTATGGTTTTAGTAACTGTGTTCCTTGTTTTAGTTTCGTAATATGTTGTTAATTCTGATTGTCTTGATTTCTGTCTAAACCATACTTTTAAATTAACAGAATATGGGTCATTAATAAGATTATCTCTATATTCTATTCTTGTCGTTTTATCTTCATCAAGTGCTGTGTAATAAAAAGGATTGCTATAAAGAAATCCTCCACTATAAGTAAGTCTTAAATATATTAATTCATTACCATAATCGTAAGGCATTATAGAATCAACTGAAAATTCAAGACCATAAGACTGTGCCTGTATGTATAAACTTAAATTATTTAACAAAACGCCATCTCTCACCCTAAATGATTCTACTTTTGTAATTGTATAAGAATAAGTATAAGGCTGTAAATAATAACCACTTGGAAGAAGTTGTATTCCTCCAAACTCATAAAAACTGTTTCTTTGGCTATCTTTAAAATAAAGAGCTTTTGCCTTTGTCGTGTATAAATTTATTGCACTCATAATTAATCTTTTATTAATCTTACTGAAAAACCATTTTTCTTATCGGAAGAACTATTCAACATTGAACTACTATCAAAAAACGAAACTATTCCATAAGCATCAGTTGTATCTAACTCAAAAGAACTCCAAAAATGACTATATTTTCCTATATTATAAGATATTCCATCGAAATATCTAAATCCTGCTGGTAATGCTGTAAATGCACTTTCATTTGTTGCTTCTGTATTAGGAGTTAGCCAATGCGATAATCCAGTTTCTTTTATTTTACCACCAGCTATACCACTACCCCCTAAATAATTAATTAATGTAGTCCATTCTGTATCTGAAGGAATGTGATACCCGAGTGGAGCTAATTTTCTACTATCATTAACAGCATACCAATTGTAAAGTTTACCGTAGGTAGCTTCAGTTGTAGGGTCGTTATTATAATAGCACCAAGCTCCTGTTGTTAATCCTGCCCAAGCAGTAGGGTCTGTAACTTGAGGTATCGCTACTCCATTTCTATAAGTAGATACATTTAGATTCCTATTAGTCCATTTTTGCGTTCCAATAACTACATATTCTTTTAATAATCTTACTGACATTCCAACGTCTTTTGTTCTTACGGTTGGGTATCCCATATTTATATTAGAATTTTCAACTTTTACTCTATTTGCAAATAAGGTATTAACACTTGTTGAAGTCCACCAAGTTGCAAGTGAACCTATCTCAAAAAATGAGCCTGAATATCTTTCTCCTGATGGAACTGCTGTAAAACCACTTTCATTAGTAGCTCCTGTATTAGGACTTGTCCATAAGCCATCTCCTGTTGTTAAATCTCCTTTTGATTTTATTTTTCCTCCACAAACACTCTCTCCTCCTAAAAAACTTGTTAAAACAATAAATTCAGCATCTGTTGGAACATAATAACCTAATGGGGCTAACCCTCTTGAATCATTCACAGCATACCAGTTGTACATTTTACCATATACAAGTCCGTTAGCTGATAAGTTAGAATACCAACACCAAGCTCCTGTTGTTAATCCTGCCCAAGTAGTTGGGTCTGTAACTTGTGGTATAGTATCTCCATTTCTATATTTAACTACATCTAAGTTCTCAACCATCCAAATTTGATTTCCAATTTGAACATCAGTAACTCCACCTAAAAAACTTATTTCTTGTCCGTAACTTGTTCCATTTGCGTTTGTAGCATAAGATTTTGCGTAATAATTTGTAAATTGAATTAATGGAGACATTAAACTCGTAAATGCAGCATATCCTGTTCCCTCATTTGTTTTTGTACTTAAAGCAATAGTTGGATTTGTGCTTGTGTTCCATACCACTCCTTTTGCTGTTATTGCTGAATATCCATCTGATAATAAACTTCCTCCTGATAATTCAGTAGTACCTGACTTTGGAGACACTGACTTTGTTTGAACCGTAGGTACAAATGATGATGTAAATTTTTCTTCTGCTTTTATAGTTAATTCCTTACTTAAATTTTCATACTTCATATTAATTGGATAAAGTTTAATCTCTAACCCATTATTATCGTAAGTCTTAATATATCCTCTTGTACTTCTAACATTGTTTTGTAATGCTATATAGTCTGAATATTCAACATTTGCAAATACTACATCATTATAAATAAAAGGACTTAAAGTTGGAATTGTATCAATAAATCCAGTTGCTATATCATCTCCTTCTTTTAATTTAATACTATTATAAGTTGCTGTAAATCCTTTATTATTTTTATACGAACTTAAACTTACAGGAAGTATTCTACTGTATAAATTACAAGTAGCTAAATATTTTCTCCAATAATTATAAATATTTCTTTTTATTGAATATCTTAAATTTGAAAAAGCATTTCCATCAATTATAGACCCTTGCTCAATAGTTATTCCATTGCTAGTGTATGATGTGTAAGGATTTATAATAGGATTTAATGAATAGTCATAAGTAGTTGCTTGAACGCTTGATTCATTATCGTCACTTAATCTTTTTAAGTCCATATAAGTACTTGAAGTTTCTATTACCTCATATTTTCCATTATTATATAATGAAGTAATAGTCAAAATAGCTCCAACAGTAGGCGTAGCGGTAGCAGACCAAGTACCTGTTATTCTTGTTAATCTTAATTTTCTTACTCCTAATGGAGCGATTCCTGTGCTTGTGAAATCGTAAAACAAAGTAGTAGCCGACTGAGTTCCATTAACAGTTGTATTTGTTGTTGTATTTTTAAAATCAACATAATCATAAGTTGTTGAAATGGTAAGTGGAAACTCAGGTGTTGGAGGTGTAATTTTTTCTAATCTAATGTAAGTAACTGCGTTTTCAGCAACAACTTCAGATATCTTTGTAATTGATTTTATAAAATAACTACCATTATTTAAAGAACTTGTTATGGTAAATTTATCACCAACGGTTAATGGTAGTAATGCCAAGTTTACATTAATACTTCTTAATGCTAATGTTTCTGTATTTCCATCATATTTATGATAAACACTAAGGCTTGATTGCTTTACTTGTTCTATTGTTGTTTCTGAATCTATTATAAATAAAGAATCATCATTTTGAGATGAAGTTGTTGAGGATAAATCTATTGCCTTCCTTCTGCTTTCTTCAATAAAAAATGAATCTCTTATCCATTCAATAGAAATATCTTTTTTATTCTCTACGTTTTTATTTTTTAATACCCATTTAGATTCTCCATTAACTACATCATAAGAGTTTAATATTTCATTTTCTTTTTGCGATTGAAATTTCTTATATCCATAATTAAACTCATTAATCTGAAATCTTGAATTAAATGTTTTGTTAAAAGATGAAAATTGAACGTCAGGAAATACCTTTATTTCATTATTTGTATAAAAGTCATCTTCAGTTCCGAAGAATATTTTAGTACCATCTTCATAATCAGTTATTTGCCAATCAATATTTAACTCTACAAGTGATTTTTCTAAATCTTCTAATGATATTAAGAAAGGTCTTTTAACTATCATAGGACGAGGTACGTTTACTCCGTCATCAATTATCTCAGTTACTTCAACTATTTGTCTTAAAAAGTTGCCATTTACTAATCTATTATAATAAAAATCCCCACCAATATCGAAACGAGGTGCATATATATCTAATCCTGATATTGATTTAACAACTTGTCGCATTACATCAAACAGACTAAATGATAAAACAACTGAATTTACAGAATCAACAGATGCTTGAATCTCAAAGCTCATTGCTGTTTGCTTATATTTAACCTCACTTACACCACCTCCTGAATGATGTAAATCCCAATAATGATATAGCCAAAGACTATGGTTTTGAGGTATTGATGCAATAGTTACGGTTTCTGCTAAAGTATAATCTTTTTGACTACCACCATATCTTAAATCAAAATCTGTATTCGGAAATTTATATTCTGTTGAGGCAGCACTTGTAAAATCCGCTCCATATCTATATGCAAAATAACCATTAACATCTCCAGCACCTGAAGAATATCCATTCCACCAATTAGTTCCTCTGTTATTTAGATACAAACTTACTGAAATTTCAGATATTCTTAACTTTATATCTTTTAAATCATTTTTAGCTGTTAAAATCCTTGTTCCATCAACGTCTCCAGTATTAGAAGCCCCATAAGATGTAGGAACGGAATCATCATATAATTCGCCAATAAAATTATAATATGCTTGTTTATCACCACCTGTGTCCATAGCAGTATAGTAATCGAATCCATTATTTCTCCACCTTGAATTTTCAGTAATAGGCTTGGAAATCATTACCATATTTTGAGTAGGCAATGGAGCAATGTAATTCCCATCTACATCTTTATCACTAAATAAATCAATTTTAACAGACTTTCTTCTCTTTACTATCTGTTTAGCTGACTGCTGAATAACTTTGCATTTAAAGTACTCGAAATCGTCTGTAATAGCAGTAGCGAAGTCTAACTCTCCAATTACTTGTGTAGAAATAACTAACTCTACAATAGATTCAAATCCATAAGTATTGTTATACTGTAATAACTTGCTTAAATAATGATTACGATATTTAACAAACTCAAATTGTACTTCGCCACCATTAAAAGATACATCACGACCATATCCTTTGTCTTTTTGGGATAGCTGAAAATCAACCGTAGCAAAGTTGATAGGTTCATCAATGCTTACGGTTACGTTTTCGTTATTTTTAAATCTTAATTGAAAAGTTTCTCCTGCCATAATTATACGCTTATACCAATTGCTTGAGAACGATTACTATTACTTCTTGTGATGCTGTTACCATTTCTAACATAAGATTGAAATCCGTTCTTGTCAAAGATAGTGTTTTGTGTTTTAATATTTGCAAAATTATTTTGGAATATTTCATTCATCTCGTCATAAGTTAATCCACTTGATTGTTGAGATGACATTGATATATTATTGCTTTGTAACATTTCAAATAATTGTTGTTCGTGATTCAATACCTTAGTTCCTTTAGGAGCGTCCATAAGCACGTTTCTACCTTGAGGTCTAATTACTTTACCACTTGGCAATATAACTTTTTCTTGGAAGTTACTTCCTGCTCCATCATTCACAAGCATCAAACCTCCTGAGTGATTGTCCGTACCTTGAGCGTAAGCAGGTGGTTTTTGAGCGAGTACTACCCCTGCTTGAATTGCTCCTAAAGCACCTACAAATACAGCTAATGGAATACCTGCTGGGGGAGGTGTCTTTGCGAGTGTAGCTATAATAGCTTGTGCGGTATCTATCGCTATATTAACAACAGATGCTTTTTGCTTTTGTTTAAATTCTCTTATCTCTATTTCTTTTTTCTTAGCAGCGTAATCAGCTTCAATCTTTTCTTTTGCAGCTACGCTATCTCCAGCGTTTTTAAGAGCTTCATTTTTTTGAGCATCTAAACGAGCATATTCTGCATCAAAACTTGCTTGAGAAGATTCGTTTATCATATTAAACATTTCTTGAGCAGATTCGGTTATTGCATTAAATGTAACCCCAGCGTTTTCTCCAAATCCTTCTATTTGTCCTGATAGCATTTGAAATGTTTCAGGGAATCCACTTTTAGTAGCAAACTCATCTGTAAATGACTTTAAATAATCAGCTTTCTTTTTTAATGAATCTTTTTCGTCTTTATCTACTATATCTTCTAATTCTTTTAATAAAGCACTTTGTCTTTTTTCTGATTCTAATTGGTCTTTTAATGATTCTGCTTGTATATCTTCTTCTTCTTTGTAATATCCTTGTACTCTCTTTATGTTTTCATCACGAATATTATTAATCGCTATAAATTTATTATTTTCAGCAGTTGCAATCAAATCTGAATTTCCTTCTGCTAATCTTAATTCCTCTTGGTATTTAGCTTCTACTATTGCTACTTCATCAAGAGCAACTTTAGCAGAAAGTATTTGCCTTTCTTGAAGTACTCCACTAAATGAATCTAAGCTACTACTGTCTATTTCTTTTTGTTTTTCTAAATCAGATATTTTTCTATCAAATGCGTTTTTTAATCTTTCTTCTTCTGCTTTAGCTTCTTTTTCTGCTAATTTATCACCTTCTTTATCAGCCTTATTATTAGCTTTTTCATTTGCTTCAAATTGAGATGCTTGTAGTTCTTTAGTTAATACAGTTAATTTTTGACCGTGTGTTTTAACAGCTCCTTCAGTTTTTATATAATTATCAGTAGCAGTTTTAAAGGCTTCTCCACTTGCATTTCCTTTTATCTTTTTTATTTCTTGTTCGTTTTTGTAAACCATTTGCCTTTGAACTTTCATTTGCTCTAAGGGACTAACTTCTTCACCAGCTTTTCTTCTTTGAGCAACAGATTCATTATACGCATCTAATTCTGCTCTTTGTCTTTGTTTTACTCCTTCAATTCCATTTTTTCTGTAATTAACAGCTTCGTCATAAGTATTTTTAGCTAAATCTCTTTCTTTTTGTAAATTTAATAACTTATCTTTTTGTCCTTTTAATGTTAAATCATCCAATACTTTTTGAGAATCTCCTCTCATTTTAGCGTTAGCAATTGCTATTGCTGTTTGAGCTTCTATATTCCTTGTGGTATTACTTATTCTATTATCACTATCTTTCTGAGCTTGTTCTAATGCTTTTAATGCTTTTTGAACATTACCAAGTCCCATAGCTAAATCAACTAATTTAGCACCATACACCGTAAGTATAGTAACTCCTAATGATATAGCAGTTTGCCAAGAGAAAAATGCTCCTGCAACTGTTTTAAGAATTGACTGTGTTGGCTTTCCTTCTGCTTGAAGGTCTTTGTTTTTTTGTATAAGCACACCTAACTCATCCGTTAAAATAGGAATGTTATTAGATAATGCCATAAAACCTGTCTGAACACTATTAGCAAATGCTGGAGCTTCACGAGTTAATTGATTAATAGAGTTCCCTAATCCATTCCAAGATGATGAATAGTTACCAACATTACGAGTATGCTTTCCAATGTCAGTATCAATAACTCTTAATCTACCTCCTAATTCATTAGCTTTATTTTTTGCATCTTCATATGCTTGACCTGTCCTTCCTGTTGCAACTGCTAAGTCTTGGGCAGTCTTAACTGCTAATTTGTGTTGAGCATCTAACTTTGCGTAAGCACCAACTGCATCAGTAGTAGCTTTTATATTTAATGTTGTCTGTGCATTAAGTTCTCTTTGAGCAATTGTAGCTTCTGTAACAGCTTTAGTTGTAGAAGTTCTTGCTGTTGTTGCTTGAGCTAATTTAGCATTTAAGTCTGTAAAATCTTTTATTTGTTGTTCTATTACAGCATTTAGCTTTGCGTTTTCAGCAGTAAGTTTAGCCAAATCAGCAGTACTCTTAACAGTATTTGTATTACTTCCTAACGCAGCGAATTTAGCAGATAACTCAGTGAATGTAGAGTCTACTTTGCCCAATTCTACCAATAATTTAGTTATCTGTGCAAATGCTTCACTTCCAACTACTAAATCTATCTCGTTCGACATAATGTAAAAATTTAAAGGGGATTGACCACATTACGTAGCAATCCCCATAGATATTACAAAGTTACAAAATTATTTGCTATAATTACATTGTTGTTATTATATTTTTTTATATATTTGTAAACGCAAGTGAGACTGCTGATAAAAATTATTTATAAGAACCCGATGATTAAGAGTGTCTCACCTCTTTTTTGTTGGGTTTTTAGCTTAAATAAAATATAATGGAAATATATAAAGATGTTATTGGTTACGAAGGAATTTACAAAGTATCTAATTTAGGAAATGTTAAAAGCCTTATAGGTAATAATGAAAAAATACTAAAATTATGTAGAAATGGCGGTGGTTATTCAACTGTTAATTTACATATTAATTCTATTATGAAAACAAGAACTGTGCATCAATTAGTTGCAGGAGCATTTTTAAATCATAAACCATCAAGATATAAATTAGTAATAAACCATAAAGATTTTAATAGAAGCAATAATAATGTTGATAATTTAGAGATAGTTACTACTAGAGAAAACGCTAATCAAAAACATTTAAAATCATCATCACAATATACAGGAGTTAGTTGGGATAAAAATAGAAATAAATGGAGTTCTCAAATTGTTATAAATAAAAAACTAAAGTTTTTAGGTAGATTTATTAATGAATTAGACGCTTCAGAAGCGTATCAAAAAGCATTACTAGAGTTATAATTACTTATTAGCTTTCGCTTGCTGAGCGTTTTTTTCCTCCAGCAGGTGACAAAGTTCAATCCATTCGCTTACAGTTGTCTGTTTAGCATCTATTTTATAAGCTAATCCTAATCCTAAACTTACAAGAACCATTTGCTTATTAAGACTGTATGTCTGCTTCTTCTCGTCAGTTTTTAATTCTGATTCAAGCATTTCAATTTGTGTTTTAATATTTTGCATCGAGTTTGTTATCAAAGCAATTTCTTCCGCATCACCTTCAACTGTATTTATTAAAGGCATATTAAAACCAAACTTATTTATTATTTCAATGTATTTTTGCCTTAATTCCATCTGCATATCTCCGAATCCTAACCACAGTCTTTGACATAACATCGCTATTACATTGTAACGTGTGCGTAGATTATCGATTTTCGCCCATTTCTGCAACTTTTTTACAAAAGTCCTATCATCAACTGCTTTAAAATATTCCTCTTGTAATTTGCCTTCTAATGCAGTCAATTCATCATTGTCTATTTTAGGCTGTCTACCATTGAAATCTATTATCAACCAATTGTTATCTCTTGTGGTTGTGTATCTATCCCAATTGTATAATGGCAATACCTCTATGCTATCATAATATTCAATCATATAAATTGTTTTATAAATTTCATTAATTCAGGATATATTATCTCGTAGTTTAGTTTGCGAGTATCTTCTGCATTTAAACCATACATATACTGTGTTTTAGTAAGCAATATATTTTTATTGCCAGTTCCGACTCCTGTACTATATACTTCTAATTTGTTTTCTTTTGTTATTCTAACTTTAAAATTAGCAAGGAAATCTCCTGATGCTCCAAAGTTATAAAATGCTCCAACAGATTTTGGTAATACAGTAGGTCTTTTTAATGATTCAGCAACAGCTCTTGGAGTGTATTTTCCACTAAAATCTTCAAATGGATATTGTAACCTTTGGTCATTACTACCTAATCCCGATTGCATTTGAGTTACGTTGAGGTTTATTATCTCATCTTCTTTCATAATAGCAATATCATCAACATATCCTTTTACAGAAGTTTGCATTGCTTTAGCTCTATTCATATATTCTCTTACTGTCATAGTACAAAGGTAAATAAAATTTAATTGAGTTTGACTATTTATAGTCAAAGATAAAAAAACCCGCTACAAATATGCAACGGGTCTAATAAATTAATCTAAATCTAATTCTTATGGTATTGTAACACCTGCACTTGCTCCTTTGTAAAGCAATTTAGTAGTGCTATTTTGAATAGTGTTAGATAAGATTGAAGTCGGAGTAGGAGTAGTCGCTGTAATCACAGAGAAAGTTCCACCTGTTCCCAATGCAGGAGTAAAATTAAGAGTGTAAGTCTTAGTAACTGCATTTTCAGATACTGAGGTTGGGATAATGTAACTTACAATTCCAGCAGGAGTAACTTTTCTAATCGCCCAGTTTGTTAACGGAATACCTGCAACATATTGAGAACGGTCTGCTAATGTGTTAGTAAATGACCAATTAAGGGAAGTATTAGTAACTGTACTTGTAGTCCCAAGATATAAATCATTTATACCATCTAAGTCAGATTTAGCATCAAAATCAAGAGTTTCTCCTGAAATCCATACTTGTCTTTCCATTTCTCCTGTATCAGCTAATTGAATGTTCATTTTAACCTCAGCAGGATTGTTTCCTTCTTTACCTTTGTATTGTCCTGTGAACAACATTTTAGTTTGGAATCCTTTGAATACTGTACCTGCTTTATTAGTTGTGAAAATTTTGTTTCCTTCAACATCGTAAAACGCACAGTTGTAAGCATCTTTAGAGTTAAGTTTTCTTAACGCTTTCCAAACATTTACACCGTTGTTATCAAACATCACTTCATACTCGTAAGGAAGCTCTCCTGTTACTGTTTTGTAACCTGAACCATCTGCTGTATTAATTTGTGGTTCAACAGCAGTAATTTTAAAAGATTTTATTCCTTGAAGGATAATTAAATCTCCAGCTAATTGAGCAGCCTGAACCGTAGCTAATGTTTGGTCGCCTGTTGTATTTAAAGGATTAACATAAGTGTAACTTCTCGCAGAAAGCTCAATTGTTTCTACTCTATCCCAGTCGAAAGCAGTTGCTTCCAATCCAGTTCCTAATAAGTCTGCTTTAGAGCTTGGAACTACTATTATTTGATTTGATAATGCCATTTTTTATAATGTATTTGTTATTAATTAAACGTTTTATTAATTGTTTTGTATGGAGGATAATTACTTCTCCTTTATTGTAATATTTGTCAAATGTAAATGGTTTAATTACTGTAAACTCCATCTACTTTAATTTAAAGTCACTAACTTGAAATGTAACTTTGAAACAATGATTCGGATGCAAATCATTTACTAATTTAAAATCATATCCACTAAATACTGAAGTAATGTCAGTTGTTATCTTTTTTGTAACTTCTACATATCCAATTGTAGATAAAATATTAATTACATCCATTCTAACTTCTTCGTCAGCTCTATGCTGTATCGATGGCTTACAATCTTTTACATTTACTATGAAATATACTTCTATTTCTGCATTATAGGTTGTAAAGCTATTTTGTGTAACATCTTTTTTACAAGTGAAGAAGAATTTGTTTTTATCGCTATGTATTAACGATTCGTATTCTCCTTTTCCTTTGTAATGTTCAAGTGTAGTTTTCTTATCTCTTTTAATCTCGTAACATCTTGGATAACCATCTAACTTTACATTCCATAAAGCAGTCAATTTATCATACAATTTTTTTTGTACCTTATCAACTACTAAATCTAATCCTACTGGATTTGTTTTTGTATAGTTTGCCATTATCTTAATGTATAAGCAAAGACTTGATTT
>Ga0209353_10000822_pt1 | contig 18235 bp, 22 predicted proteins | sample LauGreSpBDMM15SD_2_FD_187561 | JGI IMG/M metagenome (GOLD analysis project Ga0209353, IMG submission 187561) | Freshwater lake microbial communities from Lake Michigan, USA - Sp13.BD.MM15.SD (SPAdes) (version 2) | ecosystem: Environmental > Aquatic > Freshwater > Lake | place: Lake Michigan...
GGGGCAGAGCCCCCATTTATTAACAAAACCCTCTACAAATATTTAAGTGTTGTCAAAGAGCAAATTGACGTCCGATTAGAGCAATGGGATAAATATAAAAAATGCACAAATCCTTATGAATATATCCATACAATTATTCCGAATACCAAACAATCTGTTTCTACCATGAAACCCATCTCTCGTTCTTTTTTTAAAATGATTGAAATATGTCAATCTCTCTCCCTCTTGGATGCCTTACCAACAAATTGTAAGAGTTTTCATTTAGCCGAAGGACCAGGCGGTTTTATTGAAGCCCTTGCCTATATGCGGAAAAATCCTAGTGACATTTATTATGGTATGACCTTGATCGATGACACAAACCATAATGTACCGGGTTGGCGCAAAAGCAAATATTTTTTACTGAATAATCCGAACGTCATCTTGGAAACAGGTGTAGATGGTAAAGGTGATTTAATGAAGCCTGAAAACTTACGTTATTGTTATGAGACTTATAATGGACAAATGGATATGATTACAGGTGACGGCGGTTTTGATTTTTCTTTTCAATATCCGCAACAAGAGCAAGTGAGTACCAAATTAATTCTCTGTCAAATTGCATTTGCCATAGCGATGCAGAAAATCGGCGGCACGTTTATTCTCAAAGTATACGACACATTTACCAAGATCTCTCTGGACTTATTATTCCTCTTGTACAATTTATATGACCAAGTGATTCTCATCAAACCAAATACTAGTCGGTTCGCCAACTCGGAGAAATATGTGGTTTGCAAAGGTTTTCGGAATATAAATACCTTAGAAATTGTTAAAATGTTTCATAAAATATTAGCTAGACCAGAGATAGCAGATGAGAATATGAATGATAATTTATTTGATTTTTCTTTACCCTATTTATTTACGAATAAAATAGAGGAATATAATGCGATTCTTGGCCAACAACAGATTGATACGATTGTATCAACCATTTATTTGATTGATAATAATAATAAATATGATAAGATTGAACACATGAAGAAGAAATATATACAGAAATGCATTACGTGGTGTCAGAAATTCAATATACCTTATAATAATGTTATCCAAACGAACAATATGTTTCTCTCTGGAGCAGCAAATAGAACGCTTTTGTAAATATATTATTTTATTATAGTATATGCGAACCTCTTATAATTCATCCATGAAATACAAATCATACACGAAACATAAATCATCCACGAAACATAAAAAATTATCAAATAGATTTAACCTAGAAGAAGAGATAATTGATCAATCACCTGGATTTCAACTATTGGAAAAAAAACACATCATATTTTTGGGGATAAATCAAAATAAAATAAAAGTGATCGATTTTGAAGATAATGAATTTAGTTTTAATCCCAACTTCAATATCAAATTTAATTTAATAAAAGATACTGATAATTCTGTTTATAATGGAATATGGTATAAATTATTTACGCATAAATATGAAATTAAGACTCGTGGAGTATATGAAAAAATTGATTTTTATGCGCTTGGACGTTTTCATGATAATACAAGAAAAAAATTAGTAAGAGACAAAGATTTCAAATCAATATTTCCCCCTATATACAAATTTGCAGGATTGATAATTCGAGAATTTGAAAATAGGAAATTTTATATATATGTAGATGCTGGAGGTATTATGCGTGCGGTTTTTGATGACAAAGACAATAGTAAAAAAATAATGATTAATAATGAAGTTGAATATGATAATATTAATAGTGATGAAATTAATGACTATTTTAAAATGTATGATATATTTGGCGGTGATAGTTCAATTCGCCGATACAAGAAAACAATCAAACATAAGAAAACAAATTATGCAAGGAAACCAAAACGTAAATCTAGAAAATATAAAAGATAATAAAGCTAATTTATCTCTCTTTATTAATGGACAAAGTCTTCCAGCTCTATAATTTAATAAAGAGAGATAAGAAAAAAGAACGGTTTGATATTATCCTAGAACCGCTGCAAGCTGTTACGCAATTAGCCTTGCTTGCTTTTTGTCCGAAAGGCAGTAAATTAACTATTGCCAATAACTTGCTCTCTATTCAGTCACCACATTGGAGTCAAGGTTTATGGCGCTCTTATAATCAAGACAATAAAGAGGATTTGTTCTTTCTTTTCAACGCCATTGTGCGGTTCAATCGCTTCTATAGTTATATCCAAGAAGAATCCAAAGATTATTGTGAATTATTTTACCTTTTGGTACAATTAAGCAAGCGAGGCATTGATAAATTATTACAGACTTATGCGAATGCGGATCAACCGGCTCTCCTTCATACTTTACAACTTTACCGTAACTTATTAGATAAACCGGCCATCTTTTTAGATGAAGGTGAATTGGCGCCGGAGGATAAAACACATTCGGTCAATAATATCGACGACGTGTTTATTAGTATTCGAAACCTCTATGATCCACACGAATTTATTTTACTCTATCATACATTGCGGTTAATAGAGAAAAATCCAGAAAAATATGACACGTATATACAAGGCATTAATATGTTGCTGTCGCCGGTGCATGAGAAAATACAGAAATGGATTGTGGATAATATCGTCTATTAGGGGGCGGCAGCCCCTTTTTAGCCCCCAGTAAATTTGACCCAAACTCTTTCCTTGACATCTGTTGCCAAGACCCCTTTAATATCTACATCGGCTTGCGGGAATGGTATATCAATAATAATGCGTTCGCCGGTTTGAATATAGGTTTGGATATGTTGTAGTAAGAGACGAATCTCGGGATGCTCCGCCGCACTAATTTTTAGTTCCGTGAGCTTTTTAATAATGGGTAAAGCTTCCGCTTGTCGTTGCTCCTTTGTCCTTACATTGGTCCTTACTTGCATAATATTATAAAAAATTGAAATGGATTTAAATACATATTTCTATAATATATTAACCTACAGAACAAAATGGAATCAACTAATAATACTGTTGCTACTGCCGCCAATGCCGCTGATGAACCTGTGCAATTAAGCCTTGCAAACCCGTTCAAGCTGACACCGATGAAATATGAACTGTTGCAAGTCGATTCAAATGCGGCTTTAAATCATATTCGCCATTTAACCTCACAAAATCCGACAAGTATTGCACCGGAATTTATGGATAACCTTTGCAACACATTAATTTACCGAGCTCACTATGTTTTACCGACTGTCTTCGGTTACTGGCCGGCCCCGACAAAAGAAATAACCCAGCAAGTAATTGGTACAGACGGTTATTATTTTAAACTGACGACGAACACTAGCGGAGCGGATTTCATTTGGCATGATCGTGAGCATGGAATGTTTCTCTTTTGGGCTTCTAATAATTTCCGAATCGTGAAAGCCATGAACGCTATCCGTTGGCGTATTAACAAGTACAAATTATTAGAGCCGGTGAGAATGATTGTTGTTGATGTGCCGAAGGTAGAGGTAGATGGACAAGAGGAAGACGATTACGATTATTCGGATATGCCGGAGCTCATTGAATGCGATGTGACTGCTCCTTATCAAGAGCCACAAATGGAAGACATTGATTAAAAACTTTAAATATTTATGACTTACCAACAATTTTTTTTTGTTTTGATAATTAAACAAAAAAAAAATATAATTTACTCGCCGGAACACATGCTATATTCCGGCCGACAATATGATTTTTTACCTTTTAAATTAGTATTATAGACGACTTTTTGCGGTTGGATTTTATTATAATAAGATGGACTCGGTTCTGTAATATAGCGGCCTGTATTCACGCCTACTGCTCCTGCCGCCGAATGATATTCTGCACCATAATTATTTAATGTGTTATATCTTAATCGATTTATACGTGATCCCGATGAGACACCGCCTTGTTGAGCGAACTGTGAATTGTTCGGTTTATACACTGTCTTATTACATGTTTTAGTATCAAGACTAAAACAATCATTCGTCACTCTCACTTGCGGACCTGTTGGTGAAGTAGAGGGCTCTAGTACTAATCCTTCCGGGCTAAAATAATTGATTCCGATTACTGGATTATAGGCTAATTTTTGCTCATAAGTAGTGCATTTTGACTGGAGATAAGCATTTGTATCGGTATAACTATTTGGTTTAACACTTATATTAGTTCTTGGAATATAACAAGACTTGCATGATGGATCTTTTTCTACTACTGTTTTCAATTCCTCCGACCCGTTACACGCTTGATTACATTTGGTTTGTGTTGTAACATTTTCACCGCCAGGTCTATCCATCGGCATTCCTACGGCAGTCCTTCTATAACTTAATAAACCATTTGTTGCATGCAATTGTTTACGCCATTGTCGGAGCGGTCGGGAGGCAAATCTATTACCCGTATTAAATGATACATTACTTTCATGAAATTGATAAGAAGGTACTATACTTGAGACAGAATAATTCATATATATATATATGCGTATATATTTTTATGATGATATAACTTTATACCGGATTAACCACACATAATGTTTTCTGTCCAGTTAAAGTCATCGGCACACATACTTGATACTTCGATTTGGTAAAATAGGGCGTCGAAGCCATTCCCAAATAGCGAGAAGCACTCGAACCAAAAACCGCCTTATAAGAGGCTGCATTTTTATTAATTGTATTTAATTTTAGACGGGTTATGCGATCACTTCCATCTACGGCGCCTTGTTTAGCGTATTGTATATTATTCGGCTTATAAATTGTTTGGCAAGAAGCTCGGGTCGTGCAGGCCGCTGGACAATCTTGCGTATTTCGTTTAACATTTTCTGCGGTCGGATATAGGAGGTCTCCGTTAGAATCTAAATAAGTGACACCTGCGATAGGATTCGCTGTGAGTTTTTGGTCAAAGGTCAAACAGCGGCTTTGCAAATAAGCAATCCGTTCTGTATAATACTTTTTACTGAGAATAGTTGTTGCTGATTTAATACGACGAGGACCCGTAATGCGAACCATTCGGTTATTCGAAATATCAAAATAACAATCGCTGGCTCTAGTGTTACAATTGATATTATCGTATTTTTCAATGTTTTCTTTCAAACCAGCGGCACCTACATCCACTGCATTGAGTAAGCATTTGGTATTCGCTGCAACATTGCCTAAATAAATTGAACCATCCGGAGTATCCATCGGCATTCCTATTCCGGCACGACGATTGGGGTTACCGCTATTAGTCGTCGGAACCAATTGTTTTCTCCACTGTCTTATAGGATTTGCTTTGAAAGCTGGGCCCGAAGCTGTCAGATCAGGTCTCGAAAAAGACGGTGCAATACTATTCGTCGATATTCCTTTCCAAGATATATAAGGGGATATTTCTAATAAGGGCATTATCTATTATATTATAATAGTATATTTTTTGTATATATCTTTTATATATATCATGATACTGTTAAAATCACTCATTATATTTTTGATTCTGCTTATAATATGTCATTTCATCAAAAAGTTAAGTAAGGAAAAGAAAAGTAATATTGAAGGATTTGCGAATGCTGATGTCGATCAAATAAATAGCTATTATGATTCAAACATAGCAAGTGATTTAGAATCGGAAGATATGCCTCACCAAATGATTGTGCAAAATACCGCACAAATACCTCCTGAACTCGGCGGCGAACTTGCACCATCCATTGGTGCGGGTAAATTACCAGCCTCTCAGAAAGTTCAACTCCAAGCTCAACAACAGCAATCCATAGAAGAAGACCAAATTGTCAAAAAACATAAAAATGCATCAGATAAAGCCTTTGATATGAATTATTTAAAATCACAAATGGATGAATTGGTTAAATTAGGCAATGAAGCACAGTTGATTAAAGATGATTTAAAAAATAATGATTAATATATTAAAATATATCAAATTATTTAATAGACATATATTAGATAAGTAAATGGCAGGTCAAAGTAATCCAGGTGGGGGTATGTTCTCTCAAGTATTAGGTCCTGATTATGATTATAGTGCACAAATTTTACCTCCGGATAAAATCGGTATGAGCGCTGATGGCACAATGAATGCTTTAGCTGACGATATCGGAGGGTTAATGGCTTATGTCAAAGTGCTAGTGACAGGCACAGGTAAAGCGACGAAGACTCCAGGACCTTTAGGGTCAAAGTTTTTTATAGGAACATCCGCTCAATGCACTGATAAAGTCAGCGGCGATAATGTAGGTCGGTCTATTTATGTAAATAATGTACCTGACGGCTCTATTCCGATAATGTCTTCTGGCGGTGGGGGTGTTACTTTCGATACATTCAAAGGTTTAGTGCCTGGTTTAATGAGTAATTTAGCACAAATTAATCCAATGCAAATTTTGAGTGCGTTTACCGACGGTTCTAGTCCACATGTCAAGCTATTACTATGGAAACCATCGATGCAGAGAATAAAAGAAGTTCTGCGACAGCTTTTATCACCAATTCTGATATACGAGCAATGCCCAATTCCTGGTTTACGCTTGGTCCAAGACCGATTACAACCGATAGTAGCGGTAATGAAGAAGCATTTACGACAATGCAAGAAAGCAGTTCGCTCATTAATGATTACAATATTAACCATAGCATAAATTACGGTAAAATGCCTAACGATTTTTTCATCAAACTTTATTATACATCGCTCGGGTTAGTTGGTCTTTATATTTTTCTGAAAATCATGTTGCGAAAGCGGCTAGCCTAATCGGACGACGCAGTCTAATCGGACAAGAGAGAATATATATTATATTATATATATGCGTGATATTCATGATTTCAAAAATACCTCCGATTATCTACCGATTCTCAACGCCGTGTTAATAACCGATCTCTCTGTCATCTTGCTTTTAATGTTCGGTTTCATCAAATCGAACGTGTTGAAACGCTGGTATAAAGATTTATCGCTTAGTGCGGTCATTGCCGACGTCCTTATTATTGTTATTGGTATTATTATAGCCCGGTTTCTGTATCCTTACATCTTCAGTAAATATAGTTTATGGAAGTTCATTGCACTAGCCATTATAATACAAGTAATACATGATGTACTTTTCTATTTACTCAGCACGTCGATTAAAAGAGGTAAAAGCCGCATTTTAGACATTTTCAAAGACTATGGAAAAGAAATGGGCGCCGGAGCCATTGTAGCCGATAGTTTAATGATGGTCTCATCAATTCTCATTGCTTCTTATTTGAAAGGTAAAAGCTTAAATACGAATATGATTATTTTAATCGTCGGCGTTTATTTGGTACCTTATATGATTTACTCGTTATAAATTATTAATTATTTTTTTAATCAATAATTTATTCTTTTATCGCCTTCGTTTAGTATGTCTTCGTTTCATACTCTTACGCCCCTTTTTACTCTTCTTCACCTTTCGCGTGCGTCGGGTCTTGCGTCGGCGGCGTCCACCTGCAGGAGGTGCAGGCATAGGCGCAGCAGGTGCAGGCATAGGCGCAGCAGGTGCACGTCCAGGAATTTTACTTAATAAACCATCTTTTGCTTTAGCTACTTGTCCTTTTAAAGCACCTAATTCACCTGTTAATGCTGCTTTATGTTCAGCCAACTTAGCTAATCCCTGACCTTTAGCTTCCTCGAATTTAGCTGAAGCATTGCCTTGCCATTTTGAAACCAAGCCTGTTACTGAAACCTCATTAGTTGCTGCTGCTACAGCCGCATCATCTCCACCCCATTTCTTTTTATACGATTTCCTTTTACCCATCTTTTAATATATACTACCGTAGATTTTATTTCCTGCACTCACTGGATTGGCTCCTTTCTTTTTCGGCGCCACCGACCCACTTGAACGACAACGCACTAAAGCCGTTTTTACAGTTGTTTGATCAGGACCGCTAAAAGACATGAGTTGCGTATTGACATAATTTGTTGAACTTTTGCCAGTTGCTTCAATTGTCCTTAAGTTCGTATGTTCAGAAGAAGTCCGGGAAGCCGAAGCACCATACCATTTCTTCTTATGCTGCGGCACGGTAAAACGAGAATTGATTGGATCATTTCCCTGACCTATATCGTTGACATTTTGTACAACGCGTTTGTTATAAGCTGCTCGGCCCATCGAGAAAAAATTACCTTGCGTCATGGGATCAGGTTTGAAAGGCATACCCATGACATCATTCGTGCGGTTATTTGGCTGATTCTGCTTAAGAGGAATAGAAGCTGGGCCAACCGTTTGCGGTTTAATGAGAGATACTAATGACATGTCTTTTATACATATTACCAACCTTTAAAAAAGGTTGTGCCAAACATTTTAGAAGGAAATTATGCCCGAGTTTTTGTGGCACTTTTTCTAAAAGTGCTTTGGCAAAAGTATTATTAATATATATAGAGGGATGCCTTCGCAAACACAAAAATACCTCGTCGAATTCATCGGCACGTTCTTTTTTCTGGCGGTCATTCTTTTTACAGGTCATCCTTTAGCTATTGGTGCAGCTTTAGCTCTCTCCATTTATGTAGGGGGAAAAATATCCGGCGGTAATTTTAATCCCGCAGTGACTATTATGATGGCGGTCGGCAATAAAATGCCGCGAGCAAACGCCGTACCATATATTATTGCACAAATCGCGGGTGGGTTGGTGGCGCTGCAGATCTACATTACTTTTGGTAAAAGTAACACAAAACTCTTTTAGAAAAAGTGCCGCAAAACACCTCAAAAACCCAACATGAACTCGGACACAATCTTGGGTAAAAGTTTATATCCGAGTTAGTGACGGGTTTTGTGGTACTTTTTCAAAAGTACTTTCTAAAAGTATTTTTGTGATACTTTTTTCAAAAGTATATATATAATGTCTGCAGTAGTTAATTCAACTAGACGTATTGCAGGCCGAAGTCCTAATGCAGTAACTAGACGAAGTTCAGAAAATAGACTATTGAAAGAATTTGCCAAAGAATATATAGATATAATTACCAGAATACATAAAGATTTAAAAGCAAAACGTGCGGAGTATAAAAGGGCTATCAGTGAAAGTGACAAAAACCGTATAAAAGAAGAATTTCATAATATATGGCTTACCCAATGGCCTCATTATACTGATTCTAGTCCTCATCCCGTGCCTAATGGAACTGAACCTTACCCACCTTTCCCAATTATGAAAAAATTTACAATGAGTAATCGTAAATTTATAGCCAAAACGGCTTTATCGGCACATATTGGAGTGGCAAATCGCGGACATTTTGAAGGATTAAATCATATTATTGATGCAACACTCGATCCTATTCAACTTCGCAATGTAATAAAAAAATACCTTCAACCCCCGAATTATCCTGTATATCGTGATGAGATTTATGAGGATGAATATGATGATGATGAAGGCTATGAATTAATGGAACCTGATATAAGTCGTCGTACTCGTCGGCGGGGTTATGGACAACCGAGAACACCGTCTCCTATACGAGAAATTGCACCGGCATATTATTCGCCTGGAAATACGCCTCTTAGAGACTCATCATCACCGCCTCCTAGATATTATAGTCCAGGCAGTAGGACTGTAGGCGGACACAATACTTTTTGTAAAAAAGTAGGCAAAAATACTTTTTTGAAAAAAGTAGGCAAAAATACTTTTTCAAAAAAAGTAGGCAAAAAATCAAGACGAACTCGGAGACGAAGACATGCATAAACTTTTAACCAAGATTATGCCCGAGTTAGTGCCGGGTTTTGCGGTACTTTTTATAAAAGTACTTTGGCTCAACCTTTCTTAAAGGTTGCATTGTGTTACTTTTCCCAAAAGTATTTTGGAAAGTATTATTATATGTCCTCTAAAAAAATTGTAGTCATTCGAGCTTTAGATGAAGAGATGGAAGCTGAATACAATAAAAGAAATTGCGATGAAGGCGATAAGAAATGTTTGCATAATTATGATGGACAGGATAATAAGAGAGAACAAGTCTGTCGTTTTTGTGGTTGTCTACGTTTCAATACTTGCGTTAATAAAGAATATGATGCCTATTTTGACGATTATTTATAAATATAATATATATAAATGGCTGAAATAAGTGAGTATGATGCAATTAGCCGAGAATATGTAAAAAATATTGAAAAATTAAATAAAGATTTAAATGAAATAAAAAAGAAATATAAGAAAGAAAACGTAGAAGGTAGAGAAAAAGAAATGGCTAATTTTAGTAATAAAGGCGAAGAATGGCCAAGATATAACGGTACAGATTTTTACCCAGATGATGAAGCAATCAAATATATTAATAAGACTGAACAAGAAGAAATTATTAATACCGCATTGTTAATAAAAAGATTTACTAACCCACCTAATATAGAAGAGGAAAAAGAAACAATCAAGGTTGCATTGAGTAGTATTAAAAATTTCAAGAATACACTTACCACACTTCTTAGTAATGGATCTCACGACATTGCATATGGCGGTGGTAGTTATAAGAAGAAAAGAAAAGTGAAAAGGAAAACCAAACGCTCAAACAAACGTTCCAAGAGACGTTCAAGAAGACGTTCTAAAAGACGAAATTAAACCAATACTTTTAGAAAAAATGCCTCAAAATCTCGGATATAATTTGTATCCGAGATTTTGTTTAAATTTATGCCCGAGTTTATGCCGGGTTTATGCCGAGTTTTTTGTGTTACTTTTTCCCAAAAAGTAATAGTTTGGCTCAACCTTTCCCAAAGGTTGTTTGTTTTGCGGCACTTTTTTTAAAAGTGCTTAGTTCCGCACCCGTCGCAGTGCTTCTTTCACGGTCGATCCACCTGCTCCGCCAAAGCTCAAATCGTTATAGTTTCGGTTCACAGCCGACAGTTTCTTAAATCGCACATAATTAGAGCTATCATAAACATACTTTTGATTACCACTGAAAAAAGATTGCCCGGTCTGAGTTCCGCCGCCATTTGTATGTAAACGAGAAACCATGCTGCTGCTGCGCACTTGGTTAATCGGTTTGCCTAAAAGCGGCGACGGGGATGAATTGACTGTCCCGTTTGTATCTCCAGCATTGAAATAGCGTCTAAAGGGGGTAATATTTGTAGCATTACCGGGAAATCTTGTATTACCTAATGCTCGGCGTAAACTTACTCGCTCAAGTTCGCGCTGGCCACCGCCTTCCATACCTGTTCCACTGAATCGGCCGCCTGAACCGGCGCCTAATAATCCGCCTTTCGGCATCGCACCTGGAATACCGCCACCTAATATACTAGGAAAACTATCACCAATAAAGCCAGACATTTCTTATATAGTATAAATATAAAAAAACTTGTTTAATTTCTTCGTCGTCGTGTTAAATGTTTTCTTGCATTTTTCCTTTTCCTAGTTTTTTTCATATTTTTTTTACCTCCTTGTGGGGGAACAAAATATGTTCGGTGTAAAGGAGGAAGATCAACGGTATATTCTGGCGGTTGTGGTCTTATTTGAGGGGGATAATATTCTGGAAGAGGATCAACCGGTGAACCTTTTCTTTTTTTCCCAATTAAATTTAAAAACGGGTGTCTTCTTCTCCATGATTTATCCTTTCCTTTCTTTAATCTTCTAGCATATGCTTCTAGGCTTTCAATATCCTCGTAATCAGGTGGAACAAAATCATTATATCTAGGCAGATTAGGATCTACGGGATCTGCAGGAATATTTAATGATCGAGGTCTCTCATACGGATGATGCCATGGATCACGTAATTCACGTGCTGCTGCTGCTGCTGCATCTTCTGCTGCCAGTCTAGCCCAATATCTTTCACTAGAAGTAGGACTAGGCGGATCAGTACGATTACTCATGACGCTCCTACTACTGTTGCTACTACTGCTACGGTGGCTTCTAGCATGGTCGTCGTCTTCGTCATTAGGTTGTAATTCTCTGCGAAGAGCTTCTGCTGCAAGAAAACCTGCCTCTTCACGACGAGCTGCTTCTAGACGAGCTTCTTCTACTAGTCCTAGTTGAGGGCCATCTGCATCGGTTTCGCTCTCATTCAAATATTCTCGTAAAGCTCGTGCCTCTGCACGACTAGCTTCTTGAGCTACTCGTGCTTCTTCAACTGCCTGTGCTTCAAGTGCGATAGCTTCACGTTGAGCACTAACTTCTGCTATACGAGCTCTTGCGGCGGCTAAAAGTGAATTAACTGAAGAATTTCGTCTTAGAACGGGACTTGGGCTGCGACTGCGACTGCGTCTTGGGCTGCGACTGCCTCTTGGGCTGCGACTGCCTCTTGCAGAGCGACTGCCTCTAGAGGGAATACTATTTGTTCTATTAAGCGGAGCAAGTATAGGCGAAGCAAGTGTAGGCGAAGCTGTAACAGTAGGTGATACTGATGTTTCTTCTTCAAATAAAGCCGGTTCAGATACTAGCGATGATGATGACGAAGCCGATCTTCCTAATACTGGTCCTGCCTCCTCTTGTCCTACCGGTAATGCCTTGAGACCTGCTAATAATTCATTATTTTTTTTTTTTCAAAGTTTTAAATATTTCGGAGAAGACGTTTTCTTCTTACTTATGTTTTTATTTTTAGCTTCCCATGATGCAATTCGTTTAGCTCTTTCTGACGCAGCTTTTTTCCTTTCTAAGGAGAGATTCCTGGCAGCTTCTGTTGCCGCTGTTTCTCGGGCCTTTATGATTCTCTGTCTAGGACTATTACTATCTTTTATACCTCCAGGCATCTATATACTATAAAAATATAAAATTGACTCTTTATTTACTTTCTTCGTTTTATACTCTTTCGTTTCTTGCTACTACGTTTGCTACTTTGTTTCTTGCTACTACGTTTGCTACTACGTTTCTTGCTACTTCGTTTCTTGCTACGTTTGCCACCTCTTGAAGGATTACGTCTTCCTTCATAAGTTGGCGGAAGTTCATCATATGCCGGCGGCGGAGGCGGCGATGGCGATCGGCTTTTTCTTGTAAACATGCTTTTAAATCTGCCTAATGCTGTCTTACTTTTCCGCTCCTTTCGTTCTTTTTCTGCTCGTTCCTCTTCCGCATGTTTATAGCTTAATGGTTGTCCAGTCTCTCTTCTTAAACGCTTATCCCGTTCATCTTTCAACTCGTCAACCGCTTTTTGTAATAATCTATCACTTTCTATTTGAGCTGCTTCGGCTTTAGCTCGCAATTTTGCAGCTTTTTTCTCATTTCTACCTGACATTATATATTATTATTATATATTAAATGAATTTCTATTTGTTGCTAGGTTTAATAAGTGCTTTTACTTTTTATTCATTGATTGATGGAGGAGAGAATAAAGAACCTCTATTATTCAAGCGACTATTTGTAACAATAAATAGGAAAAAATATCATCTACATCATTGGATGATTTTTCTAACACTTTTATTAGTTCAATTACCGATTATTTTTCATTATGGTTATAATAAATTGTTCGCCACATCATTGGGTATTTGTTTAGGATCAATAACACAAGGCTTGTCGTATAATGATGCCTTTCACTTCACTTTTTAGAAAAGTGTCACAAAACCGCACTTTTCAAAAAGTGTCACAAAACCGCACTTTTCAAAAAGTGCAGCAAAACTTAGAGGAAAAAAAAAGATTGAATCATCATTCACCATAAAATATTCCTACTAAGATTATTCGCAGAGTAAGGGTTATTTTTCCAATTGCCTTTCATACCAGCAGTTCTTGTCAAATAATTTTCTTTTCTTGTTTTATCATTATGTTTTGTAAAATCTTCATAGCCAAGTTGTCCGAAATGTGTTGTTTTTCCTGATGGGTCTATAATCGCATATTTTTTATTTACATTTTGAGACTTATAAAGTATTGCTTTTTTGCCTAAATATTTAAATGCCTGTTTTTGAGCTTTAATTGGATTTGAATATAAATACAACTCATCCTTTTTTGGTACATCAACCGCAAGAATCATCATATATAATAATTTATATTTTTTGCTATACTTTTTTCTAAAAAGTATCATTATATATTAAATGAATATACACTTTATTTACATCTCTCTTTTTATAGTATCTCTATTAATATTTATATATATTCAAAAAAAATCAGTGAAAATCATTGAATCATTTGATAATTTCAAAAAATGTGATTATGACCATATGGTTTTAAACAAAACACAATTAAATGATACCAAAGAATTATTATTAAAATTTATTGAATTCACTGAGGAAAGGAAAATGCCTTATTTTGCTATTGGTGGAACATTACTTGGTTGTATACGCAATGGAGGGTTATTACCGTTTGACGATGATATTGATGTCTCTATTTTTGATGAAGATGAACATCATGTGATAAACTACAAAGACGATAAGTATTACTTTGAAAAGCAATTTTTCGGGTACAAGTTTTTCAAAAAAAATAGTACTATATTTATTGATGTGATGGTTTTAGAAAATAAAAACAATAGATATAATATTGTAAATAATAGCTGGCCGGAATATTATTTCGAATTAAATGAAATATATCCATTGCAGAAAAAAAAATTTAGTGGTATTTATATTACTATTCCTTTAAAATATTCAGATCATTTAGATCGGTCTTACCCAAATTGGAAAGAGAAAATTAAAATAGATTGTGGACATCATAAAGAAAATGATAAATGTATTTACGAAATTAATAATATCCCACAAGAATTTGATATAGATTATGATAATGGTAAATATAAATGTTACGTTAATCTTTAAACAGCACTTTTGGAAAAGTGCCGCAAAACCGCACTTTTGGGAAAAGTGCATCAAAACATTTCTTCAAATGCTATTACCAAGTTTTGTGCGATTTGGCTCAACCTTTCCCAAAGGTTGTTTGTTACCAAGTTTTGTGCGATTTGGCTCAACCTTTGGAAAAGGTTGTTAGGTCATAATACGCGGCGCAATATTCATCGAGATCAATTCCTGAAACATCAACTTACACGAATACGGCATTTCCACATAATCAAAATCCGTCCTATTATCGCATGTTTTACAGTAATGGATATGCATCTGATCATTATAAGCTGCGATTAAACCGCATTTTTTACAGACATTGACCCGAAAGGCGTCAGAGGCATCGTACATGCGCCCTTTTGTAAAGCGTGATGCACCGTGTGAGCACATACAGTCACGTTCCATTTCTCCGAAGCGTAAACCACCGTCTTTCGAGCGCCCTTCGGCTGGCTGTCTCGTCAGATTTACCATCGGTCCAATACTACGACTGTGATGCTTATCCGAGACCATATGTTTCAAGCGCTGATAAAACACTGGCCCGACAAATACGGATGTTTCTACCTGTTCGCCGGTTAAACCGTTATAGAGTAATTCATTACCATTCGATTCATAACCTACTTTCTGCAGCTCTTTGCAAATATCTTTAATATCAAATTTGCCAAAGCTCGTACCGTCACCAAAGAGGCCTAGCTCCAAGAGCGTTTTACCCAATACGGTTTCTTTTAACTGGGCAATCGTCATACGCGACGGAATAGCGTGTGGGTTAATAATAATATCCGGTTTCACACCGCTCGGTAAGAACGGCATATCGCATTCCGGAATAATATTTCCGATTGTACCTTTTTGTCCGTGCCGACTGCTGAATTTGTCCCCAATAATGGGCTTACGCACTGTTCGCAAGCGCACTTTACAAAAGTTATAACCGTCACCGTTTCGTTCAATATAATTCTTATCAATATACGTCTCCTCGTTCGTCCGATAGATACGGCTTTGATCTTCATATTTAACCCGCTTGGTATGATCATTCCGCGCCTCTTTAATCGGCAACACTTTGGCTATAATAATATCCCGATTCTCGACTAAACTATTTTCCGGCATCACACCTTGTGCATTTACTTTATCGTAATTACCGAATTTCATCCCTTTGGTTTTGGCCGGATCGGGCTTACAGCGGATTTCTTCATCACCGTGTATTTTTTTGTCCTCATCTTTTTCTGTATGATAAATCGTCGCCTGAAAAAGACCCCGATCAATAGAGCCTTTATTAAACAGAATACTGTCTTCTTGATTATAACCGCTATGTGTCATAATGGCTACAATCACTTGACAACCCGAGGGAATTTTATTCAGTTCAATCATATTCATGACTCGTGTTTCAACGAGCGGACGCATCGGATAAGTCAATACATACGCGGTTTTATCCATCCGGTTATCATAATTCGTCACATACATTCCCATCGCCTGCTTACCCATAGCACATTGATAGGTATTACGCGGCGATTGATTATGCTCTGGGAAAGGAATGCAAGAGGCTAAGATACCAAAGATAGTGCTCGGATGTATTTCACAGTGTGTATATTTGTGAATAAAGTGATCCGTTTTTGTCAATTGTTCCGGCTCCATCGCCAGCATGGCCATATTTTGCTCAGCGGCATCAATATATTCCAAAACGCTTTCGGGAATACGGCAGTCTGTGAATAAATCTTCCCAGCTGAGTTCTTTTTTTTGTAACCGAGTAATAATATCTGAGGTTAAAATCAGTTTATTATCTCGGACTTTTAATAAAGGGCGCACCAGCCGTCCCGAATCATTACAGACACGGATTTCTCGTCGCCGCATATCAAAGATAATAGAGGTATAAATATTGATAATACCCTTGTATTTTTTCGTCTTCAGTGTTTGATATAAATCCATCGGGTCTCTCACGATCCCGAGCCAGGTACCATTCACAAAGACTTTCACTTTTTCGTGCATTTCTTTCTCTTTCAAGGTATCGATCGGAATAACATAAGGCGCCACATAATCGTAGAGTGAATTACTATTACATGGAACCGTCACCCGCGCCATATAGCTCAAATTCTTTACAACACCAACACTCCCGCCTTCTGGCGTTTCAGCGGGACAGAGGAAGCCCCACGAAGTGCTGTGTAATTTACGCGGGGGAATAAGTTTCCCGTTTTTATCAATCGGCGTATTGATGCGGCGCAAATGACTAAGACTTGAAATATAAGTCAAGCGGTTCAACACTTGTGCTACACCGACCTTGTTACTATTGATCTGTTTTACACCGAAATCGCCGGTTGCTAAGGCCCGTTTTAAGCCATTTTCAATCGTCGTCGGTTTCACAATCTTATAGATATTGGTCATATTAATGATCGACTGGTAATCTTCGGTGGATCGCCACGACCCGTTATTTATTTCTCGCACCGTCTGCTTCTGCATATCTTTCACCATCTTGTTGAAATAGTTGCGAAAGAGATTGTTTAGCAAGGTGCCGGTCAAATCAATACGCTTATTGACAAACGAATCACGATCGCTTACTGTTTCCCACCCGAGACTGCATTTCAAGAGACAATTGGCCATATAGCCCAAGAAATATATTTTCTGTTCCGTCGTGCGGCAATGCGGAAACAAATCATTACTGAGGACTTCTTGGGCGAATGTGCGTTTCATCGTAGCGCCGGTTTCTTTATCGATGCTCATATGCGTAGTGAACATGACATTTGAGATAATTTGTTTCATAGCGCATTCTTGGGTTAAGAATTTGTTCGCTTCAACAATAGACCCTTGTAAATTCTGCATGAGTATTGCTGTGCGTTCATGCGTCGTATCCAAGACAATACGTTTGCAAATATCTTCGTCACTGAGTACACCAAGCGCCCGAAAGACGACAAAGAGTGGTAAGGGGTTTTTCAAACGGGGTATTTGTAACCACATACCGTTTCCGAAGCCATTGTTTTTGGTCGCAATAGTCAGGGATAATTGTTTTGGCGAGATGCATTTATAGTCCGGCACCGATTTAATCTCGGCGAGCCAAGACCATTTGCTGTTATTTTTGGAAATATTGAAGCATTGTACGAGATTTTCGGCGGCCCGTTCTTGCCCAATGACGGTCTTTTCGGAACCATTGACAATAAAGTAACCACCCGAGTCCATTCGGCATTCGCCGCTCACATTATGTGGAATATGCTTGTATTGCTCTAAGATACAAATACTGGATTTTAGCATAATCGGCATTTTGCCAATATGAATACTCGGTAAGATTTTGTTGAAGGTATGTGTTGATTCCAGCATTTGCCCACTACGTACGACGAATTTAATATTGAGATCAATTGTCATATCGCCGGCATAAGTGAAATTGCGATCACGGGCTTCTTGCGGAAACATGCTTTTGGTGGCGCCGTTGATTTCGTGTATTTGAGCCCGATAAATATTGAAATTCTCGCAAGTAACAAACATTTCGAGCCGGTATTTGCCAGTGGCTTTATCTAAATCTTGTTCAGAACAAATATGGACAGGATTAAACATGGAGATGGTGCGGGGCACTTGGAATTGAATGAAATCGTTATAGGATTCGATTTGGTGTTCCACGAGTCGTTTCAAATGTTTTCCACGAAAACAAGAATCGATGATGATATGGGGTTCTTCGATATAAGATGGGGGATTCTCCCCCACACCCCCTTGGGGGCC
>Ga0209353_10000824_pt1 | contig 18213 bp, 14 predicted proteins | sample LauGreSpBDMM15SD_2_FD_187561 | JGI IMG/M metagenome (GOLD analysis project Ga0209353, IMG submission 187561) | Freshwater lake microbial communities from Lake Michigan, USA - Sp13.BD.MM15.SD (SPAdes) (version 2) | ecosystem: Environmental > Aquatic > Freshwater > Lake | place: Lake Michigan...
CTTTTTGGTAAACCTCTGTAAGCCCTGAATAAAGCTATACCGCCATCTTTTTCGTTGCCTTCTCCAATTAATTTTTTGGCTTCCACCAAATAGCCATTCATTAATTTTTTCTGCGCATCCACCAATTTGGCAACACGAGGTTTCAAGTCATAAAACTCATGTTCATCACCTCTTGGCACTGGGCCTGAAATAATCAAAGGTGTTCTTGCATCATCAATCAATACTGAATCGACCTCATCGACCATGGCGTAATGGTGTTTTCTTTGCACCAAATCTTCGGTATCACGTGCCATGTTATCACGCAAATAATCAAATCCAAATTCATTGTTGGTACCGTAAGTAATATCCGCTAAATAAGCATTTTTACGGGCTTGGGAATTAGGCTCGTGTTTGTCAATACAATCGATGGTAATGTGGTGAAATTCAAACAATGGCGCCATCCATTCGGAGTCACGTTTGGCCAAATAATCATTGACAGTAACCACGTGAACGCCTTTTTTGGCCAATGCATTTAAAAAAGCAGGTAAGGTTGCCACCAAAGTTTTACCCTCACCAGTGGCCATTTCAGAAATTTTTCCTTGGTGTAAAACAATTCCACCAATCAACTGTACATCATAATGTACCATATCCCAAAGCACTTCATTTCCGGCAGCGAGCCATTTGTTATGCCATACCGCTTTGTCGCCTTGCACTTCCACATTTTTCTTGTGGCGTGAAATTTCTCTGTCAAAATCTGTTGCAGTAACTTCTAATTTACCATTTTCTTTAAAACGACGTGCCGTTTCTTTCACTACAGCAAAAGCTTGTGGCAATACTTCCATCAAAGCTTCTTCTAAAGATTTATTACGTTGAATTTCTAATTTATCAATTCTGGAAAAATAAACTTCTTTTTTATTGATATCGCTGGAAGCTGAAACTTTATCGTTCAAATCTTTCAATTCATCGTCAATATCTTTCAAACTCAATTGAATTGCTGCAATAATTTGAGAAGTTCTGGCCCTTAATTCATCATCCGTAATGCTACTTAAAACACCAAATTCTTGATTGATTTTATCAACTATTGGCCACAACAATTTCACATCTCTATCTGACTTGGTACCAAATATTTTGGAAATACTTTTAATAATAAAATCTAACATAATTTATTCTTGTTCTTAGTAATGTCAATTCAACCTTCAAAGTTAAACGGATTTTAATAAAATAATACATTTTTTTAAAGTATTCCAGTTCACTCAAGGCGTTTTAGTATAGTATTTATAAGTCTAACACTATTCGAATATTAGACTTTAGTTGTTGTGTTTGCTCTTTTGTTAAATGTCCTAGTTTTTTAATGAACCTTTTGTTGTCAATAGCCCTAATTTGGTCTACCAAAATGTCACTTGCTTTATCAAGCTGTGAATCTTCTAAATGAACCCTTAATAACTCAATTGAAGTATTTACATTGGTAGTAATCGGACAAATTAAAGTAGATAAATGTACATCATTGAGCAAATCGGTCTGTATAACAACAACAGGCCTGGTTTTCCCTGGCTCTGTTCCTCTAGTTGGATTTAAATCTGCCAACCAAATATCATACTGTTTGATTTCCATCCATTAATTTTTCAAACTCATGTAAAATATCCATGGAAACCTTGCTTGATAAATTTGACTCTTTAGCCAATTGGTTTTTTAATAATTGTCTTTTATTGAATTGGTTATAAATATTTACCGCTTCATTGATATATCGGTTTCTAGCAAGATGAAGTTTAGAAGTCATTTCTTCAGCATCATCAAATATGTGGTCATCAAGTTTAAGTGATAATGTTTTCATAATTGTATTTTATCAAAGTATATATCTAAAGTATATTCTTAAGCGAATTTATAACAGAAAAATTCCATTTAAATCAATACACCTTTATTCCTCAAAACCAATTTCTTCTTCAACTAACGGTTCAATCCAGAAATTATTAAACCCTTCACCAATATTTATGGAAATTTTTCTAAGCTGAAGCAATTCAAGAATAGCTAAAAAGTTGAATATCAAGTATATCTTCTCATTATTTTCAGCAATAATTTCTGTAAAAGCAACTCTTTTTTGTGCATAAACTGTTACCAACATCTTTTCTTTTATCTCATCTAAAGAATAAGGGTACTGCACCACTTTATGAACGGGTTTATTGGCTTCTTGTTCGTAGCGTTTAGAAACTTTCTCAAAAACCTTTAGCAGCTTGTACAAATCCAGGTCCTGCATTTCAGACTCCACATTGTTGACTTCAGCCAATTGTTTGAGTTCTTCCACAATGTTTCCACGTTTTTCTTTCGAAAACCGGTCCTGTTCAAGTTGGCTCAATTCGGCAATAACAGATTTATAACGTTTGTATTCTAAGAGGTGCTTCACCAATTCATCTCTAGGATCTATTTCATTTCCTGAGGCATCTATCTGAGTGCGAGGTAAAAGCATTTTAGCTTTAATGCTCATCAAGGTTGCTGCAACCAAAATAAATTCGCTGGCAACTTCCATGTTCAACTCCTCCATTTGCTGTACATAACTCAAAAAATCAGTTGTAATTTTAAAAATAGGAATGTCATAAATATCCAATTCATCACGTTCTATGAAGAATAATAACAAATCAAATGGGCCTTCAAATAATGGTAACTTGATTTCGTAGTTCATTGTCTTTTGTTATAAACTTTTTTAGAATGTACCCTGTACTTAGTACATTTTACTTAAATATGGTTCATAATCAACGCTTTGCCAACTATTTTCTATATCCGCTATCGCCATAATTTTATCCATCATATCGTTTTGGCGATTTCCTTCTTCCAATGCTTCGGCATAAGGTAGCTGGCTGAATGTTACCATAGAATACAATGGTGTCCAAAGCTCAGGATATCTTTCATGGATTAGTGCCTCAATTTTTTTACGCAATAAAAAAGTTTCATTGGCAACCAGCTCACTCATTTCTACAAAATTCAACCGGGCAAGTTCAGAAATTGCATCTGAATTTACCTTACGACTTTGTTGATATGCTTCAAGAATGGAAGACCAGTCATTGCCATATTTTCCTATAATTTCATCTAATATTCTTACATCCTCAAACCCAGCATTCATCCCTTGTCCATAAAATGGAACCATAGAGTGTGCCGCGTCACCAATTAAAGCGACGTTATTTTCATAACACCAAGGATAACAGGATATTGAAACCAAAGAAGAAGTAGGATTTTTAAAAAACTCTTTGACCAAATTAGGCATCAAAGGCACCACATCGGCAAAAGTTTTTAAGAAAAACTGCTGCAATTCGTGAGGTGTTTTAAGCACCTCAAAAGATTGTTCCCCTTTGAATGGTAAAAACAAAGTACAGGTAAAAGTACCATCATCATTGGGTAAGGCAATAAGCATAAACTTTCCTCTTGGCCAAATGTGCAAAGCATTTGGAGAAATTTGATGCATTCCGTCTACATTGGCAGGAATTGTAAGTTCTTTATAGCCGTGTTCTAAATAGGTTTGAGAATAATTGTAGCGTTCAGTTTTCATCATCGCATTTCTCACCGAAGAAAATGCACCATCAGCACCAAATATCACATCAGCTTTTACATTTAAACGGTGTCCGGTAACCGTATTTTCAGAGTGTGTGATGGCATCATCTAAATTAACGTCCCAACATTTTTCGTTAAAATGAAAATTTATATTGTCATAATTCTCGGCAATATTAACCAACGTTTCATTAAAATACCTTCTTGAAATGGAATAAATTGCCTGATTGTCTTTGCCATAAGGCTGGTGTTTGACAGTACCATCTTCATGGTGTATCATCCTACCATACATGGGTATGGCAATTTTTCTAATCTCTTGGTCAATCCCCAACACTTCTAAGGCTTTCCAACCACGATCACTCACGGCAAGGTTTATAGAACGGCCAATATCAACATTGGCTTGTCGGAAATCAGGACGTCGTTCGAATACATGTACATCGAAGTTACGCTTTGCAAGATAAATGGCAAGTAAAGTACCAACCAGGCCAGCACCCAGTATCGTAATTTTTGTAGGTTTTTCGTCAGTCACTTAATAAAGGGAAAAATAAATTGGAATTTTTTGTGTTGTAAACTTAATTACAATGCTTTTATAATTGGCGATAAAGTTCGTTAAAAATATGCAATAGTGTACACCCGTTCAACAAAAATGATGAACGCTATTTATTTTAATACAAGAAAGCACAAGTAAATGCTTACCAGTTTTTTAGATTACCTGATTTCTTTGCTTTATCAACTCTTTTATGGTCTTTTTTACAGTTTCCAACTTTTTCTGTACAGCTTATCAACACAGCAAAAGACAACAGAAGGGGTAATAGATATTTCATTGATAGGGATTAATTATAGTTGAAACTTTACCTAAATACTATAAAGGCAATTTAGGTAAACCATAACAAAGAAAAAATATATGTAGCAATTAAACAATACATATTTTACAAACTACCAGTTTTTTAAATTTCCTGATTTCTTAGCTTTATCAACTCTTTTATGGTCTTTTTTACATTTAGCAGGAGTTCTCATGCAACTTGTAAACAAAAACAATGACACAATACAAACATATATATATTTCATGTTATAATTAATTAAATTAAAGCATTGATTAGCTTGTTTATCAACAAGTTAACCAATATTTACCAATTTGTCAGGTGTAATCGTTTCACATTTCTTGCCGCTTTTTTACATTTTTTACTTCTGTGCACACATGAAGTAAACAAAATTGAAACTATCATAACCAATAAAAGCGTATATCTTTTCATATTCATTAATAACTCATATTAACCTTGTAAAGGTTGTTTTATAAAAGGTCTAATTTATGTTTTTTTGCGAAAGCGATTTGAATTGCTTCAAATTTATCATCGTGAATTTTTTCATTAGCAATTAAACTATCCTTATAAGCTTCCAATTTTGCATGGTCTTCTTTACTTCTTTCTCTATTGGCAATCAATTCAATCATTATGTGGTAATCACTTTCCAAGCCTGATTTGTAAAAGTACAATAAAGTGAGCGCACCATCTCTCATTTGTGTATCACCATCAAAACCATCCATGGCTTTTATTTCAGTAATGGAGGAGTTTACAAGTATAAGGAGCGCTTCGCGTTCTTGGTGCATTTTTTCTTTAGTTCCTTTTTCAAAAGTCTTGAAAAACGCTTTAAATCCATCAACTACTTTGTGTTGCTTTGATACAATTTTATTGTTGTATTTAGCAGGATTGGGTTTTCCGGCGAATATTTGCATGCTTACCAAAGTAAACAGTAGCAATAATACGATTTGTACTTTTTTCATTGTTTTAATAAATTAGTTTAGCAAGCTAAATACTTGTATTTATATTTCAAATTTATATCTCTAAAATAAAAGTTAGCTTATCCGTACGACAAAAAATTTTTTAGGTTTAAAAATTTCAAACTATTTAAATACAATACTTTCAAAAACCACAATAAAATAATGACGCTAATAAAATTCCCATCACCAATAAATTATTTTAAAAAACACATATTAGAAAATTACATTTTTAAAAAACCTATAAAATTAGGTGTAATAAAAATATGATATGCTATAAAAATTAATCCAACTAAAAATAAAAAATAATAGCAATATATTTATAAGTTTAAAAAAATTTATAAACGACTAAATCAATATTCCTTTTTGTTTGATTGTAAGATTGATATTTTTGTATCATTATAAAAACAATGTTTGTGCTTCAAGCATAACGTTCCACGTGAAACATAATGTTTCATGTAAAACAGACCATTAGACGTTCCACGTGGAACACAAAAATATGTTTAAAGAATACGATGTTATTGTAGTTGGTGCAGGGCATGCTGGTTGTGAAGCAGCGGCTGCAGCAGCCAATATGGGGTCTAGTGTTTTACTAGTAACAATGAACATGATGACCATTGCACAAATGTCATGTAACCCAGCAATGGGTGGTGTTGCCAAAGGACAAATAGTAAGAGAAATTGATGCGCTTGGTGGAATGTCTGGAATAGTATCAGACAAATCAACCATACAATTTAGAATGCTTAACCGTTCTAAAGGTCCTGCCATGTGGAGTCCAAGAACGCAAAATGACAGGATGAAATTTTCTGAAGAATGGAGATTGGCTTTAGAAAACATTTCAAATTTGGACTTTTGGCAAGATATGGTTTCAGGACTACTTGTTAAAGACGGAAAAGTGGAAGGTATAAAAACAGGAATGGGCGTGGAAATAAAAGCCAAATCTGTAGTACTGACCAATGGTACTTTTTTAAATGGATTGATACATATTGGCGAAAAACAATTTTCTGGAGGAAGAACAGGGGAGAAGGCTGCAACAGGAATAACAGAACAATTGATCGCATTAGGATTCGAAGCAGGAAGAATGAAAACAGGTACACCTGCTCGCTTGGATGGAAGAAGTTTAAATTATTCGTTGATGGAAGAACAATTCGGAGATGAAAACCCATCCAAATTTTCATACCTAGATACTCCAAAAACTGAGAAACAAAGAAGTTGCTACATCACCTACACAAATCCTGAAGTACATGATATTTTAAAAACCGGATTTGAAAAATCTCCAATGTTTACTGGAAGGATTCAAGGTTTAGGACCTAGGTATTGTCCATCAATAGAAGACAAAATCAATCGATTTTCAGAAAGAGACAGGCACCAATTGTTTGTAGAACCAGAGGGTTGGAATACTGTGGAAATATATGTCAATGGTTTTTCTTCCTCTTTACCAGAAGATGTACAATTGGCAGCATTAAGAAAAATAGTGGGTTTTGAAAACGTAAAAATGTTCAGGCCTGGTTATGCCATTGAATATGACTATTTCCCACCAACACAATTAAACCATACCCTTGAAACTAAACTGATAAAAAACTTATTTTTTGCAGGTCAAATAAATGGCACCACTGGTTACGAAGAAGCAGCAGGACAAGGATTGATAGCCGGTATTAATGCGCATAACAATACACATGAAAAACCAGCGTTTGTATTGCGAAGAGATGAAGCTTATATAGGCGTACTCATAGATGACTTAATTACAAAAGGTACAGAAGAACCTTATCGAATGTTCACCTCAAGAGCAGAATATAGAATATTATTACGTCAAGACAATGCTGATTTAAGGTTAACAGAAAAAGGGTATCTGTTAGGATTAGCTTCACAAGAAAGGATAGATAGGCTAAACTTTAAAAAAGAAGAAATCAAAGCCGTTGCAAATTTTGTTAAAAAAACAAAATTTAATCCTGAAGAGATAAATACAATCCTTGAAAATTTGGGTACAGCAATCGTAAAAGAAAAAATCAGTTTAGATGCATTAATTAGAAGACCAAATGTAAGTCTTGAAAACTTTAAAGGAATCAATAAAGAAATAGACAACTTGTATCATACCTATTCAATAGAAGCAATAGAGCAGGTTGAAATCTATACCAAATACGAAAGTTATATAGACAAGGAAGAAAAACTTGCCAGTAAAATTACCCAATTGGAAGATTATAGAATTGCAGAAGATTATGATTATAGCCAATTGCCTGCGCTGTCAGCTGAAGCTCGACAAAAATTTTCTAAAATTAAGCCTAGAACAATTGGTCAGGCAAGTAGAATAAGCGGAGTAACTCCATCAGACATTTCCATCCTTATGGTTTATTTAGAAAAATAATATGTTAGAAGAATTAAAAAATTGTCCTGTTTGTAACCACGAACAGTTTGAACACTTTAAAAATTGTAAAGATTTTACAGTTAGCCAAACTGTATTTGCTATAGTAAAATGTAAAAATTGTGGTTTCAAATTTACAAACCCAAGACCAACAGAAGAAACTATAGAATCATATTACAAATCTGAAGAATACATTTCACATACGAATAGCAAAAAAGGAATTATCAATACCATATACCAACTGGTAAGAAAGAAAACATTAAAAGATAAAGTCGATTTAATAAATTCTTTGATTCCTCAAAAAGGAAGAATTTTAGACATTGGTTGTGGAACAGGGTATTTTTTAAAAGCTTGTAAAGACAATCAGTGGAAAATCAGTGGAATAGAGCCAGATGAGGATGCGCGTAAACTTGCAAAATCGAATACTAATGAAGTAATAAACAGTGGATTATTTTGTTGTTATGATGAATCAGATGCATTTGATATTGTAACTACTTGGCATGTTGTTGAACATATTCACCAACTCAATGAAAACATTGAAAAAATTAGTCAAATCATAAAAAGCAAAGGTATTTTTATTATTGCAGTTCCAAATGCTGATTCATTAGATGCTAAAATATACCAAGAAAACTGGGCAGCGTATGATGTTCCAAGACATCTATACCACTTTAATCAATTAACAATAAAACAATTAGTAGAAAAACAAGAGTTTAAACTTATTGCAACAAAACCAATGTATTTTGATAGTTACTATGTAAGTTTATTGAGTGAAAAAAATATTGCAAAAGATAAAAATACAAGTACAAATTATTTAAAATCATTTATAAATGGTTATAAATCAAATAAATGGGCAAAAAATAACAATAATAATTATTCAAGCTTGATCTATATTTTCAAGAAAAATTAAAGTATATGCTAAAAAAAATTAAATTCAGTTTCATCTTCTTTTTAAGTATAATTTTTATTAAATGTGCCAATATAAGTGCACCTAACGGTGGAACGAAAGATAATACAGCACCTATTCTCAAAAAAAATTATCCACTAAATAGAACTACAAACTTTAAGGATAAAAAAATAATTATAGAATTTAATGAAGATATAAAAATAAACAATGCCTTACAGGAAATACAAATAACCCCAAGTGTAGGAAATGATTATAAAGTAAGCAGTAAAAAGAAAACAATTACTTTAGAATTTACTAAAAGTTTAAAAGAAAATACTACTTATAGAGTTAACTTCAATAAAAGCATAGTTGATATAACTGAGTCAAATATTGCAAAAGACATAAGTTTAATATTTTCAACAGGGAATCAACTGGATTCATTGTATATAAAAGGGAAAGTTATAGCAATAGAAAAAAATAAAAATTCAGATGCTATAGTTGGTATATATTGGAGTAGTGATACCTTAAATATTTTTAAACAACAGCCATATATATATACAAAATGTACCAATGGTAAATATAACCTAGAAAATATCAAAGAGGGTAATTACGATATCATTGCTTTTGATGATGTAAACAACAATTTAAAACTAGATGAAAATGAAATATTTGGATTTAATAATAAAGTAGTTGAACTAAGAAGTAGCATCAACTCATTAAATATTAATATATTCAATAGAAAAAAAATAGATACATTTAAAATTATTAACACTTATACCATAGGAAATAAAATTGATATCGATTTTAACAATGAAATTAAAAAAGCAGGTATTAAGGGTAAAGATATAGCCTATACAATAAGTAATAAACACCTGTATATATATAATTTAGGTAATTATAAAGACAGTTTAGAAATACAATTAGCAATAACAGATAGTAATGATTTTAAAATAAACAAAACTTTAAAATTTAAAACTGAAGAGAAGAAAAATAAAAAAGAACTTCCATTAATAAATCCATTAGCAAATAGCAAAATTAACATAGATAAAGAACCAATAGAAATAACTTTTTCAAAACCAATAAAAGGATTGAGTAAAAATTCATTGATAAAAATGAAAATTGATAGTTATGATTATAAATATTTAAAAAATAATGAAAACTATAAAGTCAATGATTACAATGATAAAATACTGATATACAATAATATAATTGCAAAAGATTCAATAAAAATAGTAATGGAAACAGCGTCATTATTGACTATAAATGATGATTCAGTATATACTTTAACCGCAAAGTATTTAATTAATGATATAACAGAAACAGGAAGTATACAGGGTAAAATAATTACTAATAAAAGTTATTTTATTATTCAATTGTTAGATGATAAATACATTGTAAAAGAAGCAATTAGAAATAATACAAACTATCAGTTTAATAAATTGAAACCTGGTAAATACAATATTAGGGTAATAGAAGATGAAAATAACAATGGTAAATGGGATTTGGGAGATTATAATAAAAAACAACAGCCTGAAGGAGTTAGCTATTATCCAGATCAAATTACTTTAAAAGAAAACTGGGAAGTGCTGGATATTAATATCAACATAGATTAAATGTGGAAAAGTTATTGATAAGAATAAGAATAAACTTTGAAGCTGTTGAATAGAAATTCACATAATATTGTAAACATGTGGATAAATACAAAAACCTTAGTTCAGTGTGGAAAGCAGTGCAAAACTAACAAGAATTAAAATTAAAATAACAAAATGTCTTCATCAACATCATCAATAGTAAAGTAGTCCACATCTTGTGGATAAATATTTAAATAACACATATACAGTAATATATATTAAAAAGTTAATGTGAATAATGAATACAATAAAAACGAATTATAAACATTTTAAATAAACAATAGCTAATTTCATTAGTTATCAACCATATCAACATCATAATAAAGAATAAAAGAAGAATAAAATTTAATAATTTAATTAAACTATTATTACCATACTGTGGATAACTTTAAAATATATATTTTTTCTCTTTTTCTAATTTTGTTTTCTTTTGGGGTCAATGCTCAAGAGCAAGACATAGCAATTGGGAATCAATATTTTCAACAAGCTGATTTTAATAAAGCCAAAGACGTTTATGATAAATTGTTAAAAGACGAAAAAAATCGTTTACTCATTTATGACAATTATTTAGCAACATTAACAGGGTTAAAAGATTTTAATACAGCAGAAAAATTTATTAGTAAAACCAGGAAAAAATATCCACAATTCCCCAAGTTTAGTGTGGATTTAATTTTATTGTACCAAACCAATAACAAAACCATCCAGGCGGATAAAGAAATCAATAAATTAAAAGATCAAACAAATAAAGATGATGAACTGTTAAACAATATTGCTTCATACTTTATAGAAAAGCATAATTATGAACTTCCAAAAGCATTATATTTAGCATCAAGAGCAAAAAAAGGAGATCTTTTTATGTATGCATTTCAATTGGCTGAATTGTATAAATTGACAGGAAAAACCAGTTTATTAATTGATGAATTATTAAACTTACTAAGACAACAACCCAATGCTGAAATATTAACAAGTGTAGAAAATAATTTTCAAAATAATTTAACCAAAAAGGAAGATTTTGAGTTATTGGAAACCAAAATATTGGCAGTATTACAGTCAGAACCTGATAATAGTCAATTTGTTGAATTGATTACCTGGTTATATATTCAACAAAGAAATTTTTATAAGGCCTATATTCAGGCCAAAGCATTTGATATGCGCAATAAGTTGCAAGGAATAAACATGATATCTTTGGGTTTGATTGTTTTTAAAAATAAAGACTATGAGAATGCCAGTTTATTTTTTGATTATGTAAAAAATACTTACCCTGAAGGTGCCAATTTTCAAACAGCCATTTATTATGGCATTAAAGTTAAGGAATCATTGATACAAACTACTTATCCTGTTGATAAGTCGAAAATATTGAGTTTAATTAATGATTATCAACAATATTTAGCAATAAATAAAAATAACGCCAGTCAGGTTGAAGTTAAAAAATCTATGGCTATGTTACATGCATTTTATTTGGGAGATGTTGATAAGTCGATAAAACTATTAGAAGAAGCAATATTATCAACACATGACAATACGATGTTGGCAAAATTGAAAATGGATTTGGCGGATGTAAAATTGTTGAAAGGTGAAATTTGGGATGCTTCATTGTTGTACACACAAGCAGAAAAACTGGTAAAAGACAGTCCATTGGCTTATGAAGCAAAATTTAAAAATGCTAAACTTTTTTATTATAAAGGGGAATTTTTATTGGCCCAGGAACAATTAAATATACTTAAACAAGCTACAACAAGAGAGATTGCAAATGATGCTATACAATTAAGCGTGTTTATCCAAGACCAATTGTTGATAGATTCTGTATCAGAAGTTTTACTTGATTATTCTAAAATAGAATTGTTAATTTTTAAAAATGAATTTGATTTGGCTATGGTTAAACTTGATTCCCTGTTAAAAAGATATCCACAAGATAAAATTACAGATGATGTTTATTGGCTTCAATCAAAAGTGTTTATAAAAACAGGAAAATACCTTAAAGCATCTGAAAAATTACAATCTATTGTGGATAATTATGCTGCTGATATTTATGGAGATGATGCCTATTTTACATTAGCAGAATTGTATCAGGAGAAATTGAATCAACCAGACAAAGCAAAAATATTTTACGAGGAATTTTTAATCAAATATCCGGGAAGTATTTTTATACCAGAAGCAAGAAAGCGTTACAGAATTTTGAGAGGAGATAAATTGTAGCTTGAATTTGCCTATTCGTCAATAAATTTTTGGTAAAATTCAGATATTAAGCTAATATAGCAATAAATCGTTTATAAGCCTGAATTGGCTACTTTGAAAAAATTTTTCCCGTTTTATGTCTTTTTAATCGTTTATATTTTCATCACATTAATTTCAAATACAATAAATGAAGTATAGGGCTTTTTTTATTCAACACAAATTATAACTCCCAAAAACTCCCAATTTGTATCCTTATTGTATTTGTTGCTTTTTCACTTGTCCACATTTTTAATGTAATTTGATCTGCTACCTTGATTTTGTTTTCATAACAAAACCCTAAATACCTGCTATCAAGAACAGTTGCTTCGAATCCATTTTCCATTTCATAAATATTTTCATACCTGATCAATATATCAGCAGTTGAATCAATGTTGATATTTAATAAATGAGCCAATGAGGCAGGCACTATGTTGGCATTCCCAAAAAATGCAGCGACAAATTTGTTCTTTGGCTGTTGATAACTTTTTTCCGGGCTTGCATTTGAAATAATTTTCCCATTTTTCATTACCAGTACACGATGCCCATAACTAACGGCATCTTTGGTATCGTGGGTAACGAATAAAGTACTGATACCTGTTTTGTCAATAATTTCAAAAATATCATCCATAATATCACCCTTCAGGATATTGTCAAGGGCCGTAAATGGTTCATCCATTAACAATAACAGTGGTTCATCGGCAAGTGTTTTGGCAATGGCAAGTCTTTGTTTTTCACCGCCCGAAAGTTCATAAGGTTTTTTATCTTTTAATTTCTCGAGTTTACAGAGTTTGAGCATGTCATTGATTCTGCGGTTTTTTTGTTTGTCAACCAAATGTCTAAGGTGAAACTCAATATTATCGAACACAGAAACTTTCGGAAATAGGTTAAAATCTTGGTGAATCATTTTTATTTTTGGATGACCGGCAACCAATTGTTCCGAAGGTCCATTCACATGTACATTGTTCAAATTAACTTCACCATTATCCACATTGAGTAATCCGGAAGCAATTTTCAATAGCGTACTTTTTCCACTGCCACTCGGCCCAACGAGCGCCACAATTTCATTGTTACCCACATTTAGGCTTAAATTGGAAAGTGTTGGCTTACTTAATTGTGGATAAGTAAAGGAAACATGTTTGATTTGAAGCATAATTAATTGTCTGTTGTAAATTACCAAATATTCATTGATGTGTATTAAGAATCACCAATTGCGAAGTAAATGATATGGAAACAAAGTTATAAACTTTAATCAATCCTTTGTACTACATTTAAAATCATAGAAAAGAATATGGAAAAAAGTTTAATCTTTGTACCTAATTAACTATAATTTAACTCAATGAACAATGACCCTTTTGGTGTTGCTATTGCCGATTATTACCACGGCAATAAAAAAGCCTGTATCGTTGTCAATTCAACCATTACCCAAAATGAAAAAATAAAAGTAAGTGCACTTTATAGAACTTACCGAGGGATGCCTGAAATGGAAAGAGTTGCTTTAGACGATTGTTCAGGCAAAATTTTAGACATAGGTGCAGGTTCTGGCGCACATTCCATCATTTTACAAAAAAGAAAACTTGACGTTACCGCCATTGACTTGTCGCCACAAGCTTGTGAAATTATGCTTCAACGTGGCATAAAGAAAGTTGTCAATGGCGATATTTTTAATTTCCAGGACAATGGTTTTGATACCATGTTGTTGTTAATGAATGGAATAGGAATAGCGGGAACGCTTGATGGCCTTGACAAATTATTAGTACATTTAAAAACTTTGTTGAATAAAGGAGGCAAAATATTTCTTGAATCGACAGACATCATGTATATGTTTGTCAATGAAGATGGCTCCATGCTGGTAGATTTAAATGGCGCTTATTATGGAGAGTTGGAATACGTGATCAGTTATGAAAATCATGTGTCAACTTTTTCATGGCTGTATATTGATTATAGCACCTTAGAAAGCCATGCTTTGGCATTAGGTTTTCAATGTAAACAGTTGCTTAATGACCATGATGCAAGTTATTTGGCTTGTTTGGAATTGGTTCCATCAGACAATATCAATGCAAAAAACTGAACCTATTGGCATGATTTTCAAATGCTGGCAAAACAACATTAAATGAATTTCATCATCCCAAAAATTTCATTCCGCGTTTTTGTGTGTTGCACCAAAAGTTTGGCAATGTTCTATCAAAACAGCAACTATAAATCCTGACCAAGCCCAAAGCTTTGGTGTTTAAGTGGGGAGGATTTGGTGCGCATCACCTGGATCAATACCGTTACTGCTTCTCAATACAACCGGACGATTGATTGTTGTACCAAATTAATTAAGAATATTGATGTTCCTAAAATTTTTTCTATGTAGCATAAATTGATATTTTAGGATATCAAATTGACACACTTGTTGGTTTATTGTCTACAATTTTTTTCTTTCGTTAATTTTAATTGTTTTTGGAATAATATTTCAACCATATTTTCTTTAGCCAATTATAACCCATCGTATCGCACAAATGATTTAAAATAGTATAAATTGCAGAAAAATACGCCAATGAAAAAGCTCATTAATTTTTACAATCAATACAAAGAATACATGCGGGTAGACGTAATCATGTACTTAGTAATGATTATAGGTATGATTTTATTGATTACATTTTTATAATACTTTTTAAATATGATATCAAAAACCGCACACCAATGGAAGATTAAAACCCTTCCTACTCCTGAAAAAATAGAAGAAATTTGTACTGCCATCAATGTTAATAATACCTTAGGGACAATGTTATTGCAAAGAGGTGTGGATACTTTTGATAAAGCCAAAGCATTTTTTAGACCTCAGCTTACTGATTTTCATGATCCTTTTTTAATGAAAGACATGGACAAAGCTGTAGCCAGGATACAAACGGCCATTGCTAAGCGAGAAAAGGTGTTGATTTTTGGAGATTATGATGTAGACGGCACTACTGCTGTAGCGTTATTTTATGGATTTCTAAAACAACATTATCCACATGTAGCTTATTATATTCCCGACCGTTACAAAGAAGGTTATGGCGTTTCATACTTAGGTATAGACCATGCATTTGCAAATGGGTTTACCTTAATGATTACCCTCGATTGTGGAATAAAATCCTTAGCACATGTGGCTTATGCCAAAAGTAAAGGCATCGATTTTATTATTTGTGACCATCACCGCCCGGGAGAAATTTTGCCGGCTGCGGTCGCAGTATTAGATCAAAAAAGACCCGATTGTAGTTATCCTTATAAAGAACTTTCTGGATGTGGTGTTGGCTTTAAGTTTTTGCAAGCCTATTGTCTCACTGAAAATATTCCTCAGGACAATTTAATGACTTATCTTGACCTGTTGGCTATCAGTATTGCCGCTGATATTGTGCCTATTACAGGTGAAAACAGGGTAATGACCTTTTATGGATTGAAGGTTATCAATGACAATCCACGTCCTGGAATTAAAGCATTGATTGAAATTGCAGGGTTAAAAAATACCATTGAAATTGGGAATGTGGTTTTTGGGTTTGCACCAAGAATCAATGCTGCCGGAAGGTTGGCGCATGCGAGCGCTGCGGTTGAATTGATGCTGGCCGAAAACGATGATGCGGCAATGGCGCTTGCCAAAAATATCAACGAACACAATACCGACCGCAAAGAACTTGACGCGGACATTACTGCCGAGGCCATTGCCATGATTCAGGAAGATGAATTTTTGTTGCAGGGAAGAGGAACCGTTTTGTACAAAGAAGACTGGCACAAAGGTGTAGTGGGAATTGTGGCATCGCGTTGTATTGAACATTATTATCGCCCTACCATTGTATTGACAAAATCTGGAGATTTTGCCACCGGTTCTGCGCGTTCGGTACGTGGATTTGACGTGTACGAAGCCATTGCTGCCTGTGAAGAATTGTTAGAACAATATGGCGGTCACATGTATGCCGCAGGGATGAGTTTGAAATTGGAAAATGTAGCTGCATTCCGACAAAAATTCAACGAAATAGTTACTGCAACTATCCAAGAAGACCAATTGTATCCTGTTATAGAAGCGGATGTTGCCCTTATTTTGAGTCAAATAAATCCTAAGTTTTATGCGCTCATCAAACAATTGGCCCCTTTTGGACCTGGAAATATGCAACCAGTATTTATCTCTCAAAACTTGGTGGCCGAACCGACTTCAATCAGAATTTTAAAAGAAGAGCACCTTAAAATGACGGTGAGGCATGAAGGTTCAAAAGAAAAATTTGATGCCATTGCTTTTCGAATGGCACATTTTCATCCGTTGGTTAAGGATGGTCAAAAATTTAATTTGTGTTATACCATTGACGAAAATACTTTTAGGGACAATACCACATTACAATTGATGGTAAAGGATATTCAAGTAGCCAATCCAATAGTGTAAATGTAAAATAATCACCCATTGCTCAAATGAAACAAGTTGTTTTGAAGCCTTACATGTTTTATATTTGAGATGTTTCGTTGTTGTTAAAGAATCTGGATAAACAGAATTTATGAAAGTATTAATTATTCAAACGGCTTTTACTGGTGATGTTATTTTGGCGACGCCTTTGATTGAAAAAATACACCAGTTTTATCCGGAGGCAAGCATAGATTTTTTATTGAAAAAAGGCAACGAAGGTTTATTTGAGCAACATCCACTCCTGAATAAAGTATTGATATTCAATAAAAAAGAAGGTAAAATCAGGCAGCTGTTTGGTTTAATCAAACAAATCAGGGCTGAAAAATACGACTACGTCATTAACCTGCACCGTTTTTTTTCTTCTGGATTGTTGGTGGCATTTTCAGGAGCTACCCATAAAATAGGTTTTGATAAAAATCCTTTTTCCTTGAGCTATACCCATAAAATCACCCATATCATTAACGAGACCGGGAATTTTGTTCATGAAATCGATAGAAATTTGGCTTTGATTCACCATATGACGGATACGAAAACAGTTAAGCCAAAACTATATCCTTCAGGAAAGGATTATGAAAAAGTAAAAATGACTGAAGAATATGTTACCGTTGCGCCAGCTTCCGTATGGTTTACCAAACAATTTCCTGTGCACCAATGGATTAAACTTATCAACCATTTGCCAGCAAATTTGGCGGTTAAACTTTTGGGAGGACCCACAGATGTTGGTTTGTGTGAAGAGATTAAAAGTAAAACGACACATGGCAATGTAACAGTAATGGCTGGGCACTTAAATTTTTTAGAATCCGCAGCATTGATACAACAAGCCAACATGAATTTTGCAAATGATTCTGCTCCCTTGCATATCGCTTCGGCTACCAATGCGCCGATGGCAGCTATTTTTTGTTCTACAGTTCCGGCCTTTGGGTTTACACCTGTTTCAGACGAATCCTACCTTATTGAAACCACAGAAAATTTAAGCTGCAGGCCTTGCGGGTTGCATGGTAAAAAATACTGTCCGCTTGGACATTTCAAATGTGCAGACATTGAAGTAACAGAAATTTTGAAAACAGTTGGCTTGGGGTAAATAGGTTTTCGAGTTTACGGTTTTCAAGTTTACGGTTCTTTTTACTAAACATTCAACACTAAACACTCAACATTACTTTTTTAAATAGGCTTTTCTCACTGGTTCAGGAAATTTTTCAATCGCATAGCGCAGCATGGTTCTTGGCATGGATTGATAATGTTGGTTTAAAAAAGCTTCCAATGTTTCAACATCTCTTTTTCCAACTTCTCTTAACATCCATCCAATAGCTTTGTGCATCAAATCATGCGGATGATGTAACAGTATTTTCGCAAGTTTAAGGGTATCTTCAAATTGGTTTTTTCTGATAAAATAGAATGTAGCAATTACTGCAATACGTTGTTCCCAAA
>Ga0209353_10000828_pt1 | contig 18163 bp, 9 predicted proteins | sample LauGreSpBDMM15SD_2_FD_187561 | JGI IMG/M metagenome (GOLD analysis project Ga0209353, IMG submission 187561) | Freshwater lake microbial communities from Lake Michigan, USA - Sp13.BD.MM15.SD (SPAdes) (version 2) | ecosystem: Environmental > Aquatic > Freshwater > Lake | place: Lake Michigan, USA...
GAATAATACCTTGAACTAAATCTCCTCCCGTAGGTCTTTCAATATCTGAACCGCTAGGAATTTTAATACCATCTGTTGAGTTAATTTCTAAAAATACTTTCGGACTTTGTGTTCCTATACCAACCTTACCGTCCTTTTTAATTATCATCTTTTCAATATTGCTTGTGTAAAATCTAAGTTCGTCATTGTTAGTTCCAGGCGAACTCTCGGCACTTATATAAGTATCATTATTAACATCTTTTACACCTCCAAGAGTTCCCCAATTATTACTTGCACCATAACCTTCAAATTGATTAGTATCAGTATTATAACGAATAATACCTTGAACTAAATCTCCTCCCGTAGGTCTTTCAATATCTGAACCGCTAGGAATTTTAATACCATCTGTTGAGTTAATTTCTAAAAATACTTTCGGACTTTGTGTTCCTATACCAACCTTTCCATTATAATTAATATTAAAAACGGGGATATTATTATTTGAAGCAGTAAATATATTATATAAATTATTAATTTGTTTAACTATCATAGCATCTCCATCCCCTGAATTTGTAACAATTAATTGTTCTGTAGTATAAACATCAGTATTTAATGTTGTTGTAGTACCGTGAACAATTATATTAGAATTAATAGTTAAATCTCCATCAATAAATAAATTATTATTATATTTGTTATTTACTATAAATTTATTTATTGAATTAGTATTTTCTGTAATTAAATCAGTTGTTAAATTTGTGATTCTAGATGATATAATATTGCTTGTGCTTAAAACATAATTGCAGGTATCTTTGATAATATCGCGATTATTTATAGTGTATATGTAATCTGTTTCAGCATCACTGACAATATTTATATTACCTCTAACATCTAATTTACTTTGTTTATTAGGATTTGTAACACCTAATCCCATAACACCGTCATAAGTTAATGTCATTACTTCATTTGTCATATTAGAAGCCGAAATAATATTGCTATTTACATTATTTTGTCTTACATTCAATAATATTCCATGCGGTTGAGTAACACCCAAACCCATACTTCCATCATATGCTAACGTAAGTAATTCGCGATTTAGATTAGAAGCCGATATAACATTGCTACCAGAAATATTCTGCTTAATATTCAATAATACTCCTTGTGGTTGAGTAACTCCTAATCCCATACTTCCATCATAGGCTAATGTTAGAACTTCACGATTTAGATTAGAAGCCGATATAACATTGCTACCAGAAATATTCTGCTTAATATTAAATAATACTCCTTGTGGTTGAGTAACACCCAAACCCATACTTCCATCATATGCTAATGTTAGCAATTCACGATTTAGATTAGATGCCGATATAACATTGCTACCAGAAATATTCTGCTTAATATTAAATAATACTCCTTGAGGTTGAGTAACACCCAAACCCATGCTTCCATCATAGGCTAATGTTAGCAATTCGCGATTTAGATTAGATGCTGATATAACATTGCTATTTATAATATTCTGTTTTATATTCAATAATACTCCTTGTGGTTGAGTAACACCCAAACCCATACTTCCATCGTATGCTAATGTTAGAACTTCACGATTTAGATTAGATGCCGATATAACATTGCTACCATAAATATTCTGCTTAATATTCAATAATACGCCTTGCGGTTGAGTAACTCCTAATCCCATGCTTCCATTATAGGCTAATGTTAGCAATTCGCGATTTAGATTAGATGCTGATATAACATTGCTACCAGAAATATTCTGCTTAATATTCAATAATATACCTTGTGGTTGTGTAACGCCCAAACCCATACTTCCATCATATGCTAATGTTAATACTTCACGATTTAGATTAGATGCTGATATAACATTGCTACCAGAAATATTCTGTTTAATATTCAATAATACTCCTTGAGGTTGAGTAACTCCTAATCCCATGCTTCCATCATAGGCTAATGTTAGAACTTCGCGATTTAGATTAGATGCCGATATAACATTGCTATTTACAATATTCTGCTTAATATTAAATAATACTCCTTGTGGTTGAGTAACACCCAAACCCATACTTCCATCATAGGCTAATGTTAGAACTTCGCGATTTAGATTAGAAGCCGATATAACATTGCTACCAGAAATATTCTGTTTAATATTAAATAATACTCCTTGTGGTTGAGTAACACCCAAACCCATACTTCCATCATAGGCTAATGTTAGTAATTCGCGATTTAGATTAGAAGCCGATATAACATTGCTACCAGAAATATTCTGCTTAATATTAAATAATACTCCTTGAGGTTGAGTAACGCCTAATCCCATGCTTCCATCATAGGCTAACGTTAGAATTTCGCGATTTAGATTAGAAGCCGATATAACATTGCTACCGAATATATTCTGCTTAATATTCAATAATACTCCTTGTGGTTGAGTAACACCCAAACCCATACTTCCATCGTAAGCCAATGTTAAAACTTCACGTGTTAAATTGGAAGCCGAAACAATATTACTATTTACAATATTCTGCTTAATATTCAATAATACACCTTGAGGTTGAGTAACTCCTAATCCCATACTTCCATCATATGCTAATGTTAGAACTTCACGATTTATATTAGATGCTGATATAACATTGCTACCGAATATATTCTGCTTAATATTCAATAATACTCCTTGAGGTTGAGTAACACCCAAACCCATACTTCCATCATATGCTAACGTTAGTAATTCGCGATTTAGATTAGATGCTGATATAACATTGCTATTTACAATATTCTGTTTTATATTCAATAATACTCCTTGAGGTTGAGTAACACCTAATCCCATGCTTCCATCATATGCTAATGTTAGAATTTCACGATTTAGATTAGATGCCGATATAACATTACTATTTACAATATTCTGCTTAATATTCAATAATACTCCTTGAGGTTGAGTAACTCCTAATCCCATGCTTCCATCATAGGCTAATGTTAGAATTTCACGATTTAGATTAGATGCTGATATAACATTGCTATTTACAATATTCTGCTTAATATTCAATAATACACCTTGAGGTTGAGTAACTCCTAATCCCATGCTTCCATCATAGGCTAATGTTAGCAATTCGCGATTTAGATTAGATGCTGATATAACATTGCTATTTACAATATTCTGCTTAATATTCAATAATACTCCTTGAGGTTGAGTAACACCCAAACCCATACTTCCATCATATGCTAATGTTAGCAATTCGCGATTTAGATTAGATGCTGATATAACATTGCTACCAGAAATATTCTGTTTTATATTCAATAATACACCTTGAGGTTGAGTAACACCTAATCCCATGCTTCCATCATAGGCTAACGTTAGCAATTCGCGATTTAGATTAGAAGCCGATATAACATTGCTATTTACAATATTCTGTTTTATATTCAATAATACACCTTGTGGTTGTGTAACGCCCAAACCCATGCTTCCATCATATGCTAACGTTAGTAATTCGCGATTTAGATTAGATGCTGATATAACATTGCTATTTACAATATTCTGTTTTATATTCAATAATACACCTTGTGGTTGAGTAACTCCCAATCCCATGCTTCCATCATAGGCTAATGTTAAAACTTCGCGTGTTAAATTGGAAGCCGAAATAATATTACTATTTAGATTATTTTGTCTTACATTAAATAATACACCTTGTGGTTGAGTAACACCCAAACCCATACTTCCATCATAGGCTAATGTTAGTAATTCGCGATTTAGATTAGATGCTGATATAACATTGCTATTTACAATATTCTGTTTTATATTCAATAATACGCCTTGCGGTTGAGTAACACCCAAACCCATGCTTCCATCATAGGCTAATGTTAGCAATTCGCGATTTAGATTAGATGCTGATATAACATTGCTACCAGAAATATTCTGCTTAATATTAAATAATACTCCTTGTGGTTGAGTAACTCCTAATCCCATGCTTCCATCATAGGCTAATGTTAGAACTTCGCGATTTAGATTAGATGCTGATATAACATTGCTACCGAATATATTCTGCTTAATATTCAATAATACACCTTGCGGTTGAGTAACACCTAATCCCATACTTCCATCATAGGCTAATGTTAATACTTCACGATCTAAATTAGATGCTTCAATAATATTTGTATTTCTTTTTTGTAATACTGACAAGGATGTATTATTACCATGCCCTTCTATATATAAATTACAACTAACATATAAATCAGTGTATAAATCCAAATTATACTTATTATTTAATAAATCTGATTTATGTAAAACTAAAATATCATTAATTATATTGGAAGTTAAATAATCTTTAACATAAAAAAATTTATAATCTTCGTGATTACAACTCGAATACGCATTTATTTCAAGACCATTTGAACCTAAAGAATTAAAGTGAATATTACTAGAATTTATTTCATACTCTTTATAATAATTTTTGTTTAATATCTCAATTAAATCATTGCCGTTGGCATCATATATACGTCCATCAAATCTTAAATTTCCTTTCATATCTAAGCCTCCATTAATGAACATATTACCGTAACTATCAATTTTAAGAGGTACAAATTGGTTATTGTCGGAATTAGCATATTTTATCTCAAAAATACCATCGTAACTATATATTTCATGACCTTCAAAAATACTATTATTTCTTTCAACATCATTAATTAAAGAAATATGAGGTTTATAATTTCTATAATTATAGTTTCTAATACCTATACTGATATCACTTAAATTATGATTAGAATAATCATTAAAATATTCTTCAATAATTAAATTTTTATTTATAGTATTTCCCAATATATCAAATGTATCAATAATAATATTAGAACTTAAGAGTTCAAATTTCATAGTTCTCAGCGTTGAATTAGCATTAGTATTAATAGAATAATTTGATGTTTTAAAGATTATATTATTTGCATCAATAATATTTGAAGTAATATTTAAATATGCTGTATTTTTATCAAATAGATTATCAAATATTATATTTGATGTAGTAATATTTAAATAATTTGAATGAATAGAATAAAATATACCATCATAAGATATATTCGAATTATATTTCAATACATTTGTTGTATAAGTATTTAAATAACTATTAGAATATTGAATATATTTTTCATTGATATTTATTTTACTTTGTTTAAAATCGGTATAAATGTGTTCAAAATTTGGATTATTATCATTAAATGGATTTGTTCCTGTAGAAAGAGTTGTCGTAATATAATTACTAATATTAAAATAATTACTATTATCTATTGTTTCTAAATTTGAATAATTTGTAATAGTAATATTACAAGAAACCGTCGAAGCGATATTATATTTATTTGTATATGTATAATCAAAAAGTATATTACTATTATCTTCTATATTAAAAACCGAATTGTTATATATTACAAAACTTTTCTCAACAATATCACTTGGTCTTATATCATCGTTGCTACTATAAAATATTTGTTTAGGTATTATATTAAAATTATTATCACGTGTTAATTTAAATTCATCTTTTACACTATCTGGTGTAATATTAAAATTTTGATTAAAAGATAGATAATTTATATTTAAATTACTAAAGAAATATGGATAATTAATATTAGAATGTACTGAAATATATGACAAATTCTTTGATATTGTATTGCTTGTTTTAAATATAAATTCTTCGTCTTTAATATTATTTGATGTAATAGGATTTAAATTGTCATCTACAGAAGGCAATGTAGATATATTTTGTTTATATAAACTGAAATATTTTTTATTATTATTATTCCAATTGGATGATAATAAGTCAATTGATACATTATTATAATCTATTTTAACAACACTATTAAACATATATTCATAACTATATCTACTTGTAATTGCCATAGGAACAGTATCATAATCGCTTTTTATTACAAATGTTTGATTATTATCTGTTAAAAAGTTTTCGTTAAATCCAAAACGTGCACCTCTACGTTTATCTTCATTATATTTGAATGCATCTATTGTAAAAACATTAGTTAATATTGGTTCATTAATAGTATTATTTGGCAATGATGAAGATACATCAATAGTAAATTTATGATTATTATGAAAATCACCTCCAGAAATAGTGTGATATACATTTTTACCCTCTGAATTTAATAAATTAATAGTCGCAGGGTATTTATTATTTGTAATTTGTAAACCATATTTTTCATTACCATCGATATGTAAAAGAATGTTTGAACTTTTGTCAGTCCCAAGACCCAAATGTGCTATAGTACTATTGGCATCACCATTATCACTAACTTTATTCATAAAACGTAAGAAATTTTTATAAGCATTATTATTATATACATTAAAATCAAGAGACGTATTGCTATTATTATTGCCCACACTGATTTGGATAGAATTTTTAATATTATTTACTTTATCTTGACTATCATCTATTAATTGCAAATTACTGTTATAAATAGCAAGTTCTATCATAGAATAGCAAATATTAGATTTTGAATAAGTAATAAATTTTGTAACAGGATTCGCGTCATTCATATTTTTAATTATTACAGGAATCTTCTCATTTTCAACAGCATCTATTATGATATTTTCTTTAGGTCTCAAAATATCAATAGACATGGCTATTTTATTATCTGATTGAGAATATCCATTATCAATATCACTTGAACTCGATATATAATTTATATATCTATTTACTCTTTGTAAATTTGACGATAATGCTTTCATTGTAAAATTAAAATTACATCCGTCATTATCTAAAATATTGATATTACCATGAACATTTAAATCCCCATATATTGTCATTGCGGATTTATCATCGTATGATATCTCAGGTTTATTTACATCTATATGATATTTAGAAGTTTCTGTATCATAATAAAATGACATACCATACGACGTAGGTTCTACTGTTTTATTAGTATACCCTATTTGTAAAGGACCTACTCTCATATAATCTCTTGCGTCTAGATCATTATATTTATGATTTTTATAAATGAACCATTTTTCATTATTTCTATCTTGATTTATATCTCTATCATATTCGCATATATCAATACCGCTATAATCTGCGTTATTAAAAAGACCTCCTCCTCTAACTCCTCTATAAATACGTATAGTCGAATAATTATAATCATTTGTAAATAAGTTTCTTATTTGTAAAGGTGTGACGTTTTCTTCACCATTCCAACCGATAGATATATTTTTATTAGTATAAAAACTATCGGGAGTACTTGTTTGCTGAAGTGTTTCTAATAATATGTTATTTTGATAATATAAATCAGCATTAATACCTTTTTTAACATTTAGACCTCTCATATCAGAAGCAAATGACAATAGTTCGTTATAGTTAATACAAAATTTATCAGTTGTAGAATCATATAAATTAAAAAAGTTTTTATCATTATTATAAATAAAATTTTTAGTTCTTTTAAAATTATTATTTTGAGAAACATAATAATCGTTTGCCGCTACAATACCATTAATATCTAGTGAAAACATATTATCGGGAATTAATTTATTAATACCAACTTTTCCTTCTAATAAAGATAATGTCGGAGGTGTATTTTGTAAATTAGGAAGATAGCGATTTGAAGTTAATATAGATATATCAGTTGATGGGTAAAAATATATATTATTTTTTTTTCCTGTTACTTTATTTGTATTAAATATTAAACTGTTATCGTTATAATCAAGACGTGACAATCTTCCAATATTTGCTATATAATTTTTATTCTCTAATGTATTTTTTAATAATATATCAAAATTATTACTTGTAGTTCTGTCATTTTTAGTGATATTTAGAATACCATCGAAACCATCGCTGCTTGTGAGCCCTAATCCTAATTTATTTGGAAAATTAACATTACAATTAGCATCAAGAGATGCTATATTACTGCTAATATAAACAAAAATATAATTACTTCCATCTACTAAACTTTTCTCAAAATTACCAGTAAAAGTATCAGTAGTATTTAATGGAGTTACACGTATATTATTAATAAATAAATCATTGGTTATATTTAATTTATTTATATTAATATTTTCTACATTATCAAAATCTACATTATTGTTAAAAGATACACTACCGTCAAATATAGAATGGTTGCTAACATTTAAAAATTTAGTTGTTAAATTACATCCTATTATAGCATTATTATCAATATTAATATTATTTGTATTTAATAATTTAAGAATAGATAAATTATTAGTAAATCTATACAAAGAATCTGTAAAATCTCCACCATTTATTTGTGTGGCATTTAGAGAACCTACGCCCATACCGCGAATATATATATCATCAAGGTGTTTATAAGTTTTTGTTTGATAATCATATAATAAAATATCATCAAATGTAGACAAACCTTTTACTTCTAATTTAGATTTTTCATTTAATTCTATATTATTTGTGCTATTATTTGTAAAATTTTTTTTATTATAGATTTTAAAACTAGTATAATTTGTACCTATTCCTACATTATTATTAGCATCAATAGTCATCGCAGGAATATTGGTAGTATTATATATGGGGAACGATTTAGTACCGTATGCCATATTAATATCTGCCGATGAACGACTTACGTGAAATTCAAGAGGTACTCCTTTTGTTGTAGATATAATAGCAGGGGATATATTACTTCCACCAATAATACCCATACACATTTTAACAGGTTCTTCGCTGTTATTCGTATCATTGCGTATAGAAATATGCATACTATTAAAATTATTATTTGGTGTCGAAACAATATTTAGAGGATGAGTATTTTTAAAGGTATCAACATGTCCGCCAAAAGTAACATAATTAGGTGTAAAAATATTTTTAACATCATAATTAATATTATATAGATTGCTATAATTTGTTATATATCCTGTTTGAAATGGTTGTGATACAACAAGATCATTGGTTTTAACTATAAACTCTTTAATTAAATTACATGTTATGGGATTAGTATTATCTATTCTAATATTACTTAGTTCTAAACCAGCCGCTTTAATAATACCAGAACAATAGATATTTTTATCAACATATAAGGAAGTATCGTGAGTCAAATTATTACGCGCCAAATTTCTTGAAGCATTAACAGCAGTACCTTGAGTATTTACTATAAGATTCCATTTAACATTTGAAGTATCTCCTGGAATATAAGTTTTTTCACCAACCACTAAAAATTCATCATTTGTTAAATTTAAATTATTTATATTTTTTGCTTCATTTTCGTCATCAAGTTGAAACCCTATAGCAACCGAATCAAGTTGTATTAGAGGAGCTGTTATATCAGCACTCATTTACTATCTTATTCTATTTAAAAGAAAAATACATTTAATATTTATATATATAAAAAATGATATATTATTAATTATTGTTAAATAATTAAACATGAAAAGAATTGATAATATTCACAATAAGACAATGGATATAGACATTGAGAATCAACCGTATAATTCTAAAAATATCTTATTAAACGAAGATGATTTATATACATTATTGAAAAATAACGGTTTGTCTGGTTTAAAAATAAAAAATATTAATTTATATCGCGTAGCATTCGTTCATAAATCATATTGTACTATGAAAAATACAGATTTTAAAAAAAGTAATGCTAATTGTCCCAATGATTGTTTACCATTACAGGATATGTCGTATGAAAGATTGGAGTTTTTAGGAGATTCTTTATTGGGAATGATTGTAGCAAATTATTTATATAATAGATTTCCCGATCAAAACGAAGGATTTTTATCTAAAATTAGGACAAAAATAGTAAATGGAAAAATGCTTGGATATTTATCCGATAAAATAGGATTACCGAAGTTTGCCATAATATCAAAACAGGTTGAAGAATCTGGAGGAAGAAATAACTATAAAATAATGGAGGACATATTTGAGGCATTTTTAGGGGCATTATATTTAGATTTTCAAACAGATAATGATAATGTTATTATTCCAAATATAAATATAAATCCATCATCTGGTGCTGGCTATTTTGTTGTAGAATCATGGCTTATATATATTATAGAGAATTATATAGATTTTTGCGAACTTATTAGAATTAAAAATAATTACAAGGATATGCTTGTATCTCATATGTTGCATTCTTTACAAGATACTCCTCAATTTAAGGAATTAAATGTAGCGATTAAAGATAATATAAGAGTATTTACTTATTGTGTTAAAGATAAAAATGGAAGCATTATTTCGACGGCTATAGGAAATACAAAAAAGGAGGCAGAAAATAATGCTTCTAAAGAGGCTCTTATATATTACAAAATAAATATACAAGAATACAATTCAAATATATAAGAAAATATATATATATTTTCTTATATATATCATTATTTATAATTAATATATGAATATTACACATTTAGTTTTATCAGGCGGAGGTATGAGAGGTGTAATATTTGTAGGTGCGTTACGATATATATATATTAATAATATAAATAAAAATATAAAACATATTGCTGGATGTTCAATAGGGGCATTTATTGGATTGATGATTGTTTTTAAATTAACGATTGAAGAAATGGAAGAGATATTATATATTTCTAAAAATGATAGTGAATTATGTCATTTATCAATAAAAAAATACATTAAATTAATTACAGAATATGGTTTATTTAATACAGAAATTTTTATTAAACATTTGAAAAATGTTGTAAAAAAAAAATATCCGGAAATGTGTTTATTAAATGAGTATAATACTCAAGATATTTCAGAAACTATTACATTTTCACAATTATCAAAAAGTTTTGGTATTAATATATATATATCTTGTACTAATATAAATACATGCAAAAACGAGATTTTTTCTATTGAAAATACTCCTAATATATGCGTATATAAGGCATGTTGTGCGTCAATGGCTATACCATTATTATTTAAACCTATTAATATAGATGATTATTACTATTATGATGGTGCGTTAACTAATAATTTTCCTATAAAAATATTTGCGAATGTTCCAAAAGAAAATATAATTTGTATGATTTTATATAAAGAAGATAATAATAATAATATAAATGAACCTGTTAAAAATATTAATTTAATATATATTATAAAGCAGTTGATGACTATTTTAAATATATTAAGAGTAAAACAGGTTTTATTAAAAGAAATTCAAGATAGTAATTGTATTGATTATTATAATCCTAAGAATCTTGTATTAAATAATGCTATTAATATTACATTTAATAGAAAAGGTATGAAATTACATGTTACAAATAAAGAGATGGATGAAATGATATATGTTGGTTTTGAGAGTATGACTAAATACATTGAAGAAAGAAATAGTAAATATATATACGATAATAAAAAAAGGGCTGATGCTATTCTTAATTTTTGATAAGTATTTTTTTATTAATATAATAAGGTTTTTTATTAATTATAGTAGCCTTTGGTGGTAATTTATTTACAAAAATATTATTAGGAGCGTTTAATAAAATAGGTATAATTGTATTATTTGTTAAATTCTCTAAGAACATTGCATTATTATTTTTAGCAAACGTATTTTCATATATAGAATTTTTAAACAATTTAACAAAAAATCCTACACTATCAGAAGGTAAATTGTTATCTACAGATATCCATGATTTAGGTTCTATATTTTTATTTTTAAAAGCATTAATTAATCTAACATAGTCGGCTTCAATTGTAGATATATTTGATGATATTAATTTTTTAGCAAAACCAAAATCATAGATAAACATAGTATATTCGCAAGATTTTAAATAATAACTATTACCATATATATTATAATGATGATAACTGTTTTTATTAATTCCATAATTTATTTGATATAGAAAATTACCCCAATGACAATCTCCATGAACATAACCTAGATGATGAAATGTCGATATAGATAATATAATTTGAATAAAAACATTATATAATATGTTATCATTTTTAAGAAATAATTTGTTACTACATAATTGTTTTAAATCGCCTCTTGCTAATTCATTTAATAAAACATAGTATTTTTTGTTGACAACAATATCAGGTAGATTTTTATTAGTAATTTTATCGCACATAATAACTTTATATGTAAGAATAAAATGTCTTGAACACATAGTTTTTACAATTTTATCTGTTATTTTTAAATTAGTATTTGCTTCAAACAAATTTACACTATTATTAATCATAATTTTTGATGCTATAGGAAATTTGCCTATCTCTTTTCTAATGGCTGTGATATAAATATATCCGTATTTGCTGATAGAACCAAATTTTTTAGTAAGAAATATTGTATCGTTAATACTATAGCCTTTGTTATTATTACTTTTTTTAGAATTAATATCATACTCTACTAAACATTGATTATTACTAATGTTTTTTAATCTTTCTAATATATGATTGTAGTAGAAAATTCTTTGTTTTAAATTGTATTTTAAATTTTTATTTTTAAAATATTTAATTAATAATTCTGGTATTTTTATATTAGATTTATCATATGTATCAATAAGTTTGCTATTGATTGAATTTGAAAAATTATTTTTTTTTGAAATATTATTTGTATTATAAATATACGATTGAGACATTATATTATTTATCTTCTATTTATAAAGCAATATTCTAATATAATAATATAATAGATTTAATGAATAATAAAGAAGATAAAAGATCTAATACAGAACCTTATATATTTATAATAGATTTGGACGGAACAATAATAGGTGATTGTAATTATCAATGTGATTTATATAATATTATTGAATTAATAAAAAAAAATAATATAAAAAATTTAAATAAACATAAACTATTGTGTAATAATTATTTAAAAGAAAGTTATTCCGACAAATCCTTATTAATAAGACCATACTTTTTTACATTTATAGCGGCTATGAAAAAACAGTATCCATTGTGCTATTTTTACATATATACGGCATCAGAGAAAAAATGGGCTAATAAAGAAATAGCGATAATAGAAAAGAATAATAATTTTAAATTTGATAGACCGTTATTAACGCGCGATAATTGTATAATAGATAATAATGGAAATATAAAAAAATCTATTGCCAAAGTATTGCCATTAATAAGTAAAAGTTTAAAAATACCTAATAAATATGATATCAGTAAGAGACTATTAATAATAGATAATAATCCAACATTTATAGATTATACTGAAAATTTATTAATATGTCCATCATATAATTATATGAAATTTTATGATTTGCGTGAGACTTTACCGAATAATCATAAATGCGAAGATTTGAAAAGATATATAGATAGATTAATTAAAGAAAAAAGAATAAGTAAGATATCAAATAAGACTACAGAAAATTTAGAGAAATTATATAAATGGTTATATAAAAAATGCAAGAGAATAAATAAATACAATTCAAAATATAATAATGATACTTTTTGGAAAGATTTAATAACACTTATTAAAAATTATAATATCACATCATATACACCTAAAATAGTAGCCGAAATTCAAAAAAGTATTAATAAAAATAATTAAAAATAGTAAAATTATTGAGTAAATAAGGATATGAATAATATATATTAATATATGATATATATAAGTTTTGATATTGGGGTTAAGAATTTGGCGGTATGTATAATAAAGAAGACGGATATATTAGAAATTCTCGATTGGCGCATAATAGCATTAGCATCATCAAAGAAAGAGATTAAAGGGATAGAAGATATATCCGAAAGAATATATATTGAGATGGATAATATAATAGGAAATCTCAAGAATATAAATATAAATATGATAGAATATGTTTTAATAGAGAATCAACCATCTAATTTAAATGGAATAATGAAGACTATTCAACATATAATATATGGTTATTTTAGTTTAATTAAATATTGGGATAAAGAGGTCGGGAGTGTAGTTCTTGTAAATGCTTCCTTAAAAACAAAAAATCACAAATATATAATTAATATTGAATCCGACGATAAAGGCGATGTTAAAAATAAGAAAGGTTTTAGACGCGATAAATATAAAATGAACAAGATGCTTAGTATAGAATTATGTCGCGAATATATAAGTGAAGATGAACATTTAAAAAAGATATTTAATGAAAATAAGAAGAAGGATGATTTGAGCGATGCGTGTTTACAGGCAGTTTCATATATTAGAAGTAATATAAAAGATAACATTGAGAATAAATATAATAAAATATATATTAGAAACATTGATAATAATGAAGATAATGAAAAAAAAGAAAAATCCTAAAATATTGATAATATTAATGTATAGTAATCGTGTTATGAACAATATTGATAAAATGCGTTTTAAAAAATCTATAAGAAAGGCGAGATTATGTTTTAGATATTGGTACGATGAAGACGGCATCATAGAATTGCTTAATAATCTCGGTGATAAATTGGATGCGATTATAATTTCTGGTTCTGATTATCGCATAGTTAATAGAAGATCATCCAAAGTTCCAGAGATAATATTTAAGCATGCTAACAAGATACATATTTTGGCAATTTGTTACGGAATGCAATATATCGCAATAAGATTTGGGAGGTTATCTAATGTCCGAACGAGAGACGCAGGATATATTAGAAACTATGATAAACCTTTAAAAATAAAATATCCTTTTGATATTATAAAAACTAAATATAGATATAATCACAATGAAATAGTTACTAAAGTAGGCAAAAATATAGATGTTGTAATGAAAAGAAAAAATATGATAGACATATTATATTATAAAAAGAAAGATATATTAGGGATACAATTTCATCCAGAATATTATAAAAAATCAGGTAAATTATTTTATGACGCTTGGTTATCGTGGCTATCTAATAGAAATAACTAAAAAATTATTTTTTTCTCTAAATGCGTATTAATAAACATTTAAAAATTATAATAGATATATAAACATTTGATACCCAAATAAATATATAATATGGCTTTACTATCAAATTATAATAATAGAAATAGTGATTTAATAGAATTAAACAAAGATAGTTTTAATACACCGTCTTTTGATTTTAATATACCAATGAACAAACAGTCCAGTATTGGTATAAATAGCGAATTATTTAATAAAAAGAAAATAAGTGACGATGTTATATCAATGTCGTCAGGTTCTTCTAACGGAAGTTCTTCAGGTGGTAAAAAAAACTATATGAAAAATATAGGTAATATTTATCGTAATAAAGATAAAATTGGTAGGGTTACAAAAATAGAAACTGAAAGCGATAGTGACGAAAGTAAAAATAGTGGTAAAAGTCTATACAGTTCAAAAAGTTCGCAAAGTGGAAAAAAAAAGAAATACGATTATAACGCAAGCGATTGTACAAGTGAAAGCGGGCGCAGCGAAGGAAGTGAAGAAAGCGAAGGAAGTGAAGGCAGTGGAGGCAGTGAAGGAAGTGGAGACAGTGGAGGAAGTGGAGACAGTGGAGGCAGTGAAGGAAGTGGTGGCGGCAAAAAAAATAAACATAATAACAATTATAAAAATAATAGTTTTTTAAGCCCTAAAGAAATAATTAAAAACGAGATAAATGAAAAGAGAGAAATAATATATCAATTAGACAGATTAGAATCAAAGGGGTTTAAGATACCTTTTAAATTCAATATGAATTCAGATATTGAAGAGATGAGAACTGAATATAATAGAATTATAAGGGAAAAAGAACTAGATGGTAGTGTGAGATTTCAGCAAAAAATGTTAATGGCTTTTATTTCAGGAACTGAATATATTAATGGGCGATATGATCCATTTTCAATTAAATTAGACGGGTGGTCAGAGCAAGTAAATGAAAATATCAATGATTATGATGATATTTTTGAAGAATTACATTATAAATATAAGGCTACAGGAAAGAAAATGGCACCCGAATTAAGACTTTTCATTTCTTTATCGGGAAGTGCGTTTATGTTTCATTTAACAAGTCGAATGTTTAAAGAACAACCATTGCCTGATGTTGAAAATGTATTACGTTCTAATCCTGAATTAATGAAACAGTTTCAGAATGCGGCAGCGAAACAATATGTAATGGGTAATGCTCAACAACAAATACCACAAATGTCTCAAAATAGAGGTTCGAGCAATGATAATATGGGATTATTTAATATGGTTAGTAATTTATTTGGTTCTTTAAATAGCGATCCTGTACCTTCAAATATGCCTCAATTTACACAAAATAAAACTATTCCATCACAATATAATGAGAAAAAACAATACGATGATATAGATAATATAATTAAAAATGTTCATAGCAAAATATCAATAGACGATACTGATAATAATATAGAAACTCTTTCAGTAAGTGACGAAGAAATAACATCAATAATAGAAGATACAGCGGATATTCAAATATTAAAAGGGCGCGGAAGACCAAAAAAAGGAACACGAACACTAAACATATAAATGTATATAATATATAAAAAAAAGTTATTATCTATTTTTATCTATTTTTTCTAAGATTTGATATTTTTTTAGCAGATTTATTAACAAAACTACCGACTTCTTTAACAGATTTGACTATTCTTTCTGGCGTCTTTCGTAGAGATTTCATGGGATTACGGATTGTATCTTCAACTTCTTCTTCAAATACCTCTATTTTAGATAAAAGATTGCTTAGCGTACTTAATAATATAGGTATTATTATAATAGTGAATAGAAGAGTTAAGAAGAGGAAGAGGGATATCATAGTACCTACAGATATAATATCGCGACTTAAATCTTCCGAACATTTGCATTTTTCATTAGTTAAATATCTAACATAATCAAACGCATAATATATATATACTACAAACATTAAGAAGAATACGAATGTAGCGATTGATAATAATTGAACTACGACATATCCCATACTTTTAGCTACACTTTTAAGAGATATTATAGATGTTATTATAAAATAACCGAGAGCTATAATAGTGAAGTTCTTGATAAAATCTTTGTTGGGATGTTCTGAACATTCGCACCCCATATTCTCGAGTTTATAAATATAACTGAGAATTATTAATAATAATATAGCAAAAATTGCTTGGATTATGGCACTACTATAAAAAGATAAGTTATTTTCGCTTTCTTTCATTGTACTATTTCTTACTCTATACTATTATATAGAAATAATTTTTTTATAATTCAATAATATTATAAATAAAAAATTTTGTAGAATTATCTAAGTTTTGAATATCGATACTTTTAATTTTATCAATTATAGATTTATATTTTATAACAGATAATATTTTATATAATTGTTCTAATAAAATATCTATAATATATTTATAGATAGAGGTATTATATATAATAAGGATATAATCAGCAATATTATTTAGTAATATTATAAGGTGTTCTTGTTTATATTTAATCCATATCTTATTAATATTATTTATTCCACGCTTCCATTTAGTATATTCACAATACATTTCGTATTCATCATTCAATATTAGAAGATTGTTTTCATATATATATTTAGGAGGGTCCCATTCTTTATTATTTATATAATTATCCCAAAGATTATCTATCATTGTTTCTAAGTATCCCTTATCAAATAGACTTAATAAATTAATATATATATCATTATCACTTGTTTTAATATAATTCCATATTATCATAAATACATCATCTATATTATTATTAAGACTGATGATTTCCTTTATTTTTTCATATATATTATCTTTGTTTTTAATACTAAGTTTATTTAAATTACCTATCAAACACCTTTTAAGTTCAGATTTCTTAGTAAAGTCGGGTATTATAATATGAAATCTTGATTTATTCTTAGGTTTATTATACTTATCTTTATTATTATATATTTTTTTAGCCCATATCATTTTAGGGTCATAATAAGAATTAAAGCACGAATACGTATTTTTTATATCAACTGCTTTATCCAAAATATTTTGCGGTATATCTATGGAATTATAGATATATCTAAAATTATCTATATTAATCTTAATGATTTGTTCGTCCATTATATTTTATTATTGTAAATAATCTTATATATTGATTAAATAATAATATAATATCGCGAATATATCTAAGTTATAATATACATAAGGCAAAAACAATAATAGTTAATAAAGTATTAATGAAGAGCGAGATAATTAATAAATTAGACGAACTATATTCAAACTATCTTGTATATAGAACTATAATTGTATGCGACGATAGTAGTCAAGACAAGTATGTAAATATACTAAAGGATAATAATTATGATAACTATGTGTTAAAAGAGTATGACATGACAATAGATTATAATACTCTTGATGTAAGGATATTTTTAATAGAAAA
>Ga0209353_10000830_pt1 | contig 18157 bp, 16 predicted proteins | sample LauGreSpBDMM15SD_2_FD_187561 | JGI IMG/M metagenome (GOLD analysis project Ga0209353, IMG submission 187561) | Freshwater lake microbial communities from Lake Michigan, USA - Sp13.BD.MM15.SD (SPAdes) (version 2) | ecosystem: Environmental > Aquatic > Freshwater > Lake | place: Lake Michigan...
GAAGCTGGTTATCAAGTAAGCGGCGCAGGCGCAATTAGCAATAACTTCTTGGGGCTTTATGCTGGTCGGCTGGCGACAAACGCTCGGCATTCGAATTTCTTGGGGAATCAGGCTGGTAGTTCGGCGAAGAATGCTGAGTATTCTAATTTCTTTGGGTATCTGGCTGGTTATCAAGTAAGCGGCGCGAGCGCGAATAATAACAATTTCTTTGGCGCCAGCGCTGGTTCTTATGCGACAAACGTTCAGTATTCGAATTTCTTGGGTAATTCCGCTGGCGTTTCAGCGACAAACGCTCAGTATTCGAATTTCTTGGGCTATGCGGCTGGTTATTCAGCGACGAACGCTAGTTACTCTAACTTCCTTGGTATTAGCGCTGGTCAGTCAGCGACAAACGCTACTCATTCGAATTTCTTGGGGTATCAGGCTGGTTTTCAAGTAAGTGGCGCGACGGCGAATAATAACAATTTCTTTGGTGAGAGCGCGGGTAACGCGGCTACAAACGTTCAGTATTCGAATTTCTTGGGCAATTCAGCTGGTTATCAGGCGACGAATGCTACTTATTCGAATTTCTTGGGGTATCAGGCTGGTTTTCAAGCGACAAACGCTAGTTATTCTAACTTTTTCGGCTACCAAGCTGGGGCAAATCTTACCGGCACCTCTGACAACATAGCTATCGGTAGGGGGGCTGCCTACAGGGCCACTGCTTTCTCTGTAACAAGCGGCATCTTCATCGGCGGTAACTGCACAACAAATGGGACGGGAATAACAAACGTTATCGGGCTCGGAAATAACATTACTCTCACCACTTCAAACACAGTAGTCATTGGTAATAGCTCTCAGAACGTCGGCATCGGCGGTAACGTAGCTCCGGCCTACAAACTAGATGTGAGTGGCGACGGGCGCTTTACTTCTAATTTATTAGTCCAAGGAACCATCACTGAAACATCTGCCGAAAGATACAAAGAGAACATTACTCCTCTATCTGGAGTACTAGATTTAGTAAGCCAATTAAACCCGGTTTCCTATAATAAGATAGGAGATGATAAAACCGAAATAGGTTTCATCGCCGAAGAACTTAATGAATTCTTCCCTGATTTAGTAGAGAAAAATGAAGACGGCCAAATGGAATCAATTAACTACAGCAGAATTGCTGTGGTTCTAGCAAAAGCAATAATAGAACTTAGAGAAGAAATCAAAATTTTAAAACAAAAATAATATGATAAACATAGACCAACAAGTAGTATTAGCCACCAAACAAATCATCTCCTTTGATGAGTATAGACTCTCAAAAGATCACGAAGGCAAATTGCAGAGCGAAATTCGCTTCTTGGTGAGGGGGGAAAATGGACAAATGATTAGGCCAATTAGTTTTCGTCTGACCGGAGAAGAGCATAACACTTTTTGGAATGCTTTTAATACCGGCGGCGATTTATACGCGCTTCTAGCCGCGAGAGAAGGAATAACTTTTACTGCTGATGAGGATACCGAAAAAGAATTTGTAAATTAATAAAAGGTTATGGCTAACCTACAAACAACAACGGTAAGCGGAAATTTAACGGTGACTGGGTCATCCAGTCTTCGGGCGACTTCTGTTAGCGGAGCGTTGACTGTTACTGGTTCATCTAATGGACTATTGAATTTTAGTAACTCTAAGAATGCTATTATAATTGGAGCGGGTGTAACGCTTACTGGTTTATCTAACGTTGGTTCCTATACGGTTAATATTGGGAGTGACGCTGGGCATTTAGCGACAAACGCTTCGTATTCGAATTTCTTGGGTGAGCAGGCTGGTCTTTCATCGACAAACGCTTCTAATTCTAATTTCTTGGGTAGTTTCGCTGGTCGTGACGCGCCAAACGCTTCATCTTCGAATTTCTTGGGGCAATATGCTGGATGGATAGCGTCAAGCGCTTCTAATTCTAATTTCTTGGGTAATAACGCTGGTTTTTCAGCGACGTACGCTTCATATTCGAATTTCTTGGGCTTTCAGGCTGGTTATCAAGTAAACGGCGCGACGGCGACTAACAACAATTTCTTTGGTCAGCTCGCTGGTTTTCTGGCGACAAACGCTAGTTATTCTAACTTTTTCGGCTGCCAAGCTGGTCAAAATCTTACCGGCACCTCCGACAACATAGCTATCGGTAGGGGGGCTGCCTATAGGGGCACTGCTTTCTCTGTAACAAGCGGCATCTTCATCGGCGGAAACTGCACAACAAATGGGACGGCAGTAACAAACGTCATCGGGCTCGGAAATGACATTACTCTCACCACTTCGAACACAGTAGTCATTGGTAATAGCTCTCAGAACGTCGGCATCGGCGGATTAGTCAATCCTTCTTATAAATTAGATGTGGGCGGCGGCGGGCGTTTCACTTCCAGCGTATATGTCAATGCAGACGAGTTATCTAGCGTTCTACAAGCTCAAATATTTAGCTAAAAAAGTTAATACTCAATATAATAGAAATATGCCAACTTACACTAAAGTTCCATTAAGCGTCGCTATAAGCGGACAGCAAATCGCGGTTACGGGGACGACGCTTGCTCAGTCTATGACTATCCATACTCCCGCTGCTTCAGCATATGATGAGGTTTGGCTATACGCCACAAACATAGGCAGCACCAACGTAGAATTAGTCTTGACATGGGCTCACACTGGAACATCTGCTCAAATGTTTGCTACTATCCCGTATAAAGCTGGAAGATCATTAATAATTGACGGCAAACTTCTAAGCGGCACAGCAAATTCGGTTAAAGCTTACGCCGCTTCAAGTAACGCTATTAATATTGATGGATTCGTAAATAGGATAACCTAATGTCTATTCTTACTTCAGGACTACAAAGAGGATCGAGGAGAATGTCTCTTGAGTTTCTTACTCCTGCTTACGTGAATGATTTAATAATAAGCGATTGGAGTTCTAGAATAACGGCTAATAGCGGGAGTGTATCGGTTGGTGTGCTAAATGCTGCGGACACTTTTATAACTACATGTAAGAATAGTGGAGTATGGGATAAGCTCCAAAGATTGAATTTGTTTGCGGGCGATCAACTTGCCGCCTGCTTAACTCCTATTATCAATACTTACGGAGGAGCAAAAGATATAAATACTAATTTTATTGAAGCTGATTACTCTCAAACAGGTGGGCTTAACAGCGACGGAGTGACAAAAAGATTAAATACTAATTTTATTCCTAATAGTAGTATAGGAGCCACTAGCTGCCATTTAAGCACTTATATTATAACGGGTGCAGTAGGAACTTCAATTACCATGGGCTGCACGACCTACGGGGTGAATAACATTCAATTTAGAATAGGTACAAATTATAATGATGCTGCGGCTAAGTCCTTTGCTATTATAGGAGATTATAATTACGGAGCAAATCCGCAGTTTCAAATGTACAACACCTCCGGCATTACGCAAGGGTTCATAGTAGTAACGAAACCCTCCGTAAATGAAATGTATATGTCGAAAAGTGGAATCACTTACTTAAGTAACACTAGTACTTACGTCGGTCTTACGACTTTACCAACGCAACCCGTTTACATTTTTGTAAACAACGATAACGGGTATCCGGGTCAGTATACAGATGCTACTATGGGATCCTATAGCGTAGGGTCAGGATTAAGCGTGACTCAGGTCTCTGGTTATTCTTTTGCCATGCAAAATTTTCAAAAAGCCTTATCAAGATAAGTATGAGCCTCTATATAATTATCAGCAAAGAATTAGTAATTGAAATAGATAGAGTCAATAAAGAAGAAACTGAGTCTGGAAGAGAGCTTTCTCCAGTAGAGTTATCTGATGGAAGATTTATATTGCCAGAAGGGGTAGTGACCGAAGGAATGTGGCTCAAGTGGGCCGCATTGTTTCCTGAGTCTCTAGAGCGCATAACCAAACAGGAAGCTTTGAGTTTGCGCAAGCCAAGTCTATTTAAGACGATTTAAATAGCGATCCATGGAGAATCGTCTCTAATAGAGACTTTTATCTATGAGAATATTGTTTTTAGCCCCGCATTTATCTACCGGAGGACTCCCCCAATATCTTTGCAAAAAAATAGAGTGTCTGAAAGACGATCATCAGGTTTTTTGCGTAGAGTACACGAATTGTTCCAACTCATTTATAGTCCAAAGAACTAGAATTCAAAATGCTATTGGAAAAAACTACTTCCTGTTGGGTGATGATAAAGCAAAACTTATTGATTTAATAAAAGAGATTAATCCAGATGTAGTTTCTATCGAGGAAATCCCAGAGTATTTTCTAGACCGTAAGCTGGCTGAAGAAATCTATAGCGCTTCAAGGAAGTATAGCATCGTTGAGACTACTCACGATTCAAGTTTCGACATCCGCCAAAAGATATTTTTGCCAGATAAGTTTTTCGCTATCAGTCGATTTATTTTAGAAAAGTTTTCCAAACTAGGCGTACCGTGCGAACTAATGGAGTACCCAATTGAGTATAAGCCTAATTTGAACAAAGGAGAAGCTCAGAAAAGATTGGGGTTATCCCCAGATAAAAAACACGTAATCAACGTGGGGCTTTTTACTTCAAGAAAAAATCAGGCAGAAATTATAGAGTATGCCCGAAAGATGTTGGATCAGCCTATCCAGTTTCATTTCATAGGTAATCAAGCTGATAATTTTAAATGGTATTGGGAGCCTTTAATGAAAGACTTTCCATCTAATTGTAAATGGTGGGGAGAGAGAAACGATGTTGATGTATTCTATGAAGCGGCTGATCTATTTCTATTCACATCGCGCGGGACGAATAACGATAAAGAAACCAGTCCATTAGTTATTAGGGAGGCTATATCCTACCGGACACCCTCTCTAATCTATAATTTGCCTGTATACATGGGCATGTATGACCAGTTTGAGAACATAGAGTATTTGGATTTTAATAATCTTGATGTTAATAAAGATAAAATACTTAATAAAGTAGGATTAGTCTCAGCGCCGCTAGGGAAAGAGGATTATGTTTTTATAGTCTCTACATACCCAAAAGACTCATCCGTCTCAAAGATAACCTCAGAGTGTTTAGATAATCTTAAGAAATTTAATTACCCAATAATTCTTGCTTCTCATTATCCCGTCTCGGTAGAGTTACAGAAAAAAGCCGATTATTGTATTTACGATGCCAACAACTTATTGGTTAAGCATGACTTTTATTGCCACGCTTGGTCAGACTTCGGGTCCTACCGAGTAGACCTTAATTTAAAGACTAACAATAACGATTCATATCATGGGCCAGCAGTTTACTCAAATTATTATAACTCAATAAATTTTGCTCATAAATTAGGATATAAAAAAGCCATTTGTTTAAATTTCGACTTTGTAATAAAAGATCCTCTTTTTATAAAGCGAATTATAGATAAGATTTCTGGCAAGAGTGGTTATTTTTGCCATGAAAAAAAGGAGGAGGGGGAGACTCTAGTAACCGTGTTCCATGTCATAGATACAAAATTTTTTATTGATAGTTTTCCTTCTATAAAAACTGGAGGAGATTACTTCGGCTGGAAAAAACGAATAAATTCTGAGTCAAACGGGTTGGAGAATATGTATTACCATACATTGAAATCCTGCTTGGGGGATTTACATTTGGCAAGCCTAGCGGAGTATAAAGAGGATACGTCTAAATGTGAAATAGACTTCAATTCTCAAATTGAATATTTTTCAATTTTACAGATTAAAGATCAATCTTCTAAAGTAGGAATATATTTCCAATCAAATAATAATTTGGATAATAGATTCTTAACCATAAAATTCAAAGGCAAAGAAGTGAAGCGCAAAATAGAATCATCTACCAGAGTGTTAGAGATCGCTGATTTTAATAACGAAGCCTTCGATGTTAAGTTGGAAGTTAGGGATAAAGATGAAAATGGAAGTGTCATTTATGAAAAAATAATTACGGTTGACGGTGAGTATTTTAATAATATAAATAAGAATGGATTAGTGACCTTGAAAAACTAATAAGATATGGTTAGAAAAATTGTTAATGTTACACCTGGTCTTTTACCTATACCCCCGAATGGTTGGGGCGCGGTTGAAAAAATTATTTGGGAGAATCATTGCAACCTTTTAAGTCTCGGGTTGGATGCGGAAATAAAATATCTCGACGATGTTGATGGCTCAGAAGATATAGTGCATATTCATGTAGCTAACTTAGCTAACATGGCTCATGAAAGAGGTGTCCCTTATTATTTCATGATGCACGATCATCATTCATTTTTGTATGGTAAAGAGTCTGCGCTTTATAAAGAGAATTTAAAAGCTATAAAAAACGCAAAGAAAGCTTTTGTCCCGGCTAAATATTTAGTTGATTATTTTGAAGGCGTTCCAGAGTATTTTTCTCACGGAGTAAATACCGCTTTTTTCAAGCCGGAGAATGGAGCTAGGAAAGACTTAAAGCTCCTCTGCGTAGCGAACAATGGTTATGCTTCAAACCCCGGCGTAGATAGAAAAGGTTTTGGATTAGCTATCGAGATGGCGAGGCATTTTAATTTACCAATCACTATAGCTGGCCCCCAAAATAATAAGAACTTCTTTGATAAAAACCTTGCGCCTTACGATAAGCTTAATATTGTCTATGATTTAAACGAAGAGCAGCTCTTAAAGGTTTATCAAAGCCATTCTATATTCATCCATATGTCTGAACTAGAGGCTGGGCATCCCAATATGACATTGCTGGAAGCTATGGCCTGTGGATTGCCAGTCGTTGGGACTCTAGAAGCTAATAATAGTCTGGATGGGATGAGAGTAGTGTCAAGAAATTTACAGGATGGAATAAAGGGGTTAAAAGAAGTTATAGACAGTTATAATATTTATCTAGATAAAGCTCTGAAGACAGCGTCTAGTTTAGATTGGAAAAAAAGGACATTGGAAATGTTAAAACATTATAATATGCGCACCGAAGGATTACAAGAATTCAAAAATAAATTAAACAGAAGTATCTCAGGTACTAAAAGATTTAATATGGTATATAAGGATTCTCCGGTTGGAGATTTGCCGACTTTTACATTCGCAAAAATTGATGGCACTGTTAATTATAAAAATAAAATCAAGATTAATTACAATTTCCATAACGGCGCTGTTTTAGAAATTCTAGGAGAGGGAGAAAGGTCTTTCGACGTGTCTTTCATAGATAAGGATAGCGGCTCTACTTTATACACTTCAAAAATAACGCCAAATCATTGGGTAAAATGCAGTAAGTCTCATTATGTAAACTATAAACTAATTGTCAAAGAAGGCGGTAGTATTATTTTTGAGGAAAGCTTCGACTTAAAAAACAAGAAAGTTTATATTGATTTTGATACCAGATCCCTAGGGGATACATTAGCTTGGATCCCTTATGTTGAAGAATTTGGGAAAAAACATTCTTGCGAAGTCTATTGTGCGACATTTTTTAATGACCTTTTTGAAAAGTCTTATCCTGATATAAAATTTATAAAGCATAATAATCTGGTCGGGGACACTGTTGATCAAGATAGGCACGATTTCTATGCGAAGTATAAGTTTGGTTTTTTCAAGGAAAATGGCGACGCAAGAAAGAAACATCCATCTACGATTACTCTGCAAGAAGTAGCTTGTGATATTCTAGGATTAGAGTATAGAGAAATTAAGCCTAGACTTTCGTTTAAAAACACTGGTTCAAAATTTAAAAAACCATACGTTTGTATCGGTACTCAGACTACGCAGCAAGCGAAATACTGGAATAATCCAAATGGATGGAAGCAAGTGGTGGATTACATAAAAGGTAAAGGTTTAGATGTGGTTTGTATAGATAAGCATAGCTGTTTTGGTAATGGGAAATATTGGAATAATATTCCAGCTAACGCGATAGATAAAACTGGGGATTTACCATTAGAAGATAGGATAAATGATATACTGAACTGCGAGTTTTTCATAGGTCTTGGGTCTGGATTGTCTTGGCTGGCTTGGGCTTGCAATAAGCCCGTCGTTATGATCGCTGGGTTTTCCGACCCAAACTCTGAATTCGTTACCCCTTATCGAGTTCATAATAAAAATGTTTGCAATAGCTGCTGGAATGACATTTCGGAAAAATTTGATTTCTCAGCTTGGGATTTCTGCGGAAGGAAAAAGAACTTCGAGTGCTCAAAAGAAATAACATTCGAAATGGTTAGAGAAAAAATCGATATGTTGATAAAATAACTAATATGACTAATGTAACTTTTTTCGAATTAGAGAAGGTTCTCATGGCGTTTTCATCAGTTAATTTAAGGGGAGAGTCACAATTTAAGATGGCTGAGAATCTAGTAGAGATAAAGAAGACTATCATTTTATTCTCTCAAGCTAAAGATAATGTAATCAAAAAGCATTTCCCAGACAGTGTGGTAGATGAAAATAGCCCAGTTTTCAAAGAGTTTGAAGAAGAGGTGGGTGGATTGTTTAATAAGGTCGTTCCTGTTGACTTCTCCACCTTTCAAAAGATAAATATCAATGATATAGACCTAAGCAAAGAGAATAATCAAAACTATTTAGCGATTCTTTTAGATTTGGGATTGATAATTAAGGGGATCTGATAACTCGCTGGAATATTGGGCGTAACGACTTCTAAAGCCCGCAAATTAGTGTAATTACTAGAAATGAAAGTCGTTGACATCGCGGATGAAATATTTCGAGAGCTGGCGGAGCCTACTGATATCAGTATTCCTTCTGTAGCTTTTTGGGTGAGGACTAACATTGGGGCGCTTAACAATTACCTCAATCAGGACTTCTCTATAACTGAGTCTACGTTGGAAATTGATAGAGTTAATGAATCTGAAGCTACCGTTCAGATTGGAGATATGGAAGTTTCTATATTGAAAAAGATGTATTCCGTTTATTATTATAATAAAAAAGCTATGTCTACTCTTGGCGCGGCATCAGATGACGCCGTTATTGAATTGGAGTCAGACGGATCTAGAATTACCAAGATAAATAAAAATGAGCAAAGCAAAACCTACGTTTCGCTTAAAAAGCAGGAGTATGAAGAATTAATCTATTTGGTTAACGCGTACAAAGGCGCTCAGGCTATACCGAATCAAGTTGCTGGAACGGACACTATAGAGGGGCTGTATAGTCCTTCTTATAGGTGGAACAGATCCAACAAATCTTCTAGTTAATAATGCCTAGCCTAGTCTCAACAACGGAAATCGAGTCTTTTACTGGGGATTTCAAAAATTTATTTGATACCTTTAAAAGAGAATTCGTAGTTGTTAAGCAGTCTAATAAAAGGATACTTGCTCCAAGTATCGATATAGATTTTCTTTATCATGGCTATCAATCCGCTGATCAAAAGCCAAATACCTTAGTACAATATGACCCAGTCACTGGGATATATCAAGGTATAATTAGATATACTGACGGTAGGGCTGAATTTCAGGATATTGGAGACTTAAAAAGCACGATTAGCGAAAGGTCGGTAAGATTAAAAGTGGAAAGTGACGCAAAAGAGTTCATAATGAAAGATAAGACTGAAAAATTTTTAATTGATGAAAAATCTTTCAAGCTCATGGGAAGCTACGCTGTAAAATATTTTTTCGGGGTAAAACTCTACGTATTTAACTTGGAAGAGATCGTCTAATGAAGGCTGTTATAAAATTTAATAGAAAAGCTATTGAAGATAAAGTCTTTGCCGTAAAGAGACTCCAGTTGGAAGCTTCTCGAATTTTGGGTGAAAAAATCCAGCAAGAAAAGAACCGCTTCTTACTAGCTTATGATGAGCATAGCATTACTAGAGAGCTTTTGGCTGGCCCTTCGGCTGTAAACACTAGCGGGGCAATAACCGGAGAGGGGAATTTATTTACCTTTATTGGTTTTGAAGCGGGGAAAGAAAATCCAACCATTTCCTTGAGAAAGTTTTTAGAAAGCTCCATAAGCACTTCCCCAAAGTTTATGAGACGAGAGGGGAAAAAATTTCTTTTTCGCGTCTCTGTCCCCTCTAAGGAGGAGATCGAAGGCAAAACTCCATTGCCTTACGAGTCTGGAAGAAGTTGGATTCACGGCATAGAGCATGGTATTTCTGGTATAGGTTTCTATTTTTATAGTAGAAAAAATCAAAAGATAAAAAGATCTAGGTCTGGTTTAGGTATCCAAAGTCACAACTTGACTTCCCTAGTGAGCGGCGCCACTAGTTTTAATAATCAAACTTACTTTAGTAAAATGTTACAAGACTTTTATAAGACATTAAAAATCAAATAAATGAAGGCTCAATTTGACAATCAACTTCTGAGTAGCTTTGCGTTGTGGTTTGATCACACGTTACTAAAGGATGGAGAAGCGTTTATTAATGTAAGTGGAAAAAATGCAGTTTTCTATGATGTTACTGATACTTGGTCGTTGAGTGGATATAATATATATTCAGCCCCGTTTAAGCAGTTTGTATATGATTCATCTATTGCAAACGCGACTATACTCACTGGAGTAACTATAAAAAAGACCAATGGGAGTACATTTTTGCATGGAATAAATAGCACTGGCCTATTGGGAATCAATTATAATGAAGGTCAGGCTTTTATTGCGAGCGGAGCTTTAATTGATGTCGAAAGTGTCAGTGGCAACTATTCTCAAAAAGAATTTGCTGTGAAATTAACGTCTGAACCGGACGAGAAACTCTTGTTTGAGACTCGATATAGCCTGCGTCCAAAATTTCCGCAAGATGCCACTACCGGCGTCGCTGAAAATATAGAGCCATATCCAATTATCTATATAAAACAAAATGGCAGCTATAATGAGCCCATAGCTTTTGGTGGTCAAGATTTCACCACTACGGAAATAAGAGCGATAGTTCTTGCGGATACCCAATTCAATTTAGATGCTGTGTGCTCTTTGTTTAGAGATAAATCTAGAAATAATTTTTATCTTTTCAAGGAAAATGAATATCCTTTAAATTATATAGGCAGTTTAAAGAGCGGAATCGCCTTTAATTATACAGGTTTAGTAGCCGGTAAGCGGGTTGGCGGTGGGGAAGGAGCGGCTATTAAAGAGGCGAGAATATCTAAATTCTCAAGTCAAACTCAAACTTACAATAACTTAACATCAAATGTTTACTCTGCCGCGATTGATTTCGAAATTATTAAAATGAGAGTCCCATCATAAAAAAACTACAAAAGAGTGTTTTTTGAGTGTAAACAAGACGGAGTAAACTAACATCACGTTTAAATCTAACTAATAGGAATAATTTATGCCAAGAAATAGAATAATTTACCAATCTGAAGTATTATATTGTGGCCCTTCGCCTGCGACGGGATTTCACTTTAAGTCCGGCGCTTCCAACCGCGTTGGTGCGACATTGGCTGGGGACCTTGGCTCTGGGATGGCTTCTGGACTGGTGCAGCAATTACACAGAGTTCAGGACATTAGTTACAGCTTTTCCGTAGACAGAACTGATGTCAACCAGTTTGGTGAACTAGCTGCGATTGACAGAGTTGTTCTAACTCCGCCTACGGTTTCTCTTGATTTTAGTTATCTCCTAAATTCGTTTTCGAACGAAAAGCTTTTGGGTTTGACTGTTGATACAAGCGGAAACGTGTCAGCTATTAAGAACTTGCTCAATAAAACTTCTGATGAGCGAAACTACTTTATTAAGACTGTTGGAGAAGGCGTAGATGCGATTGGCGAGGGCAATACCGCTTCCGACGTAATTAGTATTGGTAATGGATTTTTAACTAATTACGGCGTCGAGGCTAGCGTAGGTAGCTTCCCGTCCGTTAAGATTTCTGTTGAGGGCTTGAACATGGCTTTCGAAACGGGTCTTGCCACGGGGACTTTCTTCACCTTGCCTTCCGTGAACCCAGAGAATGGCACTAGGTCCTCTAATAAATATATTTTACCCATAGCCACTGGTAACGCTGGACCTGGAGATCTTGACATTAGCGTGTTGCGGCCAGGCGATATAACCTTTAGCATTAAACGCCGTGACGCGTCTAGCGAAGGTTATCTTACTGCTGCTACTGGAGCCTACACAACTCCAGGTCAGAACCTGGATGACAATGCCGACAGAAAGATTCAGAGTTTCAACATTGGGCTCTCTCTGAAGAGATCTCCCATCTCGAAACTCGGATCAAGATACGCGTTCTCTAGAGAGATCGACTTCCCTGTGCAGGTTACTTCAACTATTGAAGCTCTCGTTACGGATTTGACCACTGGCTCATTAACTGATCTAGTAAACTTTGACGAAGCATACGATCTCAGCATGAATATTAATAAACCGGGAGAAGGTGGCGCTGCTAGCAGTGGTACTGCGGTTAGATATATGTTGAGAAATTGCAAAGTTACCAGTCAAGCATATAAATCTTCAATCGGAGCGAACAAGATGGTTACTATTGATTTTACGTCTCAAATTGGTGGACCAAACCAGACTACCGTTGGTCTATTCATGAGTGGCGTAACGAGCGACCTCGCCTCTGTCGTTAATAACGACATTAAGATCGCCGGATCGACAGTTCAGTAATAGACACATAAATACTAAAAGTAACCCTCTGGAAACAGGGGGTTATTTTTTTTGTTTTGTTATTATCATCTTTTGGTGTATAATATATGTAGGTAAAGGGTAATTTAATGGAAAAAGGTTTCGATAAAAAGGAGTATATAACTTTTCACGTTCGTAGGAAAGTTACCAGCTTATACAAGAATCTTCTATTCGTAATGGAAGACCTACAAGATGATCAATACAACATCTCTGACAAGGTCTACGCAAGAATGAGGAAAAGAATTCTCGACAATGGAAATGAAACTATAAGAGAGTTAGAAGCTATTATAGAGCAATTAAAATTATGAAAAAAATATTGGAATTTAAAATTAACAAAATTGTAAAGGAAAAGCGCGAAGAAATCGTAAAAGATGAAGCTGGCGTAGAGATAAAGAAAGAGATTGAGATTATTAAAAAGGTGCCGAGTACTTTCTTTGTTAAGAAGCCGACTCGCAGCATGTTTGATGACGCAGAGCTTTATTATGGCGTGAAGCTTGGTGATGCTGTAAAAGCAGGAATGTTGACCCGCTCGATGCTAGCTAAAAGATTTAATAACGACGGAGGAGTTTTCAGTGAGCCGGAAATGGGAGAGTTGAAAGATAAGTATAAGCGCCTTCTCGAACTAACTACAGACTATCAGTTTCTCTCCAATAAGGCAGACAAAACCGAGGATGAGGTTAAGAAGTTTGAAAGTATTAAGATTGAGTTTACCTCCTTGCAGAGAGAGATTCAGAAAATGGAGCTTGATCGGGAAAGTCTATATGATAGAACCGCCGACTCGCGCGCGAAGAATAAGTTACTGTCGTGGTGGACTGTCAATTTATGTTATGAAGTTGACGACGCTGGAAAAGAAAAGCCATTTTTCAAGGGGGACAACATTGAAGCAAAGCTTGATCATTATGAGGAAATCGCCGAATCTGGTGATGATATTAAAAAGCTTGCTTTGAAAAAGTTCTTATACTATATTAGTTTCTGGAACTCTACTGGCGCTACAGAAAAAGACGACTTCGACAAGGCGGTTACTAATTTGAAGAAGACTTCGGAGGAAAATGATGGAGAATACGAAGACCTTATAGAGGCCTTGACTAAAGATGAGGTTTAATAGATGATGGGTTATTACTCAAAGCCCGCCTCTTAAAAGGGGCGGGTTTTTTTATTTATAAATTTATGGAAAAATTATCATTTGAGCAATTAAAAGAAATCTTTAAGGATATTCTAAATGGATACAACAAATTTAAACATAAGTCATTTGGAGAAGTTTACATAAAGCACTACAACGCTTATGATAACGCTAAGGTTGACGATAAAAGAGAGGACTTCTATAAGCACGCTATTAAGATGGGGCTTAATACTAATCAACAGCAATTACAATTTGCAATTGAACAGGGAGACTGGAATCCTGACAATGATAATAGGATTAGGGAATATAAATCCTCCTTATCTAATTTAAGAGACACTAAAAATAAATTAGTGATCGACGCTCAAAAAAAATCCATAGACGTTAAGATTAAAAATCAAACTGAAGAACTGAAAAAACTAGAATTAGAAAAGACGTCCTTAATGGGGTTCACTGCCGAATCTTATTCTAGTAAAAGGTCTAATGAGTTTTTCATATTTGAAAGTCTTAGAAAAGATCGATTACTTAATGAGAGAGTTTTCAGCGAGGAGGATTTTGACGACTTAGACAATGAAACTCTTAGTGAATTGATTGGAATTTATAATGAAGTTAGTAGCATTTTTTCAGAAAAGAATCTAAGCCGGGTGTCTTATAGTTCTACTTTTTTAAATCTTTTTTATCTTAGCCCCGAGAGTATTTATGAGTTTTATGGTAAGCCCGTGGTGGAATTAACGTTCTATCAAATCGAGCTATTTTCAAATGCTAGGATGTTTAAGAATCTTGCTTCTAACGCTAAATATCCTCCATCAGCTTATGTTTATCAAGATCCAGATTCGGTTATAGAGTGGATGGAAAATGCTAAATCTAGTAATGAAGTGGAACAGACTCAGAGTTCAGAAAGCTCCTCCCAATCATCGGGAGGAAAGGAATCTGTTGGCGGAGGAAGGTCTTACGTTGGAGCAAGCAAGGAAGACTTGAAAAAACTAGCAAAAGATGATGAAAACTTAATCAGTTTATCTTCAGAGGCGAGAAAGAAAGGCGGAAATCTGAATATGCAGGATATTATGAAATTGCATGGAATAAAAGTGTAATATTCTTAAATGGAATAAGGTATGGCTGATATTATCATTGATGTAGAGACAAGGGTGAATTTGCGTCCATTAGGGGACGGACTTTCAGCCGCAACCGCTAAGGCTTCCGAATTTGAGAAGTCTATTAATGCGGCAAACGCCCGCGTATTGGCGTTCGGCGCTTCAGCCGGGTTAATATATAAATTAGGAGAAGCTTTTAATGGATTAGTAAAATCAACTATTGAGGTAGAAAAAACTTTAGTAGACGTAAATACTCTTCTTAATCTTAATCAAAAACAGATCGCAGAATTCGGCGCGGAACTTTTTAACGTAGCTAAAGCTTCATCTCAGAGTTATGAGATGGTTGGTGAAGCCGCGAAAGAGTTGGCTAGGCAAGGTCTAGGTGCTGAGAAAGTGCTACAGCGTACGGCAGACGCGATGAATTTAGCAAAGCTTTCTGGAATAAGCGCGTCCTCGGCGGTGGAGACTTTAACTGCGGTGTTGGGAACTTTTAGTGAGCAAGGGCTGAATTCTGCTACAGTTGTAGAGAGACTCGCTGCGGTAGACGCAAAATTCGCTGTAAGTTCAGCGCATCTTTCAGACGCTTTGAAACGTAGCGCCTCTTCAGCTGTGGACGCCAATGTCTCTTTCAATGAACTAATTGGTGTAATTACAGTAGTGCAAGAGCGTACGGCTCGCGGCGGCGCAGTAATTGGTAACGCCTTTAAAAGTATTTTCACTAGGTTGGGAAGAACAGAAGTCTTAGATGATTTAGCTAACTTAGGAATTGCCGTAAAAAATACCGAAGGAGAAATACTCCCCACCATTGAGATATTAAAGAATTTATCTGCATCTTATAGCTCTTTAGCTCCAGCTTCTAGAGCTTTCATTAGTGAGCAAGTCGCTGGCGTGTATCAAATTGGTACTTTAAAAGCTTTAATGTCGGATCTAAGTAGCGAGAATAGTAGATTCGCTAAAACTCAAATTGTAGCAGCAGACTCTTCTGGATCAACTTCAGCAAGGATTAAAGAATTAAATACGTCTTTAGATGCTTATCTTTCTAGATTAGGATCTGCTGGTAAACAGTTCGGGGCGGCTTTCGGGAAAGAAGGCTTAATGTCCGGGATGAAAGATTTAGTAGGAGGAGCGACGGGTCTCTTGGAGATGATGACTCCTGATCCAAAAAATAGCGAAGAGATCGGTAACAAGATCGGAGTAGGATTAATAAAGGGCCTTGGAGGATTTTTAACTGGACCTGGATTAGTGGCTGTCGGTGTTATTGGTGGAAAAATCCTGATGAAGTTCGTGAGCGACGTGACTCAAGCCGCGAGTAGTCTTGCGTCAATTGGGAAGTCGATGAATCAAGGGGAGTTACAAAGACAGAGTCTAGAACAGGCCATAGGAAGGGAAATACAAAGACAACCCGCTTTACTAGATAGTGTTAGAGCCGGGACTATGAGCGTTAGCGCGGCTCAAAACCAAATTTTAGCTAAGTTAAGAGAAGAGGCCTCTTTGAGACAGAAAATCTTGGCAAGCGCCATGCAAATGGCTGGGCCTTTAGGAGCGGCCGGAGTCCTTACTACTGATAGGGGCGTTATGTACACTAGGCCCCCGACTAAGGCTAAAGGTTTTATTCCAAACTTTAATTATGGCCAAGAAATTGAAGATGCTGGAGCTAGTGAACATGGTTATACAGCAGGAAAAGCTTATAAAACTAAGATTCATGATGGTCGTGGAAAGTCTTTCGAAAGTTTTGTTAACGATAATGAAGATGTAAGAACCGTTACTAACAGTTCTGGAAATCTAGCGACTTTTGTTACTCCTCCAAATGGTTATGGGAAGGGGACAACGATGGCGGCGGGTGGGTTCGTCCCGAACTTCAACCCTATTAAGGGTCGCAATACATTTCAGGCTAAGTGGATACAGGAGCAAATGAAGAAGGATGGAGTTAAGGAGTCTGATCCCGGCTTCAATGATTACTTCATGTCTCTAGCGGCTAAGTTTCGTAAAAAATATCCGAGTGAGCAAATGATGATGGGCTTTTCTGGTGGGTTCGTTCCTAATTTTAGCAATATCAAATATCATAGTAATCCAGATCCAGATGAAAAACGGTTTAGAATGTACACGATTGGCGATAAGGTTGTTGAGAAAGAGGGAGAGGATGCAAAATATCAAAGCTATTTACAGTTTTCTAAAGCGGAATTTGAATCTAGTGAAGGGAAGCTTTATAAGGCGATTGTTCTTGAGCATATCAAGGGGAAGAACAAAGGTGATGGAAATGAGATGTTTCTAAGGCTGATGAAGCTTGCAAAGAGAACTAAGCGTGAGGTCATTACGGAAGGCCTAACTCCCCAAAGAGAAAGACTCTCAGAGTTATATGAAAAACAATCAAACTCTGATAAACTTTTTAAAATCTTTCCTCAGTTAAGGTATCGTGATAGAAACGAGTATAGTACCACGGGGCTTATGCGTGGGCCTGGCGAGGGGATGGGATACAGATTTAAGAGTATTGAAACCTTAAAAGAGAGAGTTAATAAAAAGCCGAAGGCTGCTTTTTTAGAAAGTTTGAAAGGAGATAGTATAAGTATACAAGAGCTTAAAACTCGTGCATTAAACAAGGGCTTCGTTCCTAATTTTGCATTAGACAAAGTTTGGAGTTTAGCGCAGACGGGAACCCTTCCAAAGAAAGAAGGAGGATACACCGAGCAACAACGGGCCGCAGTTTTAGGTGAAATGTACGAGTCTGAATTATTGCAAAAGCTTCCTACTTTCAAGGGTTTTAGTAATGTAAAGCACCTCTCTAAAGGAAACAATAAGAATATTGAGGCCGACTTCTTTGCGAGATATAAAGGTTTCCCTTGGCTCATAGACGCTAAAAGGAGTAATAATGAACAGGCGAAGTTGAGTAGGTTAGCCAAAAAAGAGAAAACGATGAAAGCTCTTTTTGAGAGAATCAAGCTAGATGATAAAGTTCTTACCTCTATTGATCCAGAGATTGCTCCTCTACTAGCAGATAAGATGAACATGAAATTTGGAGTAATTCTTTCAGATGTCACAGCGGGAAATGCTGGTAACTATAAAAACAGCGTAAAAGGTAAAGATTTAGTAAAAAGTTATGAGGGGCTAGACACGTACAAAGGCGCTCCGGTTCTACCTTATCTGAATTTCAGCGGCGGATTTGTTCCTAATTTTGTAGGCAGTCAAGATACTAAAGATTTTGAGGGGGGGATGAGCTATTTAAGTATCAGAGAAGATAGGATGCCTAAGGGCCCTCTAGATATCAGATATGATAGGAGCAGCGGAACTACGAAACATTACAGGACTGACTCGGGGAGCCGTTTAAAATTTTATTCTAAAACGCCTGGTGAGATCGATGTTGGCTTTATCCGTTCAGAAAAGCGTGGCGAAGGATTTGCTATGTTTCAAAAGCTGATGAAGCTTGCAAAGAGAACTAAGAGTGATGTCGTTAGCTCGAGTCTTATACCTCAAGAGGATGAAATACCAAAATTAGA
>Ga0209353_10000831_pt1 | contig 18152 bp, 18 predicted proteins | sample LauGreSpBDMM15SD_2_FD_187561 | JGI IMG/M metagenome (GOLD analysis project Ga0209353, IMG submission 187561) | Freshwater lake microbial communities from Lake Michigan, USA - Sp13.BD.MM15.SD (SPAdes) (version 2) | ecosystem: Environmental > Aquatic > Freshwater > Lake | place: Lake Michigan...
AGGAAACACAGCTCATGTCAAACATATTTATTGATAAAGATGGTATATTTGAAAGTCTAAAAAACCATCAATTTCAATTACCTGAAGATGCCAAATTAACATATGGTGGTGTCAAAGGTGAAAAACTACACGAATCTACCAAAGAATTATTAAGACAGATAAATCTTGGTAAAACTCATACTGAACAAACCAAAAATAAAATAAGTAAAACTATGAAAGGTATTATTCCTTGGAATATTGGTATTGCAAACACCAGTAAACAAAAGGAAAAAATTTCTAATAGTATTTCTAAAGAATGGTTGATAACCTACCCTAATGGTATACAAATTACAATTAAAAATATGGCCAAATTCTGTAAAGAAAATGGTTTATTTAAAAGTAATATGTACAAGGTTGCTCAAGGTAATCAAAAACACCATAGGGGGTTTACCTGCCTACCTGGCCAAGGTACTTCTCTTTAGTCTGATTCCAGTCAAGATATATCAAGTCATCATAGAACAAGTTCTCATAGGAGACAGTGTTCTTTTTCTTCAACATTGATATACGACCTTTGGCATATTTTTGTTTCCAAATGTTTGCCAAAGTTTCTTCACTGGTATCAAATGATTTTACCAGATCAACATCACCAATTTCTTTCCTTAGATACTCATTGGTGTTGTTATACAGAGGAGAGAAGTATATGCCCCTCTGATGTTCGGTGCGGATAAGTTCTTTTGGAATACCTAACTTACCATATGCAAAATTTAATGTACGATTTTTGTGGTCGCGTTTAAGTGGCAAACCTTTTGGATTCTTTGCGTCCCACCATTCGAAATATTTTCGTGGATAGTTCTCTTTAACCCAATCATAAATCAATGCTCTGGTTTTTCTTGAAGGTTCGAATGCAACCGAACCACTAGAAAATCCCATCTTGTTCCAATGTTCAAGTCCATCATACTGAGATAGTCCGTTTGCTTTGGTGTTACCATAAAGAGATGTGGTAGTAACTCCAACGAGAACATCATCGTATTGTCTCTTCCAATCTTTCTGAACGGTATCAGCAAGACAGAGTAGTGCCAATAATTTACCACCCATATAGTTAAAACCTAATGGTTGTAATGGTACGATTGTGGATCCAATAGCAGTATGATTAATCATACCTTGTTGTGTCTTAACATCTCTTGGCCATCCAATTGCAGTATCTCTTGGAGTTAAATCCAAGAAGTCGGATGATATACAGATAACTCCGAGATACTTATCACTATTCTCATCGACCACAGTATAGAATAGATTACGACCGATGTTGGAATTATTTTTCATTGTGGATGAAAATGTTCTTACTGTGTTCCAAGTTTCAGCCAAAGGTCCGTTTGATAGAACCAATTTAGGTTTCAACTTTTCATAATCATCTGGACCTTCTGGCATCCAAAAATTCTTTTTAACTTTATCAACCAGGTTCTTTTGCGTAACATCTACCAATTGAACATCATCACCAAACAAAGTGGTGATTGTCCTGGTGGGATATTTCTCATGTACTTCTAACCACTTCTGATACAAGGTATACTCACGCACATCCATCTTGGATGCATATGTGAGGTCCTTCACCAAAGTTTCTTTCAGTTGCTCGGTGTCTATATGATCGAACCGTGTAGGATCATTAAGTGTTTGCCATTTGTCCCACTGAGCATCAACATAATCTATAGGTGTGGCCATTATTTTTTAGTTTTCATCTGTGTAATCATTCGCATTTGTTTAGAAATCTTTTGATGCATCTTTTGCATCTTTTTGATGCCAAATTGTAACGCAAGAGGTTTCACTTTATCAGTATACATTATTCCGTTCATATGGTCAAGCTCATGTAAGAAACATCTTGCAGTCATACCATCAAAAGTTGCATTGCGATTTGTGCCATTATAATCTTGGTATTCTACCGTTATCATTTTTGGTCGAGTGATGTTTAACATTAGATATGGCACCGACAGGCAACCTTCTTCCATGTGTACTTCATCTTCTGTGGAAATTAATTTAGGATTAAAATATGCCACATATTCATCACCAGTACCCATTACAAATACACGATGCAAAAGTCCACATTGATTGGAAGACAAACCGAGTCCATTATATTTACGGCAAGTTTCTACTAAAGAGGATGCCAATTCAATTGGATTAATTGGTGGTGATGCAAAATCAAATTCTGGCATGACCTTATATAATGAAGTTGATTGTGGTGGTACCAAATCATAAGTTTTTATTGGTGGCGCAGAAGGTTCAACTTTAGATACCGCAGCAGTATCATATAAAATTATATCATCGTTAGTATTCATTGTTTTACGATCCTCGAAAAATTGTTTTTCTTTTGAAAACGGATAACTGACCTGAACTTGTCAAACAGTTGGTCACCCTTGTGTGAGATAACAAACACATTTGTGTCTGTACCCATTTCTTGTATCAACTTTAGGAATTCTTCAGTGCCAACCATATCAAGGCTAGAATCAAATACTTCATCAAGTATTAACAAATTTGTGTTCGTTGAGTTTTTCATTTTGGCAATTTGCCGCCATGTGAACAGTAGAGCCAAATCTATACGCATCTTCTCACCCTCTGAGAAATTGGCATAAGAGAATTCATCTCGGTGTCTACTCTTAATTGTTTCTTCAAAATTTTCATTGATGTTGAAGTTAACAAAGAAGTCCATTGAAGAGAGATACTTGTTAATCAACTTGTTCATCACTGGTAAATATTGTTTGATGATTTTGGTTTTGATACCACCATCTTTCAATAAAGTTGATGCAAATTCATTATAGTGTTTTGAGTCAATCAAACTCTCATATGATTCTGTGTGTTTGGCCAGCTCTGTTTTGAGGTTCGTTAATTTTTCGTTGCCATCTTCCGATACATCAACCTTAATAGACAACTCTTCTATTTCAGTAATCAACTTGGTAATATAACCATTAATTGCAGAAACGGTTGAATTGTGTTTTGCAACCTCCGTGTTGTGTTCACTTATGTGTGTGAGTATACTAGAAATAACTTTCATCTCATCGTTAACACTTTTCAGTTCACTTTCAATCTCCGCAAAACCTTTTTTCTGTGTGTCTATTTTATTCAGTTTCTCGGTTAATTGAGATTGCTTCCATTCAGTTGTGATGGCCTGTTTACATGTGGGACAATCATGGTTGTTCTCATAGAACTCAATGTCTTTTTGGTTCTTCTTAATATTAGTTTCAATCTTACCCTGTATTTGAAACAAACCTTTAGATTTCTTTTCCAACTTAGTTTTATTGTCACCGACTTTTGAGGTGAGAACGTCAACATGTTTTAATATTAACCCAACTTGTTTGTTTAAGTTTTCTATCTGATCTTTGGATTTGCCGATCTCCACTTGCCGTTTTTCAATTTCATCACTATTGTGTTTTCGGTTATCTTCAATTGTTTCTTTTTGTATGTTAATTTTTTCTTCTGTCAACTTTATGTCGTACTTGGTTTTTGTCAAACCATCTTTTATAACGGACATTTTATCTTTTAGAACAACATTCATAGAAGAGAATATTTGAATATCCAGTAAGTCTTCAATGATTGCCCTACGGTCAGATGCCGACAGTTGCATAAAAGGTACGAATGAGGCTGAACCAAGTATCACAACCTGTGTGAATGACTTGTAGTTGAGTTTAAGTATTTGGTTTTCTAAAATTTCTTGGTAGTCCCGTGATGCTGCGTCTTGATTCAACAAAACATCATTCACATAAATCTCAAACAAATTAGGTTTGATACCACGGATGACCTTGTACTTCTTCTGACCGATATTGAATTCGATCTGTACAATTGCATCTCTGGCATTTACAGAATTCAATAGTTGTGGTTTGTTTATTTTGCGAAAGGGTTTACCAAACAGTCCAAAACACAGTGCATCCAGAATTGTGGACTTTCCTGCACCATTGTGGCCAACAATCAATGTGTTAGTAGACTTGGTAAAATCAATTTCGGTAAACGCAGCTCCCGTGGAAAGAAAGTTTTTCCATTTTATTTTCTGAAATAATATCATGCTTGTTCTGTGTTCAGTGCCTCTACGTAGAGTTCTTTCAATAATTTTTTCAATTCGTTGTTATCGATACTCTGTTCAGTAATACCATCAACATATTTGTTCAAGATTGTTAGTGTGTCTTCGGCTTGATCGACTGTATCTTCCACATCATCAAGTAATTCCGAGAAGTCTTCAACAATAGTAATATCTATTGGATTGACATTATACAAGTTATTCATAAATTTGTCAAACAGATATGGATTTGTCTTATTGACTACTACCACTTTGACATATGAATTGTTGTATACTTCCAAGTCTTTCTTGTCAATGTCTGAAATGGATTCCGATACATCATCATAAACAATTTTATGGAACATATTATTTGGATTTTTAACAAACTCAATCGTTTTTGTATCCAAATCAAACAGGTGAAAACCTCTGTCATCATTGTGATCTTGCCACGTAAGTTCATACGGGTTACCCAAGTAATGTATATCACCAGAAGAAGATTTGTGGTGATAGTGCCCACTAAATGTAAGTTCAAATTTATCAAAGATTTTACGATCTAGTCCACCTTCAGAAGGCATGCCTCGATGCATTGCAAATCCGGCAATCTCAAAATGTCCCATACAAATGGTTGCTGAGGTGTTCTTCAACTCTTGCATAGAGTTCTCATAGTTCTCAGCGCATATCCATGGCATCATACAAACATCTGATGTTGTGTTTGCATAGTCTAAATGAATTGTTTGTGGTGAATCAATCACATTGATGTTGTCATATTCTCCTAGCAACAAGTCGGCTGAATTAACATCATTGGTGTTCTTGAAATATGTGTCGTGATTTCCTGCCAACATATGAACTTCAATACCCATATTATACAATGGATCAAAGAACATTTGTTTGGCACGTTTCAATGAAAAGAAATTTACATATTTTCTGCGGTCAAAGGTGTCACCTAGAATCAATACAGTTTTAATTCCTTCCTTGACCAAGGTTGGAAAGAATGTTTCTTTGTAAAACTTTTCATAAAAATCCAAAAAATGAATTGAGTCATTTCTTGCACCGAAATGCTGATCGGTAATAATTGCAATTTTCATTTAATATCTAATCTCTTTTTTTCAGCTTCATAAACACGTTGTCTCAATCGAGAACTACTATATGGATGTTGTCTTTCGTGGAAGAACAACTCAATGCCATTGTCTAGGCAATATTGTTTGCCAGTAAATGGTTTTGATTTGTACTCATCACCTAGGAAACGAATGTTAATTGTTTGTGTTTTAAAAATGTTTTCCAAATCTTCTTCAGTTTCATATACCAAAACTTCGTCAACATAACGACAAGCCGAAACTTGAACAAACCTTTCGTACAAAGATTGTACTGGTTTATTTTTGGTCTCTGGCCTATCAATAGTTGGATCAGATTGTAGTGCCACGATTAGGTGGTCACAATATTGTTTTTCAATTTTCAACATCGTAACATGCCCAGCATGGAACAAATCCAGTGTACTACAATTAAATCCAATTTTTCTCATTATATCACTCCTCAATAAATTTTTCAAGCCCCTTTGGTTTCTTTGCCGCATCTTTTTCGGCTTTCTTTGCCTTCTTTGTTACCTCATAGGTTTGAATAAATTCGGCAATGTTGTCGTATAGATCGAACTGTTTGCTAGAACCATCTTCAGACTCCAACATCTCAAACTCATCCAATATGCCATACAACTCTGTTGCTTTATACTTGACATACAGTTGTTTCTTTTCTTTTTGGATTCTTCGTAAGAATGCGAAATAGATGACTTGTGTAAAGTATGCAAATGGATTCTTTGATTTTGCCGGATCAAAGTTTTCGAAATACATTAAACAGTTTTCAATACCATCCGATACCATCTCATCTCGGTAAGTGTAATTGATGAAGTTTGGTTTGTGAGACAAGCCTTCGGCAATTTTCATAAAACATTCACCGATGTAATTTGGTATAATCGGTTTAGGTTGGTTTTGTTTTGAGGCCTCTACACAGGCGGCTTTATAATCTTCTAAAGCTTTTAGAAAATCAAGATTATTAATGTAATGTTTTTGTTTAGTCATTCAAGTATACCATAAAAAGTTGTTGACAAGGGGCTTGACTAGTGTTATAGTCCTCGGTGTCCCCCTATGATGTTTATTAAATATTAATGCATTAAGGATTTATTAAAAGCTTTCTCTTCAAAAGCTGTTAATACTTCCTCTGTAAGAAGTACTTCTCTTTCCTTCTTCATTTCTTCCTGTAATTTTAAAACTGTACTCTTGTAGTACTCTTCAAAATCCTCAGTTGGATCCATCGTGCAAAGCACGCTGTCGTTACTCACCTCGACAAAATCTTGTTGTATGACTGGAACTGGTAACCACGGTTGCAATTGCAAGTTTACTCCACGGATCTCAAATACCATGGGGTTTTCCAATACCGAAAGGTTTTTGGACACTGTTGTATATTCACAGATCACATCCAAACCATCATTAAATCTTACTATTTTAGCTGCCATTTTTGAGTCCTATATTGTAGATTTTAAAAGGAAACTTCTCTTCATTATATATCTTAATTCTTTCCACGAAATGATGCAATGTAAAGTTTGTGTGTTTTTTTATTCTAAGATCGTCTGCAATATCAAAAAGTGTAGCCAATTCTTTACCTTCACTCTGTCGCAAACCACGCCCAATACTTTGTAAGTTTCTAACCCTAGATTTACTAGGACTTGCAAAAACAATGTTGTGTAAGTTCCTAATGTTAATACCAGTACTGAAGGTACCAAAGCTTGCAACCACGATAGCATTGCTTTCCGTTTCCATTATTTTACGGATAGATTCTCGTTCATCAGTATCAACACCACCATGCACAAAGAATACTTTTCTATCTGTTGCTTTTTCTTTGATAATGTCAAACAATATTTGGCCATGTTTACCTACCATCTGATAAAGAACCAATGTATTTGTATTCAATGAAATAACAAGATTACGAATAAATCTATTTCTATCATTGTTACCAATCAAAAACTGAATCTCTTCCTGATATGTGCAGTCTTTTAATTGTGTACACAACTCAACTGGATGTTTTAATACCAGACATTTGATGTTGAAGTCAGAGAGTTGTTTATTGTCAATTAATTCTTTGGTTGAAATAACCTTCTTAACTTGACCAAACAATCCTTCTAAAACAAGTTTGTGTGTTGCCGTGCCATCTAGTGTACCAGTTAAACCAATTCTATATTTTGCATTGGTACAAGATGTTAAGATAGATGTTAATGATTGTGCCTTAAACAAATGGGCTTCATCACCAATAACATAGTCGTATTGATGAAAGAATTCTGGAGGCATCTTATACAATGATTGCCAAGTGCTGATTGTTAGTTTTTTGTCCGTGGCTTTATCTTTACCTTGATAAACACGGTGTACAGTCTCTTCAACCAAAAAGTTGTTGTGTGAAGAATAGTCTGCAAAGTCTGAGTACAATTGTTCCACCAAAGATGTTGTAGGAACAATAATCAAACCTTTTAAATTTTGATAGTCTAACAGTTGCCTAAACAACAAGTAGATGATTAGTGATTTACCAGATGCAGTTGGTGACAGTAACAAAGTTCTACGCTTTTGCATTGACTCAATGAAAGCTGATTGTTGGTGTTCTCGAACCTCAATTGCCTTATCTTGAGAGTGCAGATTTAAAGTTTCAAAGAATTTTTTGGCATGATAAACCGAATATTCATCTTCGTGCCCATCATAGATAAATTTGTATTCTCGTTCATCACAAAATTCTTTAAGGTGCGGCAGTAGGCCAAGATATAGTTGACTGGTTGTTAGATTGAATAATCTAATCTTACCATCCCAGATTCTGTTTCTAAATGCAGGAACAAATTGGTGTCCTGGTACAAAAAAAGTAAAGTACTCAGATAATTCTCTTGCAACATGTTTCTCACATGTTATCTTTGCAAAGACTTCATCTTTTTTTGTAACTATTAATTGGTCATTGTCCGCCAACGAATTTCTCCCAACTAATGAAGTCACGCAACTGGAAAGTTCTAGATTTCAATTCAGACATAATAGATTCCAGAATTGATACAACTTCTTCATGGTAAATCTTCTTTTCCAATAACTTAATAAGGTCTTTGTCCGATTCTAGGTATGTGTTGATATCAGATTTGAGTGCAAACTGAAATGGTTCCCAGCCGTGTTCACCGAGTTCTTCTTGCGATAATTTACCAGTAAAGTATTCCCATTTGATCTTACGCATACGCAGATAATCAAAGTGTGCTCTTTTGGACGCAATTCGGTGTTTGGTTAGAATACCAAGATATTTACTGTGGTATACAGGTATCTTTAATAATTCTTTACTAGGTTCGGTTTGGTCTATGACCGTGTCCGACTCCCACATTTTTAGTACTTGTTCAAGTGTTTCCATATATTCAAAAATAACAAAATATTGTTTAAGGACAATGACTTACATCATTTACATTCATTCAAAACATTATATCATAATACTGTCAAGCTGTCAAGTATTTGTATGATTGATACCTAAATGTTGCTTTAGCGATTATTATGGTGTCCGCGGACTTTGTGGTGTCAAACTGTATATCACTTATAGACAATGGAAAAACATTAGTATATTGAATTCTTAATATTGGATTATTCAATGCACTCAGCACTGTCAGGGTGGCGTCCGAAAAGTATTTGATGGTTTGCAGTTCTCTACTACCATCTCTCTTCTCAAAACCGTCTGGGTCGGCCATAGATGTAAACCAATCGTATAGATTCTTCCATGATAACAGTTCTTCATCAACCATAAATTCCATCTCTAATGGTTCATAGGTTAATTTTGTACCAGGAGAATACATGTCTAAGAATGGAGTCACTCTAACAACTTCTCCTAAAGAAACGCCAGGCAAATTTACTGTTTGACAAAAATACTGTGTTGTAGCAATTCTGCTGAATGTTAGTAAAAATTTTGTGGGTTGAAGTAAGTTGGTATTCTCTGGACTTCTAGTAATTGCAGTCATGATTTCTCCTTATGTATTATTTAGGAGCCAAAAAAAAGGACCCCGAAAGGTCCTTTAAAACTTGTCACTCTTTACGGTGACTCTGTTTTCGTAGATTACATCAAGTTTTTAACTTGGAAAATACGATAGTACACATTGCTGCGAGCATTCAATGCACCGTTACTGGCTGAAGCACCTGTTGCGAATGGGTTTGCAACCATGCCGTAACGAGTCTTGAAACCAATTTTAGGTTGGAATGTGTATTGGTCAACTGCACGAACCATTTGTAATGGAACGTATGGGCAGTAGAAAATACCAGCATCATAAGGTGAAGTACCTTTGTAACCAATTGTAACCAATTCTTGGTTGGAAGTAAATCCACCAAAATATGGGTCAATGTACACTTTGATACGACCGTGTAACAAGCCAGCAAAGGTGTTACCAGTGTCATCAACTTGCAGGTCAGCAGATAGTGCAGGTGTATAAGAAAGAACACCAGCCATTGCCATAGCGGAAGCAACATCGGATGATACAATCATCACGTTGCCTTTACCACGACGAGTTTGCTTAGCAATAACGTTTGCATCGCGTTCGATTTGGAAAATCAAACCTTTGAAACGCTCAACAGACCAACGACCGTTAGAGTCGGTGTCTAAGTCGAATGAACCAGCAGTTGTCGTACCAAACTGAGCACCGGCAACGGCACAAGTATAGATAGTACGGATAACTTCACGGTTGATTTCAGCAAGAATCTCTGTAGACAGAATGTTTGACAATTCTGTTTCAGCATCAAGACCGTGAACAGCTTTCAAGTCTTGTGCAAGTTCTAGAGAGTATTCAGCTTTCAACGCACGGGATTGAGCAGTCACAGTAACTTTCTCGATAGAGAAAGCCATTTGATTGAACATACCTGTAGAGTCATCAGCACCAAGACCTTCAGCACGGCTTGTTGGCATGCCGATACCAGTTGTAAAACTGTTAGCAACCAAGTCTGCACCAGTGTTTGTAACAATGTCGGTTGCGTTGTTGCCGCGGAAACCGTATGGGTTAGCAGACGAACCAGCACCAGAGAACAGTGTATTTGCTTCGTTGAAGAAAGCTTCTGTACCACCTTGTGTGTTGTACTTAGCGCGCATTGCAAAGATCAGACCAGTAGGTCCTGTCATTGGCTGAACGCCAGCAACATCATATGCAATTAGGTTAGGCAAAGCACGGCGAACCAAACTGATTAAGATTGGATCGTAGTTCTGAATGCTAGCACCAGTTGCATTACCAGGTGTTGCTGAATAAGTAGTCTCATTCAGTGCCTGTGCGTCTTGTGACATAGCTTGTTGTTGGTTCTCCAACACTAAAGCTGTAACAGCCTTTTTGTATGGATCTCTAATCGCTTCTAATTCTGGGTGCTCCAGAACTGGTTGCCATTTTTTTTGTAATTCTTCGGTTAGAAACATTAGTATTCTCCTTGTGAGTTTCTATTATTGGTAAACTTTATTTATTTAGCCAATGTTTTTGAGATAGTTTGTGCATATTGCGCTATTGTTGGATCAACATTTCGCACAGGCTTGCTTTCGTCCTCAACAAGCACTTCTTCGTTCAATACAGATTTGTCTGCGGATTTAACGGTTGATTGGAAGTATGATTCAACCAATGTGTCCATTTTGTTTCCGAATTCTTCTTCAGTAGTAAACTCAACACCCTCTGCGAGTGATTTAAATTTTTCTACTTGCGTCTGTGTCAGGCCCTCACATACTGCATGTATAGCCTCATTCTTTTTGTGTTCGCTGATAGTCTTTTTCATTGCAACGGCAGTTTTGATCTGTTCGTTTAATGAGTCTTCCAGTTCTTCAACTCTGTTTGTCAATTGTTCAACAACATCAACTTTTTCTTCTGGAATGTCAATGTAGTGTTCTTCGAACAATCCTTTTAATCCACGAATGAAATCTTCAACGATTTCTGAACGCAGACCTTTTTCAATTGCTAATTGGTTCTCTTTGAACCACTCTTCAGCCATGTAACTGATGTAGTCATCAAGTTTAACAGCCAAATCTTCTTTGATTTCTTCCACAGCAACTTCGAATTCCTCGTACATTGCTTGTTCCACTTCTTCCACTACGGATTGTGAACGGGCAATAACAGCAGCTTCAAAAATTGTGGTAGCTTTTTGTTTGAATTCTTCAGAAAGGTTTTCACCAGAAAGCAATGCATTCACATCAGAATCCATTTCTTCTTTCATTTTCTGTTTCTTCATCATCTTCATGATGAGTGCTTTGTCTTCTTTTTTGTCTTCATGTTCTTCTTCTGAAATAACTGGATCAGATTCAATCACTTCTTCTGGAACATAAGGTGCAGTTGCACCAGGATTACTTTGCATAGTCTGAGTTGCTAATCTGGCTTTGATACGGTCACGAATGGCCGAATAGTCAGTTGCAGCAGCTTGAACGGCTTTGTGTTCAGAACCTTCTGAATCAGCAGGACCACTCAACTTAGAACCTGGCTCTGAACCGATTGGCGGTGTAGGACCTGGAGGTGTTGCTGTTGGCGTACCTTTTGTGTAGTCCGGCTTTTCGTCATCTTGTTTGTCAACAACGCCTGCAACCTCACCCACATCTTTCATGCCATAAGCAACGGATGTTGGTAATTTTGTTGCGCCGTCTTGGCCACTACGCTTAGAAGATAGATTAGCATCAAAGCTTTCCTTTGCGCCTTCTGTCAAAATTGCTTTAGCAGCGTCTGATAGATTGTATTTTCCCATTTTGAGAATCTCCTTGATTTTATATTGGATATTTATAATTAAAGCTTTTTGATGAAATTTTCGAATATTTTTAAACTGACTTGTTCGATCTGTTTTGGGGTAGCTTGTTTGATTTCTCTGCGAGCTTCCTCATAATGAACTTCAGTCCATATTCCTTCAACCATCATCCACTCTTTACCTTCCATAATACCTTGTACAAAAGCACCCGGCGCAGAAGGGTCTGCTACTATATCAGCCGCTGTGGCTAAATGAAAGTCATCTTGAACTATGTTGACACCATTGACAGTCTTTAGGGAACCCATACCGCGAGAAGACACGCCTAATTGTGCGCCACCCTCGATAAGACTTCTTGCAATGTTACCCATTGGTGTTTCAAGAATTTTTGCTTTGCCTATCCAAGTATTGTTTTCTTTCCGCAAACCAACAATTAAATGTGATACACGGTCAAGATTAATAGATGGGGTATCTGGATGTCCCAGTTCACCAAAGGCACGATTTTTATTTATATATTCTTCAGTATAACGACCAACCTCTTTGGACATAGTTTCTTCTTTGTACATGCGGCCGTTTTTGTTTGTTCTTTCGGCAACCAAAAATGGTCCCTCAATGAATAATACTTTTTTTCCGTCAGTCTCTTCTATGAGATAGTTTACTGACTCAGTGATTTCTTTAATAAGTTTCATTTTGATCCTCATGGTCGGATGGAATAATCACCATAATTAAATGCAGCCGGATCAGTCAAATGACCACGTTGATAATGTTGATTATCTTTTCGTAGTTCTAATATTAATGTATATGAATTGTTTGCGGCCATGCCTCTAGTTTGAATACCTATATCACCTTTGGAGTTTGCTGTTCCTTTTGTATTGTTTGGTATTGTTACCCAGTTACTTTGACCATCAAATTCACAGTTACTATTCAGTAAGAATATTGATGCGGAAGTATCAGCGTGCCAAAATAAATTAACATCAGCATTATTAGGACCTGAGTACCATAAACGATTCAGAGCTAAACCATAAAACGATAGAGAACCGGTGTTCGCGGCCGATGAAAGCAAATTAGCTTTCGATGTGTCCATTGCACCACTCAATGTGTTTGCTGTAATTCTTCTGTTATTGTCTTCTTGACCAGTACCATCAAACTTGCCTGTTAACTTAATAACGGCATGTTCTGTTGTGTCTTTAATGACTTGATATGTAAATGCGTTTGCCATTTTTAATCCCTGTTATTGTTTGGATAATATTTATACCAAAATTATTCGGCTTCTGTTGAAGCTTCTTGAGGAACATTCATTAAGCTTTTTGCAACTTCAACTTTGTGGTTCTCAATGTGAGACATAACTCTATCCGAAATTGCAGCATACAATGCATCGCGTAGTCCGGATGCATCATCAGTTTCTGCGTAATCGACAATTGATCTTGTTGTTTCCATTTTTATCTCCTAATTATAAAATGCGTTTTAACTTAGTGAAAGTACTTTCCAAACTCAAATCACCTTTTGTTGACTTTGAATTACTGGTACTTGTTAGTTTTGGTTTAGATGAACTACTTGAGGAACCGCCAGAAGAACTTGGTGCTGGTGCACCGTCATCTTGTGGCATCAATTTACTTTGTTGTATCATTTGATCTGTTTGTACCTGTCCCATCATTTGTTGTTGTGCAACATCATTTGTAACAGAGACTGGTAATCCAAGGCCTTCTTCTTTTTCTTTATTGATTTGTTTTTCCATTTCGAGTATTTCATCATCGGACAATCTCAATACATTCTGTTGAATCCATCTTTGTGAGAAATATCTACCAGTGTATGAATCAACCGAAGACAACAATGTCAATCTTTGTGTCATTAATTCAGCTTCTTTCATCTCAGAGAAATTGTTGTCTTTAATATAATCGTAGTGAATATCTTCTTTAAATGTTTCCCACTCTTCATCGGTGCAAATGCCTTTTAACACACACTGTACACGGAGAGCTTGATTGAAAACTTCTGAGAATTTACTTCTTAGTCTGTCAACAAACTTAGAGAATTTTAATTCATCTCTGGTAATTTCTGATGTACGACCAAGAGAGAACCCTTGATTCGGTTCTAGTCTGGATATTGGCACACATAATGCACCATACAACTTCTTCTGGAAGTATTTAACATCTTCCAGTTCTCCTAGATTTTGTCCACCAGGCAATGTTGTAATCTCTGTGCCTTTGCCGCCTTCACGCCTTGGCAACCAAAAGTCTTCCATCATGGACATAAACTTACGGTCATCCCGGACTTCACCTGTGTTTGCGTCATATACAAGTTTGTTTTTGTACTTAATCATAATGTCACGCAAGTATTGTTCCGCTTTTAATTTTGGTAGATTACCTACGTCAATGTAAAAGATTCTGCGTTCTGGTGCTCTTGATATACGATAGATAACTGTTGCATCTTCAATCATGCGTAACTGATTGAGTGGCTTGATTGCTTTGTGTAGATATGATAACACCACTGCTCTACGCGAATCCATGAGGCCTGAGGTTACGGAGATGATAGAGTCTGTGGTAATGCGAACACCGACTGGACCAAAGTTGGATGCACTTCCAGACACAACCTTGTCATTATAGATGTAATACTCATTAACTGGCTGCATAATCTCTGCGCCGGTTCGTTCGTCTTTTTGTTTTTTAATTTCCCGTACTTTTCTCAATCTGCGTGGATCTATGTAACGCAGTTCTTTGATACCATCTTGTGGTTGTTCACGGTCAATAATAATGTGAAAATACATTCTGCCGTCAACATAGTAACGGCGAAAAATATCTTGTGCTAAATTTTGATAATTTAATAATCTAAGAATGATATTAAACTCTTCTTTAATAGCCTTCTTAATCTTTTCATTCTGTTTCAAATCATCTAAAATGATCTGAGTAATTTTACCATCATCGTCTTGTACAACAGCTTCATTAACTATGTCATCTATCGCCGATTCAATTTCTGGTTGCATAGCCATTTCACGATAACGCGAAATGAGTTCTACTTCATTTTTGGCGGTACCATCTAAATCAACATATGTGCCATAATGTGCGGCAGATGTAATAGTTAATGCACCATCATCCGAGGTAGGAGGTGCAAAAGATTGCTGTGCGGCCGCATCCTCTAAGTCTTTCTGACGAGAGATTGTGAAACCGAAAAGCGAAAATTTATTTGTGTTTGCCATATTTGTGTGTAATTATGAAATCAAAAAAAACATGGAGGGCACTAGGCCCTCCGTAAATATCAAGTTGTTGTATTTGTTTCCCAGAACTGGTAAGCAAAAGATGCAGTGTATTCTTCAATTGTGTCATTTGAACCCCAATCGAGGTCAATAGGTGACAAATCAAGTGGAAACACACCAACAAACTTATACTTTTTCAGTTCATTGCCAGTTTTTCCGTATTGAATCACATTAGCATCAACGGCATAACCGTTTGCATTACTTGCGCCTGGTGCTCTAACATTACCAGAATGACTGTTGATTGAATTCATCCAATTCTCTAAAGAATTTCTGATGGTAAAATCTTCATCATTAATAATTGTTAATGTCCAATCTGCAAAAGTTCTGTTGCCAGCAAATTTCATTTCACGACCGAAGTAGTAAATTGGTACAGTGCCGATTGTGGAACCTGGTAGTTGAGCTGTCTTAGCCATGAATGTTATCTTCTGGCCAGCAGCTGTAGCGTTTTGAACGAGTGATGGGAATATTAAAGAGACAGAGAATAGATTAGGACGAGCACCGTCTCCAATCATATTTGCTCTAAATTCTGCTACATTAAATGCCATTATTTTCTCCTGTTATCGTTTTATTTATTAAGCTGCACCAACGATGGTCACGAAGTCAACTCCAGTACCTACAGCAACAAAGTTCAACTGAATGTAGTTAACTGAACGCGCAGGCTTAATGTAGATATCGCCAATAAATTGGTTACTGTCAACAACTTGTTGTGTGTTATTTGTGGAATCGCAAACAACTCTAAAGTCTGTAATACCACGGCGACCTTGAACATCGCGTAAGAATGGTGCTACTAAGGCAATGAATTGTGCTCTTGTGAATTCGTCATTTAATTCAAACATTGAAAACTTTGCAGCTTGTGCAATTGATTTTTCCAATGTGATGAACAGTCTGCGAACATTGATACGGTCGAATGCTGATGGTTTAGCCAACAGAGTTTTGTCGCCAAACAATACAGTACCTTGACCTGGAAAGGACACCACCGGATTAACACCTGCAGCATACAATGTATCACGGAAAGATTTACTTGGATTCCAAGCCAACTTAACGGCATTCTTAATTGCACCACGGTTAAAACCTGCTGGAGAGAACCATGGATCTCTAACGCTGTCTGTGTATACACATAAACCAGCAATATCACCATTCAATGGAATCCAACGATATGTATTGTTGTACTTGTCGAATTGATATTTCCAACCAGAGTCTGCCATAACATAAGATGAACTTCTTGCCAATGAAGTTAACCAGCCAACAATATTTGTTGTTTCTGAACCAGACTGGTTGACAACATCAGAATATCTTGGAGAAATGAAAGCAACACAGTCGGCACGACCAACTGCAATATTATCAATTACATATTGTTGAACTGTAACACTGTGCCCACTAGTTAATACAAGTGAGATATCAATAGATTCTTTGTTTGAAAAGAAGTCATATGAAACTTGAATGTTGCCATCTGTTGGTGCAACACTAGTACCTGTAGACAAATTAGTTACAATGTTTGTGGCTGGTCTTGCAAAACTTCTGCCGGCCGCAGTACGGTCCCAAGTTGCATTTGTTGTACCATAATCAATTGGACTCATTGCGTACACATACTTGGAGTTGTTAAGTATGACTTGTTTGTAAAAGTTTGTTACGCCATTAATTGTTGCATCAGAAGCAGCAGAAACAAAACCGTAAGTTTCAAGTATCGCACCTGCTGATCCAGTAAATAGGCCATCTGCATCAACTACAACAATGTGCATTTCATCATTGGTGCCGCCTACTGAAGTGGCAAACTCTGATGTACTCGGTGCTGATGTAAAATAACTTCTGTAACTCCATGAGCTAAATGTGCTTGTATTTGCACAAACATGAACAGTCAATGAATTACCCAAGAGTCCTGGATATCTTCCCACAAATGGACCATAGCTATTGCTGTTGTTGGTAAGTAGATATGTAGTTTCGTAAACATCTTCATTTTTAATTTGAATTGTACCGCCGCTGCCATCGGTTGCATTGTTTGCAAGATTTCCGACTGATCTAACGATGTTTAGGTTGTTACCATATGATAGAAAGTTTGCAGCAGTAAAAAAATCTGTTGCAGAAGATGCATCTGGTTTACCGAATGTACTAACGAGAGTTAATTCACTATCTATTTGTCTTACTTTATCCGCTGGACCCCATTGAAATGTTCCAGCAAATGCACCAGCAGTTTGTTGCACTGAAGGTACAACAGTCGTTGCATCAACTTCAGATACATTTACGCCTGGAGAGATTTGAAATGCCATTTTATTCTCCTTGAATTATTATGTTCTCTTGGCAAAATACCATAAGTGTATTTATGAAAGGCCGGATTTATAACCTTTCCAGCCTATTTCGTATGAATTTTGAATAAATTTCATTGCCGTCCGCTACTTCCCACAAATCACCATCCATAATTTGAAAATCATGTTCTAAACCATCTTCAATAATAGGAGCGGGTAGAACATCATCATCTATTTGATTCATATTTTCTAACTGAATCTGTTTTCTAATGTCGTGGTTAACAATCTCTTTAAAGTATTGTTGTGTCGAAACCCACGAAAAGATCACTAGAGACATAACCATGTCATCGTTTGCACCATCTTCCGCACTAAACGAGTTCTTTTGGTGTACAAACGTTGTCAGTTCGGAGTATGTATCGAAATCATTAATTACTAATTTGTCACCTTCAATCAAAGTTTTTAGGTTTGAACACCCAATTGCTTTAACTTGCGGTGACATTTTTAAACCCATTTGAATGCCACGGGCAAAGCCTGCTGACAATTGTTGTGGTTTCTTATTACCTGTAAATATTTTCCACAAGTTTTCATATTCAAAATCCACATGCAACGAGTCTGCTACTTGTGGATTGTTGTTAATTTCAACTAAAACATATGCATCATTATAATATCTTGCTGTATTATATATGACAGTTGGGAAAAGCATCGGTGTAATCGATGAACTCTTATATGTTGCAACTTGTTTATATGGTGTTTGAGATATATCAATTACAGAGAATGCTGAACTGTCTAAGTTCTTACCTTCAGAAACGTCCACACATATGCAATATAGATGATCTATTTTCGATTCATCTATACCTTCTTTTATTGGATGTTCATATATTTTTAACAGATCGTGATTTGCAATTGGATCATTAAATACCAAC
>Ga0209353_10000833_pt1 | contig 18119 bp, 18 predicted proteins | sample LauGreSpBDMM15SD_2_FD_187561 | JGI IMG/M metagenome (GOLD analysis project Ga0209353, IMG submission 187561) | Freshwater lake microbial communities from Lake Michigan, USA - Sp13.BD.MM15.SD (SPAdes) (version 2) | ecosystem: Environmental > Aquatic > Freshwater > Lake | place: Lake Michigan...
AAAGATTATCAGTTCGCAAAGGTATATTAAAAAGTATTGACAAAATAAAATATCCACTTTGTAGACCATCTAAACGCGTTACTTTTGCTACACCTAAAACTTTTCGTGAAATAAGTAAACGCGATATCGCGTTAGCAAATACGGAAAAGCAAAAAATAAGACATACGGGTAATATTAAATTTGGTGGTGCTCAGTTTTACGGAAGAAAAAGTGATATTATGATAACAGTACCAGAAAATGTTAAAAAAGTAGCATTGTATTCTTACAAATTAAAAAGCTTGGGATTTGGTGGAGGAATGAAAACAGGGTGGAAACGTGCTCATCAATTGGCAACACAAAAGTCTATACCAATCGAAGATTTAAGATATATGAGAAATTGGTTTGCTAGACACGTATATGCTAGCTATCCAAATTATAAAAAATGGGTTAAAGCTGGTAAACCACTTGATGAAAAAAAATGGCATAATAAACACGGTATAATTTCGTGGTATATCTGGTCAGGAGATGCTGGATTTAAATGGGTAAATTCTCAAAAAAATATCTCCTTATTAAATAAAGAATATGGAAAAAGTTACGAACCTATAAAACTTCCTTAGGTGCAGATTGACCTACATTCACCATATCGTTTATTTTTTGAATAATAATAACCTTTATATCATTTATAATTTCTGGATTATTCATTAGTAATGTATTAATAAATTGCAAGTTTTTATCTTTTACAATGTTTTCGACATTTGTGATAATTTCTGGATTATTGATCACTGTTTTAACACTATCAATTAATTTTGAATTACCTTGTAATGTGGTAATAATATTGGCCATATCTGGTTTAGTAGATATTAAAGTTTGAGCCATTTCTATATCAGTAGAATTTATTTTAGATACACTATTTTTCAAACCTATTAATAAACTATGAAACATTCCATTTGCAGGTATAGGTAACACAGCAATAATTTCAGAAAGTGCAAATAACGTATACCCTATTATAATAGTTATATTATTTGACATTATTTTATAATATTTATTAGTATTTTTTATAAAATAATTAAACTAAATCTTTAGGTAAAAAACTGATTTATTTTTATTTATCATTAATTAAAAGACTTATAGTTATGGTTTTTACTAGGGGGCAAAAACGAAAATTTGAAGAAGGAGTTGATAGTAATGTAAATGACAATGTAAATGACAATGTAAATGACAATGTAAATGACAATTCTAATGAAGATTTAAATAAACGCCAAGGCACTTTTAATATGATAATTAAAAGAAAAAAGACATCTAAAACACAAACTGAAAATGTAAATGAAACGGAATCGAAAATAGAAACAAGTGACGAATCGGAAATCGAAACAAGTAACGAAAGTGAAAATGAAACAAGTACTAAAACTACGGCTCAAAACTTGGAAACAATTATAAAAACATCTTTGGCTAATTTAGTAAGTAAATTTACTAAAAATGAAAAAACATCTGATGAACCAAAAGATGAACTAAAAGATGAACCAAAAGATGAATATGATAAATATTTAAATTACGTAGATGCAATTTACGATGGTGATTTCTTTGAATTTGAATCTATTGATGATAAAAAAAAGAAATTAAAAAATCTTTTTTCAGATGATGATATAAAAAAATTAAATAATGAATTACAAGAAATCAAGACTGTTTATAATAATCGTGTTCCGAATATAGTAAATATATTAAAAATGGATATGCATGTATCTCAAAAGCAAAAACTATTAGAAAAAATGTATCATTTTATGAATTCTGATATTCTAAGTGCAGATTATAATTCAAATTTAAAGTATTTGATTTCTAATATAAATTCTGATGAAAATTCAGAATTAGTAGAATTAGAAAAACAAATATTAGAAAAATCAAATAGTATAGAATATTCTGATAATTATAGGCAAAAGATTTTAAAATCTAAAATGCCATTTGAAAATAAGATAATAACATATAAACGTTTAGAAGTTATGGAATCTTTTGAATCAACTGATACATCAGAATATGCAAAATATAAATCTTGGATGGATATTTTATTATCCATACCTTATCAAAAACCTATTAATAATAAAATTTGTAAAGAAGATAGTAAAAAATTTATAAAGGGTGTTAGAGATACTTTAGATGCTCGTTTGTCATTTTTAGAAACTGCAAAAGATCAAGTCTTAAATATAGTAACACAAATGGTTAGAAATCCAGACAATAATTGTTTACCAGCTATCGGATTATACGGCGAAAAAGGCGTAGGTAAGTGCCTTGGATTTAATACACCTATTCTTATGTATGATGGTTCCATTAAAATGGTTCAAGATATTAAAATCGGAGATGTGTTGATGGGTGATGATTCAAATCCAAGAAATGTACTGTCTCTTGCTAGAGGAAAAGAAGAAATGTTTGAAATTTCTCATACATTACATAATGAATCATATATCGTTAACAAAAGTCATATTTTAACTTTAAAAATGAGTGATAACAAAAAGTTAATTGACAGGAAAAATAGGAATAGTTTTGTTGTAAAGTGGTTTGATTCTAAAGAGATTAAACTTAAAAGTAAACATTTTAATTATAGTAAGAGTAAGAGTAAAAAACAAGATGTTTATACTATTGCAAAAATATTTTTTGAAAATATTACAGAGGATAAAGTAGTTGATATTCCTTTAACTGATTATCTTACATCAAAAAAACAAATACGATCTCATCTTCAAGGGTTTAAAGTTGGTGTAGAATTTCCAGAACAAGAACTTGATTTTGACCCATATATTCTTGGATTATGGCTTGGAGATGGGACAAGTTCTGGGAGTGCAATTACTAATCAAGATTCTACAATTCTTTATTATTTAGTAAATACTTTACCAAAATATAAACTACATTTAACAAAATTAAAAGATACTTATGGTTATGGTATAACTGGAACTGGAAAAGTTGGTGAAAATATTTTTTTAAACACACTTAAAAATCTCAACCTTATTAAGAATAAACATATTCCAAGCGTATACAAAATTAATTCAAGAGAAAATAGATTAAAGTTACTTGCAGGTATAATAGATAGTGACGGATCTTTATTCAATAGTAAGTCAGGATATGATATAATCCAAAAAAATCCACAATTAACAAAAGATATTGTATATCTTGCAAGATCTCTTGGATTTCAATGTAAACCTAAAATGTGTAAGAAAGGTTGTTATTACAAAGGAGAATATAAAGAAGGAGAATATACAAGAATGTCTATTTATGGTAAAGGTATAGAAGAAATTCCAGTATTATGTCCAAGAAAAAAGGCAAATTCAAGACGACAAATTAAAGATCCATTGGTAACTGCAATTGATATTACTCCAAAAGGAGTAGGTGATTATTATGGTTTTGTTATTGATGGAAATCATCGTTTTATGCTTGGTAATTTTATAGTAACTCATAATACAGCGTTTGTAAAAAGTATATCAGAGGCATTAGGAAGACCATATAGAACAATTTCATTAGGAGGAGAATCAGATTCATCTTCATTAACTGGACATGGATTTACATATGTTGGTAGTGGTCCTGGAAGAATTATTGAAATTTTAAGAGAAACACAATGTACTAATCCTATTATTTTATTTGATGAATTAGACAAAGTTTCAGAAACATATCGTGGAAAAGAAATTATTGGTAATTTGATTCATTTAACAGATTCTACTAGTAATGATAAATATAATTATGATAAATATTTTGCTGGATTAGAATTTGATTTATCAAAAGTTTTGTTTATATTTACGTATAACGATGAAACAAAAGTGGATCCTATTTTAGCTGATAGATTATTTAAAATCCGAGTAAATAATTATTCAGTTGTTGAAAAATTAGAAATTGCTAAAACTCATTTGATAAAAACAATTTTATCAGAATATAATTATGAAATAGAATTTGAAGATGATGCTATTCATTATATAGTAGAATCTTCACGATCAGATCAAGGTATGAGAGATGTTAAACGAAAATTTGAAGTTATTATTTCAAGGGTGAATACGTTATTATTAACTGATCCAGAACAGGATATTGTTAGATTAAAATATAAGATTTTATATAATTATTATAAATCAACATCTGATAAAATTCGTATTTTAAAAGATCACGTAGATATATTTTTAGAAGATAGTATTATTAAAAAGGCAGATAATTGTCCACCTCCAGGGATGTATATGTAATTAATTTAAATCAATAATGCTTTGATTTAAATAAAATTCCAAGAAATACGTGGTAATTTAGTAGCTACAGCACATGCTTTTCGTGTTGATCCTGTTAGTTCGATTAACGCATCAAGACTCATATCAATACTATTGTTTATACAACTAGGACATTCATCCATTACTTTTAATTTTAATGATCTTTTATTATGTCTAACGATAATATTGCGTCCACAAAATGATTTGGCATTTTTTATAGCTACCCAGTATTTGCTTTTTCTAGTATATTTTACTCCAAAATTTTTTCCGAAATTACATGGACCATATCGCATATTATCTCTAAATGTTTGAACGCTAGGGCATATAGATCTATCTGGGGTAACTCTAAAATAAAAAGTAGCAACACTATTATACCTTGTCGAACTGATGTAACTTTTACACCCCCCCAACCCTAATAATAATAATAAACTCCAAACCATATTAAAAGTATTCTATATATTAATATATAGAATACAACGAAATAATTTCGTTAATCTATCTTTGTACCTTTACCGACATAAGGAGTATTAAAAGGCAAGGTACCTTTACCGACATAAGGAGTATTAAAAGGCAAGGTACCTTTACCGACATAAGGAGTATTAAAAGGCAAGGTACCTTTACCGACATAAGGAGTATTAAAAGGCAAGGTACCTTCATCGGTTCGGCAAGGGATATTTTTAATATTTGTTTTTTTAGAAGTCTTCGGTAAAGGTATATCTAAAATATCTTTGATTTCACCTGTTTTATTTCCGTAATATAAACGGAGTAAAGATGAAAATGGATATTTTACTACATCAAATACATTTTCAACGAAATTAATATGATGATCCATATTTTGAGTACTACGATTAATACAATTTAAATTTGTGTTAAGCTTTTCTGAATCTTTTATATTTTGTTGAATCAATTGATCTAATATATCGACAATTTTGTCAAGTTTTATTTCTAAATTATCAAGTTTTATTTCTAAATTATCAAGTTTTGTTTCTAATGAATACATATATAATACATAATAAAAAAAATACTAAAATAATACTTCTTGTTGTAAAAGCGGATTCGACTTTAAAACTGTCTTTTAATTCAGGATACAATATGTGACTTAAAACTACAGCATTTGTAACAGCTGATTCCATTGATGTAAATTTATAAATATTTTGTCCATTTTGCGTTCCTAGATTAAATAAATTAGATATTGTTTTACTACTAAAATCTAAATTAGGTTGGTTAGACGATGCTATAAATGCAGTATCTAACGAATCCCATTTGCCATTTTCCCATGATAATTCCGGAGATATTATACTTACAGTAGGTGTTGGTAAAAAGGGAAAACTTATTCTTAATTGGTCTAAAACTTCTGCAATTAGTTCTGATTTATCGCATTGATTTGCAGTTTTGTTAATTTTACTACTCGGCATATTTGATATTGTTATAGATGTACTAATTACTGTTTTAGATTGCGATTCTGTAAATTGTATGTAATCAGATAATACAATAAAAGCTACACCCCATTCCGTTTTTGGAAATCCATATATCTTTTCAAGATCTAATTTTGTATCCCAGTGAAACATTACAGAGATATAATCTATATAATCAGTGTCACGTGACCACACTTTTAATTTTTCGAAATCCCCAAATGAATTTTGGATCTCTTCATTATGCGAATTTTCTAATATTTTTACCAAATTAGTTGGAGGAGTTGCTATAATAAATTTATCACCCAATATTTCAATATCCTTGCCTTGATATTTGCAGTTGACAGAACTGACAGTGACCCCAGACTTGATAAAGTTTAATTTTTCTACTGTAGTTTCTAATAAAAAATCAACATTGTTTTTTTCTAAATAAGACTTCCATAAACGAAATAGACTTGTATCATTAGGGAGTTTAGGTTGATATAATGTATACGGCGCCTGTTGATTAAATAACTGTAAAAATTTATTTAATGTGAATTTTTCAGATGTAGCACCATCCGTTAAACGACAAATTCTATCAATTGTATCACGTGACTTTTGTGTAAAACCTCGAGATTCAGTATAGTCACTCATTGGCATATTTTTACCATAATCATCATTTACTAATAATATAATAAAATCTACAAATAAAGAAAACATTTCACCATAAGATAAAGTTTCCCATATAGTTTGACCACCAATAGTTGCTATTGAAAAATTGTATGGTGTAAATAATTCGTAAAAATCTAAATCCATTTTTTTTAATAAATTCATAAACGTTTTATAAGTAGAACTGTATACTCTAGGGGAATGCTCAGTAAACATCCTCTCAACAACTCCGTTTTTATTAGTTACATTAACTCTTTTAACTCTATGACAACCACCTATATCATCTTCTCTTTCTATTATCAAAATGTTTTTTTGTAAACTTGAACAACATTGAGCTAAAGCTAATCCCGATGGCCCACCGCCTATTATAATTAAATCATAATGTTGTTTCATATAATAACAAAAAGGAAAAAAGATATTACTTTAAAAATGAATTTAATTTATATATTTGAAAAAAATAGCAAACATGGGGTTTTTTTATTCAAATGATGGTAGATCTTTTTCTACAACTTTATCTTATTCTAATAATCCACAAATATTTTTAACACCAAAAGGTGTAAGTGATAATAGTGCTGCTATTATAATTCAAAATTGGTGGAAAAAATGTAACATGAAAAATGAACAAGATGCTTCTATTCTTATACAAAATTGGTGGAGAAATACTAGAAGATCTCAATATTGTTATTTATTTGTAGAAAATTCTAATTTTGACATAGATGAATTGTATGAAAGATTGTTATCTGTAATAATTCCAGGTATAGAATATATATGTATTAAAAAAAAAGGTGTATTCCCAAAATGCATATTAGTTAAAACTAATTTAGACAAAACTACATTGAATGCAGAAGTCAAAGACGTATTACAATCAGTTGGATATAATTACCAATTTGTTATAAACGAACATTAAAAATTGAAATAAAATTAATTTTATACACTTAATAATGGAATTTATACAACAACGATCTTTGTTATTTAAAAAAATAGTTTTAAATCATTTTATTATTAATTACCAATTATCTATAACTAAATTTGTAAATAATTTGAATATACATAACAAAAACTTAATTTATGTAAAAGGAAATTATGCTATCATTCATAATAAAATTGTAAATCTTCAATATAACGTAAAATTAGATGAAACTAAATATAGTCTGATGATGATTTTGTACAAAAATATTAAATACAAAGAACCTAATTCTACGGGTGACCAACCTAATTCTACGGGTGACCAACCTAATTCTACGGGTGACCAACCTAATTCTACGGGTGACCAACCTAATTCTACGGGTGAAGCTATTTTAAATTCAGATATTAGAAAAAACATATATAAAATATTTCATAATTTGGATCAAAAACTAAATGTTTCAGATGTAATGATAATCGGTAGAAAATATAAAACTAATAATAAAATAATATCCAATTCTTTAGGATGTTATTGTACATTTGACGTTTTAAAAATAAAAGAAAAAGTAAATATATCAAAAAGAAATAAGAATGTTCAAACTGAGGTGTCACTTGTTAAAACAAATTTAAGAAGAACGTTTTTATTAAATCTTAAAGCATATATAAATCAACACGGAACTGAATTCAATACAATTTATATAAATAATATGATACATAATAGTGTATTTTTAGATGTAGAATATACAAATGATATTTATGATGATTTTTCAACATTTCCTATTTCTAAAGATAATTCAATGTTGTTTATAATAGGACTTTTACGAATTGTAAAAAATGAATGTTGTTATACTGATTTTACAAGTAAGAGATTAACTTATCAAGAAGAATATAGAATTTTAGATAATTTTTTAGATTATATAAGTAATAACTATAAAAATAATAAATTTCGTGTTACTGTATTCCATTGGAGTCACGCTGATAAATATATTATAGAAAAATCTTTAGCTAGATATCCTGATTTGCAAAAAAAATACGATCCTACACAAATAATATACGTTGATTTATTAATCATATTAAAACAAACAATCGATTTACCAAGTTATTCTTTAAAATATGTAGCAAAGGAATTATTAAACTTACGTTATGATACTGATTGTCAAAATGGCTTAGATGCAATGTGTAGCATTATACAAAATGATATAATGTTAACGAATAATGAAATGAATATACATAATCAAGATTTATTATCTTTACAATCAAGCAAAGATATTGTAAAATATAATAAAATAGATACTACATTATTATATGATGTTTTAATTTATTTTATTAAAAATTAATTACAGAATTAGGGACTTTAGGTTTTCTACCACGACGTTTTTTAGTTTCTTGTTTAAGAACTTTGTCAAGAGGTCCAGTAGTTTCTTCGTCTATAGGTATTTGAACAATTGGAATAGGTGTCGCATTTTCTTGTACGGTATCGACTACTGATAAAAGTAATTCTTCATTTTCTGATAAAGGTAAATCTGATTCTATATCACTTTCTATATTGAATTGATGTTCATCCAAAATATTTTCATCTATGTCGACTTCTATGTCGTCATCTATGTCGACTTCTATGTCGTCATCTATGTCGACTTCGTCAACGGAAACCGTTTCGTCCGAAATATTATCCGAAATATTATCTGAATTTTCAACTTGATTGTATTCTAATGAGTTTTTATTACGAGCATAGTAAAATGATGAAAGTAATAGATCGATACCGATTATGTATATAATAAATTTATTGAAAATTGATAAAAATTCTTCATTGTAAAATAAGAAATATAGATATATACAAGCATATACAACTAAACCTATTCCAATGGCATATATAGATGTATATTCTAAATCAGTAGTACTTAAATTATTTAACAAGTATTGTGATATTATAAACATTTAACACCACCTAAAAGTGTATAATAAATTAATAAATGGTCTTAAACGAAAAGTCGGGATCTACTTTTAGTGAAATTTAATACAATGATGAAATACTTGACAAATATGTTTAACCAATGCTGCTTTTGTACGATCTCCTGTATAATCACCCATAATTTTACCAGATTGATCAAAAAATTTAATAGTCGGATATCCACGAAAATTAAGTGCACCTATTAATTCTTGATTCTGTTTTAAATCAGCGTCTTCTATAGATAAAAGAGGAAAATCATCTCCTAATTGATGATGTAATTCATCAAATATTGGTTGAAATCTTCTACAATGTCCGCACCAATCAGCATGAATCAATAAAATACCGGGTCTTTTTTTACTAACATTTATATCCAAAAAAACTTTGTCTCCAACAACTTTGAAATTTTTATCTATAATTTTACCTAGCATTATGTTTATATGTTGTAAATAAATAAAATTTTAACAATAACAATAAATAAAAAATCTTTATAACATTTAAGTAAATGAAACTGTCTAATTGTACCTTGCCTTTTATCGAAGACTTCGGTAAATGTACCTTGCCTTTTATCGAAGACTTCGGTAAATGTACCTTGCCTTTTATCGAAGACTTCGGTAAATGTACCTTGCCTTTTATCGAAGATAAAGATGATTCTGGTAATTGCGAGTTGTCTATTGAAGATGAAGATGAAGATGTCGTTCAACAACAAAGTAATGAAAATGATGAATCAGATGTAAATAAATACAAGATTCAGATTAAAGAAAAAATAAATACTCCAAAAATAGATTTTACAAAAACAGATTTTACACCAAAAGAAAAAGAACTTATTCGTAAAGAAGTTGAGCTTGTAAAGGAAAAATATCCCAAATATATACCTGTTATAGTAAGACCAAAGGATAAAAGTATTCAATTATTACGATATAAATTTTTAGTAAATGGAGAAATTACAGTTGGACAATTTATGTGTATTATACGTAAAAAAATAAGAAATATAAAATCATCAGAGGCTTTATTCTTAATAGTAAATAATAGTTTACTACCATCTGTACATTTATTATCATTCGTTTATACACAGCAAGTAGATAAAGAAACAAATATGTTATTTTTTACATTATGTAATGAAAATACATTTGGGAAAAATTGAATTAATCATAACGATTATATATTTTATAAGAACGCGTATGACTGTTATTGATTTGCAAAATTTAGAAGTAGATAAATTTAAATTAGGAAAATCTGGTAGAGCAATAAAGTTATTTTATGATAAGGAACCATTGCAAATATGCACATCAACAATGTATTTACCTTTTGGTGTCAAGTCTGTTTCAAAAGAATGGTCGAATTATTCGGAATATAGTATGAGTTGTTTTTTAAATAATTCTACTAGTGCTGTTTCTAGTACATTTAGAGAATCTATTGAAAAATTAGATTCTATTATTCAAAATTTGGTAAAAGAAAATTTGCAATTATTTGATTCAAAAACCGAAAAAGCAAATGAAAATTTTGGATATAATGCTATCTTAAAAGAAAATGGTTCATATCCAAAATTGATGAGACTTCAATTATCAAGAGATAGAAATGGAAATTTTGAAAGCGTCATTTTTGATGAGTCTAAAAAAAAAATCAAAATTGATGAACATAACATCGATACAATTTTAACAAAGGGTAAAAATTTTAAAACCATTATCGAATGTGTAAAGATTTGGTATTATAATGGTAAAGTAGGAAGTATTTGGAATATCGTACAATTGAAATTTTCAGAAAAAACTTTAAAAGAAATAGAACCAGATAATACTGGAGCAAATGTATATAATCAGTTGCTTATAATGGAAGATTAGAAATTTTATATATACATATGCTGACACGTATTTGTTTCGTCTAAGTAATTAATTTGATGTTTTATATTTTCAAATAATTTCATAAAAAGTTTGTCATTTATAACTACAACTGATTCTGTAACTGATTCTGTAACTGATTCTGGATTATTAGGTAAGATTCCTAATAATATATCCTTATTTAATTCTAATAAAATTTTTTCGATTATTCTATAGTATTCCCTTATTCCACTAGTAACAGATTTGTTAATAGTAGTTGAACGAATTATGCGAGTGATAATCGGTGTATCAAAGATTACTGGTATTTTAATACCTATATTAGAAATAATTTCAGGAATACAATGTTTTTCAATAATATAAACGATGTCTTGTTCTTTTGGCATTTCAACGTTTATAATATTCAAACGATCCAAAAGAATCTTATCTATTTTATTAATATCATTAAATGTAAAAATATAAAAAACTTTAGATAAATCAAAATGCATTCCGTAAAAATAATGATCACTAAAATGAGCATTTTGACTCGGATCTGTTAAATAACATAAGAATGAAAAAATATCTTTTCCATTATCAGTTTCTGATACTTTATCCAATTCGTCAAAGTAAATAATAGGATTATTAATTTTACAGTCAACAATATTTTGTAAAATCTTACCAGGACCACTTTCTACATAGACATATCCATGACCCAAGAAAAAAGACGAATCTCTTACTCCACCTAAGGATATTGTTTTTATGGGTATATTTAATACATTTGATAAAACTTTTACAAATTTACTTTTACCTACACCAGCAGCACCACATAAAGCTATGTTATTTCTATTACTGCACGGATTTGTAATAAATTTACAAACTACATTCAAGATTTCATTCTTAACACTTTCCATACCATGTATTTCATTATCCAAATTTGATTTAATTAAATTGATAAATTCTTTTATTCCTCGTTCAGCTACGTGTTCGTGTATATTATATGATGTATTCCACGGATAAGACAAACTTGTATCTACAAAAATTTGATTTTTATAATACTCTGTTGTATCTATACTAGATCTTTTCATATTATTATAGTGTTTTAATATAACAGCCTTATTAGTATCACTTGTTGGTATATTTAATATAACTTCTTTTAAATAATCTTCTGACAATTTTTTAGTAACAAGATCGTTAATACGAATCACGGGTATACTGTCAATAATTCTAGACGACTTATCCTTTGTTTTCGCCTGATGTCTCTTACATGTATTCAAATTCAAATGACAAACTTCATTACAAGTCTCCCCACTTTTTTTACCCTTTTTATAAATATATTTACAATACATCATTACACGTATACAATAAAATAATAATACGAAATTAAACTTTCTAGACACAGTACCCCTTTACCACATTTTTATATATAAAATAATCACTAAAAAATATTAAACGCGATAAAAATAGTAATCACAAAAAAACTAAAATAAAATTACTTTTTTAAATAATTATTAAAATGTCATTAAAAACAAGAATGGAAAAGAATATTAGTAAACTAAATAGTGCTAAATGTCACTATTACAAACCCCATATTGTTTCTATAAAATCTTGTCAAATTTTAGATCTTTTAAATACTATAATAAGTTTTGATGAAAAAGTAAAAAGCTTAGAATTATTCCAAAACATTTTATACGAATCAATTAAACCACTGTATATAAATTGTGCACCTAATATGGTTTTTACTTTTTTGAATGAAATTCATTTAGTGTTTTTTTATAACGAAGAAGGTAATTATATATATGATGGAAATATTAATAAAACTATTACTATGATGTCAAGTTCTATAAGTGTAAACTTTTGTAAACAATTGCATATACGAGGAATCGATTTAGATTTTACATTTACTGGCCAAATTGTAGAATTTGATAAAGATTACGAAACTTTAAATTATCTTATTTGGAGACAAAATGATTGTCGACGTAACACTATATCATTATTGTACAAGTGTTTACATCTTGATTTATTTTTAGAAAACGTTCTTGATTTAAACAAGAAATTATTAGAAATGAAAAAATATATTGATAACATTTTAAATGAAGATGTTGAAACATCATTGGTTCATTTACTAAGAGGTAATATTATTAAAAAACACAAACAAATGCAGAAAAAAACTAATATTATGGTAACTCGTAATACACTTTTTATTGAACACTTTTTATTTGTAGATGATTTTGACAAAACCTTTGAAAGATATGTAAAACAACTTGTTATATAAAAAACATAGTCGTAAAAACATAGTCATAAAAACATAGTCGTAAAAAACAAAAAAAGATTATCATTATTTGTATATATGGATGTCATTACGGTAGATGGTAAACAATACGACCCATATTTTATATTAGATGTGACAAGAGATGATTCTGATAAACATATTTCTAAATCTTTTAGAGAAAAGGTTAAAAAGTATCACCCTGATAAATATATAGATAAAGAAAAGAAAACAAAATATGAACAATATTTTAAAATATTATCGGAATCATACAGATATATACAAGAAAAAAGATCTGTCAGTGGTGATTTGCGAAAGGACTATAAAAGTAAAAATGACAAAGTACCTTCGCTAGACGGCCCAAAAAACAAAAAGACTACCAAAAAAACAAAAACTCCTAATATAAATCCAAATGATTTCGGTTATGGCGATGATTATAAACGTATGGAAAAAATAGAAGATTATGAAAAGGAAAATTTAAATATTTTTAAGCAATTTGGTAAAAAGAAATTTTCATTAAATGAATTTAATACAATGTTTGATTACAATCGTAGAAACGAAGATCAAGATAACATCACTTCAAAAGCCTTGATTCACAAGACTACAGATGGGTTTTCAGGATATAATTCTGCTGATTTTGGTAATTCTGCTCTAGTTAGTTCATTTAACGGTTTGTTAATAACAGGTGACGATTTAGGCGAACGGGGTGTTGGATATTGGGGAGCTAATTATAGTGATTATAAATATTCTTATAAAAGAGGAACTAAAAATCCAGATCGACGTATTCAAGTTCCCAAAGATTATAATTCTAGTAGTACGAAATTTGATGAAAATATAGATAAAAAATATTCAGAATATAAATGTAATTATAACAATGAGAATTTTAAAACAACAGAACGAATTAATTTTAAAACTGAACAAGATATTTTTTATGAAAAAACTTATAATAAATTATTAGAAAAAGAACAACACGATAAGAAAATGGTTATGAAATATATAGATCAATACGATGAACAAACAATTAAAATGGCGCTAACTGGAGAATTAGATAAAACACCAACTTATACTTCAGCTTTAAAAAAATATATAACTGAAAAATAAATAACTTTAAAATAAAAAAATAAATTTTATTTAAAATAAATAATTATAATAGTATTATGGATGATTCTAATTTTTTAGATGAATTATTTGATATTATAAATGCACAACCATTAACAACATCTAGATTCAGTGAATTCGAAGAAACTATTCAACTCAATCAGCAAATTATAAATAATATTTATAGTATAAGACGTCATTTTGAATCAGAATATTTAGAACCTGAACAAGACGTCTACTATGAAGAAATTATACAGAATACTTTCATAAATGATATATTTAATATATTTAATAATGAACAAGAATTCGAAGATGTAAAAGTTACATTAACTCTTGAACAATTTTCAAAATTAAAGAATGAAAAAATAACTAATGAGAATATAGATAGATATTGCAGTAAACCTTGTAATATCTGTATGGATAACTACAACATAGATGATGAAATTACATTTTTATTGTGCAATCATTGTTTTCACACAAATTGTATTAAACATTGGTTATGCAATGAGAAAGTATCATGTCCAGTTTGTAGAAAAGATAATAGACAAACTTAAAATTACTTAAAAATACAATAATTTACTTTATTATAAATACATGACAGTTATAATAAATTCAGACATACTATCGTCTTTAAATATTACTATATTAAAAAGGTCTCAAAAAGTGGCTTTAAATCATAATTATTATTTTAGTCCAAATATGGCATTGTATTTATATAATCCAAAAGTTACTTTTATAAATCCTAAATTTATTGTTTTTGAATTTGATAAACGTACACATTTGAATTTGTTATTGTTAATTAAACGCCTCGATGATACGTTACAAAACCAATTAAAAAATAAATTTAGCGAGTTGTTTGATAAAGAAATATACAATATAGTATCTGAAACCGAAACACATTTTACCCTAAGATGTTTTTTACCATCAGTACGTAATAAATATAATATAATATGTAAAGGTGATGTTGATAATATGGTGTTTAAATTACCTAGATTAGATTGTATATTTAAAGATATAATGGTAGAAATAAAAAACGTATGGCAAACAGGTAATAAAATAGGTTATAATATTGAACTAAAATCTGTTAATTATAATTAAGTTGATTTTGATGATTTGCTATTAGAATTTAAATTCTTTTAGATTTAGATTGACGTTTTTTTATTTTAAAAGATGACTTTTTAGCAGAAATCTTCTTTTTTGGTGAAGACTTCTTTTTTAGTTTTAGTGAAGACTTCTTTTTTAGTTTTAGTGAAGACTTCTTTTTTGGTGAAGACTTCTTTTTTGGTGAAGACTTCTTTTTTGGTGAAGACTTCTTTTTAATCTTCTTTTTTAGTTTTGGTGAAGACTTCTTTTTTAGTTTTAGTGAAGACTTCTTTTTTAGTTTTGGTGAAGACTTCTTTTTAGCAGAAATCTTCTTTTTTAGTTTTGGTGAAGAAGACTTTATTCTTCGTTTAAAACCTTGCCCTGATTGTGATATAGAAGATAATGAAGAAATTTCAGCAACATTTTCCCCAACTTCTTTTTTAGGTGTTGTAGATGGAGACAGTTGTTCAATTCCATCTGATAAATCTGTAGGTATAGTAGATTCTTCAGATGTAAGATCTTCAGGTTCTACAGATGCAATAGATATTCTATTTTCAGGGGCTTCTTGAGCTTCTGTAGTAAAATCAGGGGCTTCAGGGGCTTCTTGAGCTTCTGTAGTAAAATCAGGGGCTTCTTGAGCTTCTGTAGTAAAAACGGGGGCTTCTTGAGCTTCTGTAGTAAAAACGGGAGCTTCACTTTCAGAGCTTTCTGATATAGTATCGGTTAATATTCTAGTATCTGGGAATTTTAAAAATCCAAGTGTGTCAAGCAGACTAGGGCACATTTCATCATTCAGATCATTTATGTCATTCATTTTATAATTTCTTTAGAAATTAATTTTTTAAAAAATTGAAAAGTAAAGATAAAATTTAATTATTAATAATGACAGATGAAAAGCCAGAAATAGATCCTCCTATAATTTCATCTACACTTACACAAGAAAATGAGGATGTAGTAATTATTAAAAGAAAAAAAGGTAGACCTAGAAAAGAAGTTGTGGAAAATGTTCCAGCAGTTCCTGAAGAAAAAAAAAAAAGAGGTAGAAAGAAGAAAGAAGTAGTTGTAGAAGAAATCAAAAAGAAAAAGAAAAGAGGTAGAAAAGCAGCTGTTAAATATTTTAGTTCTTCTATTAGAAAAAAAATACCATTAACAACAGTTTTACAAGATAAAAATAATTATATCTTACATTTAGATGTTAAAGATGAAGATGTTACGGAAGAAAAAATATCTTCTATAGACAATTTAAATCAACAAAGTAATTGTGGTACCTTAATTAACCCTTCGGTTCAGCAAGGTACCTTTAATTCTTCTAAGGAAGAATTTGATGGACAAACCGAGGTACAACAAGATGACGACACAAATAAAATAGAAATTGAAGATTTAGTTTTTGAAAAACTAAAATCTGAAAACAAAGAAAACATTATGGAATTACAAAAGGAATATGATGATTTGTTAAAACAAGAAGAAAGAATTTTAAATGAGATAAATGATGAATCCTTGACTGAATTGTATGAAAAAAGAATAGAATTTAGAGAACATCAGGATACGATTTTAGTAAATAAATTAGAAACTATTCACAAGGAAAATGATATTTGTAATAAAATGAATATTATGACATTTTCAGATGAAAAAGATAAAGTTGAACATTCTGAAACTAATGAAAGAGAAACTAATAAAAAAAGAGGATTTTTTGAGATAATGCACGAATTTATTCATAGTGACAATTGGTTGGATAAAACTGATATTTGTTGTTGGTGGTGTTGTCATCAATTTGAAACGGTACCTATAGGTTTACCTGTAAAATACGACGAAAAGAAAAAATTTCACGTTAAAGGTGTTTTTTGTAGCTTTTCATGTATGATGGCTTATAAAAATGACAATCCTATTTATCAGTCTAAGCGTGATTTAATTAATTTCTTATATAAAAAATTAACAGGAACATTTTTATTGGATATAAATTTAGTTCCAGCCCCACCAAGATGCGCATTGAAAATATTTGGAGGTGAATTAAATATAAATCAATTTAGAAATAGTTTTAAAGAAAACAAAATATACAAAATGATTCAATATCCAATGTTTATTTGCAATGATTATATTGAAGAAGTTGATATAGAAAATATAAAAAGAGTTAATCAAAATGTATTTTCTGATATACCAACTACTAAAACATTAAACCTAGATGAAAAACGTATTGAAGATGCTAAAAATAGATTATCTCAAATTGAAAAAACTACTATTACTTTAGGTAATACAATTGATAAATTTATTAAAATTACATAAATGAATCAATTAAAAAGTTGTAAAAAATTGAATTTCTATCAATACAATGTTAATTTACAGATAACAATCTTTATATTACTTTATTTTTTAAGATGTCTATTATTGATGTATCAGATATATGCCAATTTGTTAATGAAAACAGTTTTGATAAAGTTCGTGATTTTTTAGAAGCCAATGATATGTGTGTAAAACAAAATGAAGATCTTTACTTATTAGCAAATAATAACAATCAATATATAAAAAGAGAAGAATTACTTTTAGAAAAAGTAGGGCCAAAGCCCTCAAAAAAAGAAGAATGTCAAAAAGAAGGTCAAGAAGAAATCAAAGAAGAATGTCAAAAAGAAGGTCAAAAAGAAGGTCAAGAAGAAATCAAAGAAGAATGTCAAAAAGAAGGTCAAGAAGAAATCAAAGAAGAATGTCAAAAAGAAGGTCAAGAAGAAATCAAAGAAGAATGTCAAAAAGAAGGTCAAG
>Ga0209353_10000835_pt1 | contig 18099 bp, 16 predicted proteins | sample LauGreSpBDMM15SD_2_FD_187561 | JGI IMG/M metagenome (GOLD analysis project Ga0209353, IMG submission 187561) | Freshwater lake microbial communities from Lake Michigan, USA - Sp13.BD.MM15.SD (SPAdes) (version 2) | ecosystem: Environmental > Aquatic > Freshwater > Lake | place: Lake Michigan...
GACCGCTTAACGTATCCAAATTTACCTTTTTTAGAAAAATATCCGTGTTTTTCTAAACGTTTCTCTTTTGTGGCCGTCTTGTGTTTTTCCGCCGATACAATTCGCCCCCAACGATTCATGACTAAATGTTCCTTTGTTAACTCACCTGACGTTTTATACGCGGTTCCGTTCATAACCTGCTCTCTCGAACCAAACAGCTCATTATACGTCTGCCCGTCAATCGTATATGTTCCGGTTACAGGGTCCCTTACTGGTCGTTTCATATAACATCTCAAAAGAAATTAATAACGAATAGATGCGAACGTTGGTTAAGTGAAGGATAACACGCAAAAATTCTTACCAATTAACTGCCCCTTTGAATTATATACGCGCTGTTCCTGCGTGCAATTATTTGGTGCTATGCGCGCACCTTGAATGCTATTCGCGTATTGGCTGTATTTTGCTGCGCATGTTAGTGGATTCTGTGTCGCTTGAAACGTTTTAATAGATAATGACCATTCATTAGTAGTCATATATGAACGATTATATTTAAACATAATCGGCGCCATATTAAATAGTATATATGTTCTACCCATTTAAAAAAATACACCTAAATAGTATATTTAGATATGTCCATCGGCATTAATGGCTTTGGGCGTATAGGTAAGTGCATATTTTTGCAATTGATTGATCACCCAACCCTACACGTTGACGCGATAAATGCACCAGATTTTGATATCAAAAAGATTGAAGTATATTTAAAACACGATTCGGTGCATCATTACAATAAACAATTTCGAGTCGAAATAATCGACGATAAAACATTTTCAGTCAACGGTCGTAAAACGCATATATTGAACAGTCGTGACGCAAAAAACTTAAAATGGCGTGATTATGGAATAAATCATATTATTGATGCATCTGGTGTATATTTAACCGCAGAAAAGGCGCGCCAGCACAACGTAGATTATGTAATCATGTCCGCACCAGCAAAAGATGATACGCCACTCTTTGTTCGTGGGGCAAATATGGATTCATACAATGGGGAAAAAATAGTGAGTTGTGCATCATGCACGACCAATTGTATTACGCCCGTATTGCGCCACCTGGAAGAAATCTACGGAATCGATAATGCGAATTTTACTACGATTCATGCGTCTACTGCGAGTCAGAGTATTGTAGACACTGCACATTCAAAGACGCGCACAGACCGATCAATATTTAACAATATGATTCCACACACAACTGGTGCATCGTCGTCTATATATAAGGTGTTGCCCAGTCTCGCTGGAAAGATTGTAGGAACGTCAATTCGCGTGCCGACCAACAATGTATCTTTAGTCGATTTGAATGTTGAATTGAAAAACTCTACTACAATGTCCGAAATTATATCGGCAATGCAAAACGATGCGATGTTGGAGGTTGCACACGATAATCTAGTAAGTTCTGATTTTATATCAACCGAATGTCCGTCAATTGTGGATAGCAATGCGTCAATGCACCTGGGTGGAAACCGATTTAAATTGATGGTCTGGTATGATAACGAATGGTCATACGCAAGTCAGGTCATTAAAATGATTCAAAAAATGTTTTCTTTTTCGCAAAAGGCACCCTTTTATATAGATAATCATTCATTCGCCGGTAAGGATGTTATTTTACGGTTAGATCTAAACGTTCCAATGAAAAACGGTATTATTACAGACAACTATCGGATTACTTCGGCCGTTCCCACGATTCGGCGCATTTTATCCGACGAACCAAAGCGTATAATTATATTAACCCATCTTGGTCGTCCCAAGGGGGTAGATATGAAGTATAGCACAAAGGTCCTTTTATCCGAATTGGAATTGGCCACGGGAATGTCTGTTGGCTTTTTACCGGATGGTATCTCAAAATCAACACTTGATATGATTAACGATTATGAACACACTATTTATTTAATGGAAAATTTGCGGTTTCATCCAGAGGAAACCGAATATAAGACGATGGCTGCCGACAACGAAGTCGTCAAAAATATTCAACAATTAGGAAATATATATGTGAATGATGCATTTGGATGTATTCACCGCGATCACCTGAGTATAAAGGGCATTACCACAAATGAACGAGCGTATGGTTATTTAATTCACAAAGAATTAGAAGCATTGAATACAATTACTCAGAATACAGGATCGCAAAAAATATTGGCCATTATTGGTGGAGGTAAAATGGACGACAAATTAGAATTATTGAAGAATTTGTGCAAGAAGGCCGATCATATATTTATCGCTGGCGGTAACATAAATAGTTTGCTGAAGAAGGATATGTCTGAATATTTGACCGAAATTGGTAGTCACAAGGCTCAAATTACACTCATGTCGGATGGTCTATGTGCATCGAATTTAGAGGATAGACCAAAGCATGTTTCGAATGATGATCTTGGATTAACCGAAAACTTTTACGACATTGGTATGCAATCGTTGAATAATTTGCATCAACTCATCTCGACGCACGATATTATTTTTTGGAATGGAACTTTGGGCGTGGTTGAAGATGTGAAATATAAAAGGGGGTCTGAGTCACTAGTTCATACATTAATGCGCGAAATGCGTTCCCGTCCACATAAGAAGGTTATTGTGGGTGGAGGAGATACTGGCGGGTTTGTGAACAAATACGACCACGGTTTCACTCACATTTCCACGGGTGGTGGCGCCGCAATTGAATATATTACATTTGATACGTTGACCGGACTAGACATATTTCAATAATATTTATTTTATGCAAATGGATGAAACCGTAGGTTAAACAAAGTAAAGCGCGCTATTATACCAGTCAATCTGAGATTGGTATAATACGGAGTTATATATTCATACGTAAAAGCGCGTGTTCAATTTCCAACAGTCGATTAAACTTTGCTACGCGTTCACCTCTGCACGGACTACCAATTTTAACATATTTCGCACCGATGCCGACTGCGATATCTATTATATACGCATGGTTCGTTTCACCGGATCGATGAGATACGATTACATTGTTACCAGCGTCCATCATAAGCTTCGCGCCATGGACAGCCTCTGTTATCGTACCAATCTGATTCACCTTCAATAATAATGTATTTGCCCATTTCTCGGTTAATCCCTGTTTGATGAGTCGAGGATTGGTTGTAAATAAATCATCTCCTACAATCATAATTTTATTCGCAAAACGTTGATAAAATTCCTTCCATGCCTCGTAATCACTTTCGTGGAATCCATCTTCAATGCTTCTCAACGCCGGATGTGCCGAAATTAGTTCGCCATAATAATCAACCAACTCAGAACTTGTTAAAAATTTACCCTTTTCGATTTCATAAAGCCGCGTATCTGTGTTGTAGAATTCACTCGCCGCGCAATCAAGTGCTATAAATACATCTTGACCCACAATATAATTCGAGAGCTTGATGGCGTCTTCGATCAATGAAAGTGCTTCCTCCGCGCTGTATATCGGTGGGCAAAATCCGCCTTCGTCTCCAATGCTCTTTGCCTGTTCACCATATCTTTCGACCAATATCTTTTTCAGTGTGTGGTATACTTCACAATAAATCCTCATCTTTTGAGACGGCGAGAGATCCTCATGCGCAAAAATCATAAACTCTTGGATTTTTAAATCTTCGGTTACGCCGTGTTTTCCGCCATTAATAATATTAACAAATGGCGTGGGCAGATTTCGGTCAACATCAGTATTTCGCATACCATAATGTTCAGCAATATATTCATATAGTTCTTGACCCTTTATATTCGCAGCAGTATTCGCCATGCAAAAACTGAGTGCGGTGCTCGTATTTCCACCATATTTCGTTTTCATCTCAGTTCCGTCCAATTCAATGAATTGCTCGTCGCATTTTGTAAGATTCGTCAGTGTTTTCTTGGACAATATAAAATGATTATTCAGTTCAGTTACATGATTTACTGCACCAAACACTGACTTTCCGTGGTATAGCGATTTATGTCCATCTCGCAATTCACACACCTCTGTCGAACCGCAAGATGCACCGCTTGGTGTAGAACCCTTCCCTATAACGCGTTTGGTTCTACGGTCAATGCATTGAACCTCGAGCGTTGGATACCCACGACTGTCTATTATCTGATATGCCGATAATTCATATGCATTTTCATATCTAAATGAGGCACTTATCGGCTCGATTTGTAGAGGGACGGCGGTTCCTATTTCAAATGTTTCAATTGTATTTACGTCCTTTATCCCAAGATGAACAAATAATGCCCGCAGACTATTACCATGTGCGACAATCAAGACGTTTTTACCAGATGATACGAGGTCATTCACGTGTTCGTCATATGCATTTCCGACCCGCACAGCAACTTGTTCTAAACTTTCGCCATTCGGTGGGGCTTCGAAATACGATCGTCTCCACGCATTTACCTGTGAACTACCAAATTCCTTCATTAATTCGGTCTTGTTTTTACCCGTTAAATCCCCATAATCACGCTCTCTAAAATCATCAATCTGCACAATAGGTGTATGATTATCTTGAACACTCGCAATTAGTTCGGCGGTCTGAATAGTTCTTGTTAAATTACTTGAAAAAATATGATCAAATACACATGCGCGTAATATTTGGCCGGCTTCAACCGCCTCTTCCTTACCCACGTTGCTTAATCCCACATCCGTTAGACCAGTGAATCGATTTAACTTATTCCATTCGGATTCGCCGTGGCGTAAAACAATGAGCACCATAGTGTAATATAGTGTTCATTTAGAATATATTGTGCCGAGTTTATTGAATATATATCTACAGAATGTGGTTATAACTTCCCTAGATTTTGTATTGTTTTCAACGCAGAGTCGGGCGTAACTGAAATCGTATCAATATTCTCCGAAATCAAAAATTTGCAAAACTCAATGCTGTCTGATGGTTGTTGGCCGCAAAATCCGACTTTCACACCATGCGCCTGATATGTTTTAATGGCCATACTAATCATGCGACGATAACTCACATTTTCATCATCAGACAAGTAAGCAATCTTTTCACTATCTCGGTCAACCCCAAGGGTCAGTTGCAATAAATCGTTCCCTCCGATCGAAACACCATCAATCATCGGACTAAATCGGTCGGCTTCAATCACGTTGGACGGAATTTCACACATCAAGAATATGCGCAATCCATTTTCGCCGCGAACTAATCCATGAGAGGCCATTGTCTCAATGACCAATTTACATTCAGCAGGCGTTCTGCAAAATGGGATCATCACTACCACGTTCGTCATTTTCATTACCTCTCGTGCATATTTAATCGCTTCACATTCCAATGCGAATGCATCCTTATAATCTTTCGAATAGTAACGCGATGCCCCGCGCCAGCCAATCATTGGGTTCTCCTCTTGCGGCTCGTATAAGTCGCCTCCAATCAAATTGCGATATTCATTGGATTTAAAATCGGACAATCGCACGATTACATCATTTGGATAAAATGAAGATGCGATTTTCGCAATACCTTTCGCAAGTCGCTTGATAAAATACCATTTACCGCTATCGTAATTACCAATGATATTGTAAACCTGCTTGCGAACATCTTCGCGTATATTGGGATAATTGTATAGCGCCATAGGGTGAATTTTTATATAATTGCTCACAATAAATTCCAGACGCGCCAATCCAACTCCGCTATTGGGTATTAGCGAATTTTCAAAACTACACTCTGGATTTCCCACATTCAACATCAACTTCACGGGCAACTTCATATCGTTAGAAACGGCCAACTTATCTACATGGAATTTAAGAGTTCCCTTGTATACGAACCCAGTTTCTCCCTCGGAACAAGAAATAGTCACATCGGTCGCATCTCTTAATGCGGCCGTAGCATTCCCCACACCAACAACTGCATTCAAGCCGAGTTCGCGAGCAACAATAGCCGCGTGACATGTTCGTCCGCCCTTGTTGGTAATAATACCGGAGGATATTTTCATAATAGGTTCCCAGTCTGGCGTGGTCATATCAGTTACTAATATATCTCCTTGCTCGAAGATTGCATTATCATGAATATCTTTTAATATACGAACGCGACCACTGCTAATTTTATCACCCACCGCGACACCCGATGTAAGAATTTCACTTTTCTCATCGAGAATATAGTTATGAATATCCATTGACCCACCATCATTGCTATGAATTGTCTCGGGCCGCGTCTGGATAATATAAATATTGTGATCATTTCCGTCTATCGCCCATTCTACATCAACACCCAACTGTTTATTAAGTAGCTTGCAATATGTGGTTTCGAGCTGCAATATATGACGTCCAAGAGTAATCATTTGATTATTCGTCATGCTATAATTTAATCTCTCGTATTCACTAGTTTCTACTTCTTTAACACCACCTTTTTCGAGATCATAAACAATCTTGGTATTTTTATCCCCCTTTTTCTTGATGATTATCGGATCGCCTTCAATATCTCGTAATACTCGCTTGTCCAAAATAAATTCGTCTGGTTTCACACCGCCCGATACGACCAATTCGCCCAGCCCAAACGCAGAATTAATCACAATAGCCTTATCATATCCGGTTTCGGGATCCATTGAAAACGCAACTCCGGCGGACCCGATATCTGAACGAATCATCTTTTGAATCGCAACCGAAATTTTCACGTCAGAAATAGGAATATTATGCGTCTTTCTATATGAAACTGCGCGACCATTGAAAAGTGACGCAAAACAATCCTTTACGGCTTTTATTAATGCCTCCTCGCCGCGTATATTCAAGTAGGTGTCGTGTTGACCCGCGAACGACGCATTCGGCATATCTTCCGCCAAAGCACTTGATCGAACCGCAACCTCCATATTTTCACGACTATACAATTTGCATAAATCGCGGTAACTTTCAGAAATAGTGGTTACCTGTGATTCGGTCATTGTTGCCGCGGAAATTACGTCACGTAATTCCCTTGTTTTCACCTCTAATTCTCGAATATCTTGGGTATTCAATGAACTCATCATGTCTTCTATTTTTGAACCCAAATTGTTATTTTTGATAAAATCGTCATACATATCGGTAGTAATAGCAAACCCGTCGCCAATAGAAAACCCGATTCGCCTAGATATTGCGTGCAATTCTCCTAAAGAACTGCACTTTCCACCAACTAAGTTTTTTTTATCATACGAACAATCTTTAAACCAGATAATTTGGTTGTTCATTCGCAATTATATATATTATAAAGTATATATATTTGATACTAATGCTAGAACAGTGTTCTGTATGTAAAGGGTCCGGATTTGTAAAATATGAAACCAAGCTTTGTGACGCATGCCGGGAGATAAAATGCGTAGGGTGTAATATAAGCGATTGTGAACGAACGCGATTATGGGTATTATGCGAACATTGCGCGGGTGATGGAGAGGTTGAAGCGATTGTTCAAACAGTCATGCAAAAGTGAGCGAAGCGTATGGGTTTAGACAGTTTTGCACGTAGATCCTTCTGGACACCAACAATTTAACCAATTATCAACATTTTTGGTAACAGCATCCTGCAAAGATTCTACTTTTTTGCTAGCGAACGTTTCCATTCCCGGTGTGGTGCGCATATATCGGCCATACGACATTTTTTTGCTTGATCCAATATAATTCGAATCCCGTTTTGTTATATAATGTTTATGTTTTACCTGCGATATTGTATCACATACAACTTCGCATCTACCAGTTGAAGCGGGTCCTGGAATACATTCCGGGTGCTTTACGATTCCTTGGGCATAGGCCATATTTTTCGTGATTCCAAATTGTTCTTTTGGAACCCCGCCAACACAACCTGCGTCGCACGTCACGCAACGCTTACCTGTCTCCGTATTGTAATTATTCGCTCGTCTATATTCTAAATCTGATCTTGGATAATGGGCGCGTGTGCGGCCGACATATGTTGAATGAAATTTGGGTTTAAACATCGATCCGGGCGGTATTGTAGTGTTCTGTTTTACATTATATAGATTCCACATATCTGGCGTTATATATTCAATGTTTTTCGTATTTGTATTTGAATTGCATGTATCGCATCCGGTCATTTTTATCTATAATCTTATATGATATAAAAAAGTATAAAATTGAATTGCGGTTACTATATATTACGACTATCATCTAAAGAGGCATTTTAAAAATGGAAGCATCCGCAGTTTTATCCAAACAATACCAGCGCAAAACCGACAGGCAACATATTCTAGACAATCCCGATACCTATATCGGATCTGTCGAGAATATTGATGCAGAAATGTGGGTGTTTGATGACGAATCTGGTCGAATTGTTCAGCGAACTGTGGAATATATTCCCGGGTTATATAAATTGTTTGACGAAGGCATTGTGAATTGTCGCGATCATGTAATGCGCATGATACAGTCACCTATGCTAGACAAACAATTTGTATCCTATATCAACACGATTATTGAAGACGATGGGACAATCACAATGTCGAATGATGGGAATGGTATTGACGTGGCGAAACACCCCGAGTATGATTTGTGGATTCCCGAAATGATTTTCGGTCATCTTCGAACCTCCACGAATTACGACAAGACGGAAAAGAAAATTGTTGGTGGAAAAAATGGGTTCGGATTCAAACTCGTATTGATTTGGTCGACGTATGGACGCATCGAGACGGTTGACCATGTGCGTGGACTTAAATACGTTCAAGAGTTTCGCAACAACCTTGATGTGATACAACCGCCCGTGATTGTGAAGGTCCCTCGATCGACTAAACCATATACAAAGGTCACGTTCAAACCTGATTATGCGCGACTTGGAATTAACGGTTTGACTCCCGATATGATTGCTCTCCTTAAAAAGCGCGTTTATGATATTGCTGCCGTAACGGACAGTTCAATCAAACACGTCAAGGTGGGTTATAATGACGTTTTGGCGCCCGTTAAAAACTTCCAACAATATGTCGATTTATATGTCGGAGGGAAAGGTGAGGCCAAACGCATATACGAATCAACCGACGAACGTTGGGAATACGCGGTTGCAGTTGCGCCAAATCACGAATTCGTTCAAGTCTCATTCGTAAACGGTATATGCACATTCAAGGGCGGAAAGCATGTCGAGTATATCATGGGACAGCTTACACGCAAATTGTGTGATTATATCGAGAAGAAGAAAAAGGTGAAGGTATCTCCAAATGCGATCAAGGAACAGTTAATTTTGTTCTTACGCTGCGATATTGAAAACCCCGCATTCGATAGTCAGACGAAGGATTTTATGAACACACCTGTCGCAAAATTCGGATCGTCGTGCACAGTCAGTGATAGCTTTGTCGAAAAGGTTGCGAAAATGGGTGTGATGGACGTGGCGTGTTCGCTGATGGAAGCCAAGGAGAACAAGCTCGCAAAAAAAACGGACGGATCGAAGACGCGAAATGTGAGGGGAATTGCGAATTTCATTGATGCGAATCAAAGTGGGACCGCCCATTCGAAGGATTGCGTCTTGATTTTATGCGAGGGACTTTCAGCATTGTCGGGCATTGTATCCGGATTGTCTAGCGATGACCGAAATACCATCGGTATTTATCCATTAAAAGGCAAGCTCCTAAATGTGCGTGGCGAACAGATCAAGAAGATATCAGACAATAAGGAAATTACGGATATTAAAAAAATCCTTGGTTTGGAAACGGGATGCGAATATGCGACAGTCGAAGATGTCCACAAACATCTACGTTACGGAAAGATCATGATTATGACTGATCAAGATCTCGATGGTTCTCATATCAAGGGTCTGTGTATCAATCTCTTTCACAGTGAATGGGCGTCGTTAGTTCATATTCCCGGATTTATCTCATTTATGAATACACCAATTCTACGTGCTAAGAAAGGCATACAGACCAAAATGTTCTACAATGAAGGTGAATATACGAAATGGAAGGATACTCTCGGTGAGGTCGGAACAAATGGATGGACCATTAAGTATTTTAAGGGTCTTGGGACGTCCACTTCTGCCGAGTTCAAAGAATACTTCGCAAACAAGCGTGTGGTCGATTTCGTTTACACTGGTCAAACCAGTGACGACACCATCGATAAAGTATTCAACAAAAAGCGTCCGGATGATCGCAAGACATGGTTGGAAAATTACGACAAAACCGACTATTTGGATACGAGCAATTCGACTGTTAATTATGAACAATTCATAAATAAAGAAATGATTCATTTCAGCACATACGATTGCGCACGTTCCATCCCAAACATGGTTGACGGATTGAAGATTTCCTTGCGTAAAATTCTCTTCTCGGCGTTTAAGCGCAAGTTGACTTCGGAAATCAAGGTCGCGCAATTTTCGGGATATGTATCGGAACACAGTGCCTACCATCACGGCGAAGCGTCTCTAAATGGGGCGATTATAAACATGTCTCAAAATTATGTCGGTTCAAACAACATCAATTTGCTCGAACCAAACGGACAATTTGGAACGCGTCTTCAAGGCGGAGACGATAGTGCATCGGAAAGATATATATTTACTATGCTAAACCCACTCACGCGCTCCCTCTTTCCAGAGGCCGATGACGCAGTATTGTCGTATTTAAATGATGACGGCACCATAGTCGAGCCAGAATATTATGTGCCCATTATCCCATTTGCGTTGTTAAACGGTATCTCTGGTATTGGGACCGGATTTTCGTGCAGCATTCCTGCGTTCTCACCGAGTCAAATTATTGATTATTTGCGATTTAAGTTGCTGGGAGAAGACGTAAAAGCCGCAGGTGAATTCACTCCATACTATGAAGGGTTTAAGGGGTCGATTCGATCACTGAGCGACAGTAAATATTTGATTCGCGGTGTATATGAAAAGGTCGACGATGATAAAATTCGCATTACTGAACTTCCTGTGGGAACATGGACAATGCCGTATACATCGTTTCTCGAGGGATTGATGGACGGTGGAGTCGATAAAGCAGGGAAAAAGGTTGCGCCGTCTATTCGCGATTTCACTTCAATTTGCACAGAGGTTGCTGTTAATATTACAGTGGTATTCCCGAAGGGGCGCTTATCAGAATTAGAGACGGTCTCTGATCCCACGACTGGAATCAATGGTGTGGAGCGATTACTGAAATTGTCTACAACCGTATCCACTACAAATATGCACATGTTCAACAACGAATGTAAATTGCATAAATACGAGTCGGTGGAAGAAATCATCGAAGACTTCTATGATGTTCGTCTTTCGATGTATGCTAAACGTAAGGCGTATCTGATTGGCGCGTTGCTACAAAAATTGATAAAATTGTCTAACCGTGCTAAATACATCTTAGCGACATTAGATGGGACCATTGATTTGCGCAAGAAAACGGCACAGGCTGTTTCGGAGTTATTAACTCGCAATGGATTTGCTACAGTTGATGGTGATTTCAAATATTTAATCAAGATGCCTATGGACTCTGTGACGGAGGAGAATGTGGAGCGTATCATTAAAGAAAAACACGACGCGGAATCTGAACTGGATACTCTACAGAAAACCTCGCTGGAAACATTATGGTTGACTGAACTGGATACTCTTAAAAATGAATACAATTCGTATAAACAAAAACGCGTGCATATTCAATCTGGGTCGGTAAAAACAACCGATATCAAGAAGCGAATTTTGAAGAAGGTAAGTAAATAAAAATAATGTTGGATAAGAACGTAGGATAATGTATAAATTGTATTTTTTACACCTTTTTATATTTCAAACTCCGATTATTTATAATTGTTTAATTAGTTTATAACTATTAAATAAACTAATTAAACGCAAACTAAATTATAATAATAATAATAATAATAATGAATGATAATTCATCTATACAAAATGTATATAATTGGGGAAAAATATATAGTTCACCATTTCAAAGATGGAAAGACTTATATCCGCAATATTTAGAAAATGGTAAATGTAAACAAATATGTATTAGATGTAACAAAAATACGGAAGAACTAGAAAGACGGTGTCATAATTGTTATCACGAATATCAAAAAATTTCAAATTGTTATAGATATAAAGCATATCAGTTATTGAAAAGAAAAACATCAGATATTACATGTGAAATAACTGGTTGTAATCAAAACATGTTGAAATATTATTTTGAGACACTATTTGATAATAATATGAATTGGGATAATCAATCTACATATTGGCAAATAGACCATAGAATTCCAATATCTTGGTTTAATTTAGATAATGATGAAGAATTAAAATTTGCTTGTAATTATAAAAATTTACAACCAATGAAAAAAGAAATGAATAGTAATAAATCACACAATTATCCAGATAACAAATTATTTGACTATGCTTTCCAGTCTGATGATACATCTTGAAAATATTCTTGAATTATTAGTCCTTGCGATTTTATAATTGTATTCGTGCTGTTCCAATATGGTGAAAAGTATTTAATTATAGCATGATTTGCCGATAATGCCTGCATTCCTCCAATTTCATATATTTTTTTCCCCATTTCAACAACTAATTTTTTATTTGTAGGATTTTCGTAAATTATTTTACAACATATATGATTTTGTTTACCATATTCACTCCATAAATCAATGTGTTTGTCTAGTTTTTCTAACATATCTTCATAATTAGGATAAGGTGTTGCCTTAACAAACTCTATAATCATTTCATCCTCTACTTGTATAAAATCTTCAATGTTATTATCCATTGTATTATTATAATTTAGATATTTATGTTTAAATTATTTATATTTAAAACTATTCAATTTTATAAAAATAATCGGCGTTTGAAATGTAAAAGGGTGTAAAACTCTTTCGGTTACATTTCCCTCCAAATTATATTTTTGTTAATAAAATTGATATGTCCTTTTGATTCCGGTATAAACACAACCAACCAAAATAATAATAATATAAACCAATTCATTTCAAATATGCTTCACATGTATCCAAAGTTCGGTCGTGACGACACCCGCGTTGTATTAGGTGAACCCGTTTACCGTGCACCTAAAATTTATGGGTCTTCGAAAGTATCTACGTCTTGTATGGAATGCCTTGTTGAAACCAAGACTATAACATCAACCGTATTAGACGGATGGTTTATCGACGTTAATCTGCGTTTATATTTCGTTGATCCGACAAATCGCGATAGAATCATACGAACGAGTCCGGTTTCGGATATTAATGGTAAAACAGTTACTACTCTATCTGGGTCGGTGTATGTATTAGGAGCTATAGACCCGCTTGTTCGTAAACGGGTTGCGCATGTTGATATTTCATCTTCGAACCCGCTAAGTGAAGAAACGATTCACTATATTGTAAACGCCGCAACCGATATGTATTCGGATATTCTTCTCATGTTTCCCAAAAGCGGGTTAAAATAATAAATTTAGGAATTACGGTGACTATTCATACTACATAGTAATAAAAAATAACAGCATAAAATTGATAATTATATAAAAAAATATTTGGGGAAATCAATCATCGACACATATAATAGATATATTCACAGGCATGACCTGGTCATTTAGTAAAGATCGTATGTTATCTTCACTTGAAGAAATGCTCGAACCTAAGCGAACCGTTAAATACTATTTCGGTTGCTTTAGGGTGAAGACTCCCTTTGTATAAAGGAGTTCAGAATATTCATGTAAGATTTTATATCTCAAAATAATTTAGTATTCTAATTATTTTGATATCATGTCTATTTTTTTATTATCAGACCAAGAAATACGTGAACATATTTCCAAAAATCTTGGAATTCGACATGACGAGAAGGACAAATATGGCGAAGTGTTTACTTCGTCAAATCTCATTGACGAACTATTTGATAATCTTCCCGCGTCTGTTTGGAAAAATCCAGATAATATCTGGCTCGATCCTGCCGCGGGAACGGGTAACTTCCCGGCGTTGATATATAGTCGACTCTTTGTTGGATTAGAGAGCGCGATCCCTGATGTAAAAGCGCGTAAAACACACATCATCACCAAAATGCTTTATATGGTCGAACTTAACGAAAAGAATGTCCAAGATTTGCGCAAACTGTTTGGTAAACGTGCGAACATATCATGTTCTAACTTCTTGGACGAGAAGGATAAATGGATCTCTGATTTAGGTAAGTCGTCGTTTGATATTGTTGTCGGTAACCCCCCATTTCAATCCCAAAAGGATTCAAAATATGAGGGAAGTTCGGGAAATAGAACATTATGGGATAAATTCTTGGAAAGTATACTAAAACATGACGTGTTAAATAAGCACGGACGACTTGCTTTTATTACTCCGTCGAATTGGAGGCGACCTGAACATCCAATCTATCAATTACTCGCCAGAGAAAACACATTAGAATACCTACATATATACGGAAAGAAAGATGGTGTTAGACTTTTAGGTGCTCAAACAAGATTTGATTTATATGTTGTCCAAGAAGGATCACAATCAACCGATAAAAAAACATCGATTATTGATGAAAAAGGGGTGCGACATGACGTAGACGTGCATTCTTGGCCATTCTTACCCAATTTCGCATTTTCTAAGATAAAACCCCTATTGGTTTCGGCAGATAAGGGGATCCAGGTTGTATTCAGTGCCGGAAACTACGATGCGCGCAAATTGTCCAAGACGCGGACAATGAAAAAGAAATATCCCATTGTGCATAACATTACACAAAAGGGTCTTGGTGTGCGTTATGCGTCCGATCGTGTTCCTACCCAATTTGGGATTCCCAAAATCCTTTTGAATTTTAACGAACGTCAATATCCATATAATGATTATCGTGGTGAATATGGGATGTCTCAGCTTACGTTTGGTATACCGATAAAGTCCAAGAAGGAGGGCGAGGAGTGGATTTCGGCAATCGAAACGCCCGCATTTGAGGAGATTATTCGCGCAACAAAATGGGGCGCATTTCAAACAGATTATAGAATGTTTAAATATTTCGACCCAAAGATTTATCAAAAAAGCACATTTCGTAAAACGAAACGACAGCATTGATTAGGAACTCAGGCATGTGTGAACTATTTTCGAACTAAAAATAAAATTGAAATGATTATACTATTCACTTGTAATAGTATAATATCAACCGACCACTACTGTTCCCTGTAAACGATGAATCGCCCAGACGAAGAGGTATACTACACAAAGGAGAATGTTTCTCTTAAGGAATATAAATTACATAAATATGTATATGATTTGCATATAGTGAATATACCAAAGATCAAAAGTTACAATAAAGAAACGAAACAAATGAAAACGGTAAGAGTCGGCACGATGAGTGTATCAGATTATTATGGAGAAACCTCCGACAAAATTAGCGACGAGTTATTTGATAAAATACGACATATGATTCAAACCTTGTATGACCACGATGTATTGTATGTCGATATCACTGGATACAATTTCATAGAAAACGATAATAAATTGTGGATAATCGATTTTGAACACGCCACATATAATTATCCACGGAAACACGACGATTTCGTAGAAAAGTTTTTAGACGGCCATAATGGTTGGAATCCGGAATTTAAATGAAACTCCTACGACTAGCGTCTTCGGAATTCAATCCAAAACACTAGGTTAATAATACGGTTTCAACTCCAACTGTTTATAGACACGATCATGGTGCTGAGGAAGTTCAAGGGGTGCAACCAGTCGACTCTGGTCTTCTAAATACTTCAAGTATCCAATTGCTTCAGAATATAAGAGTGGGACAATCTGTTCCAGGACAAGATGATTTAATCGCTCGACCTGTTTTGTAATATTAGCTGGTTCAAATGTAGCGTATTGTATAAACGTATCGCGCATAAATGTTTTTAATACATCAATATTTTGTGGAGGGAGCACAATCTCGCGTTCACCGGACCGCTTATGGACGCCGGCGCGCAGACCATTTTGCAGAATTTGAACATTTCCCTTTGAGAAAAATACGCGAGAAAGGACGGTATTTTCCCATACTCCGACTAGAGGGTCGCGGTATTCAGTCGATTTATTTTTGATCGCAATTCTCTCAAACATTTGAAAGCGAGCATCTGGATTTTCAGGTTCCTCTAAATTTATTCGGCCATTATACGGAGTATTTCCAGTAAGAATTTGATTTTGACGAACGGTATATGGTACAGGAGTGAATTTGGCTTCCGACGACATGACGTTTATATATTCTAGTTTAGAGAATATTTAAGCAAACATTTCAGCGTTCCAAAATTTATCTACGTATTCTATAATGGAACTATTCCACATTATTGTTTTATCGGTAGCAACCGTCGCATTAATACTGATATTGATCTTTGTCGGTATATTATTGAGCAAGGGCGACACAAACGCCGCATTTCCACCTACGTTTGGTATTTGTCCGGATTTTTGGGAAATTTCTGCAGGAACGAGTAAATGCATGATCCCGAACATTCAAACAACTAAACTGAATATCGGAAGCATATACGATGATAATACCATGACTCTGAAGGATGCGATTACATATACGCCCGGATATAGTTACGATATATCGGACAACGTTATATCTCAATTTATTGATTTTTCCGACCCAAAATGGAAAGGCATATGTGATAAAAAAAAGTGGGCAAATGAAAACGGAATCGTATGGGACGGCGTTTCAAACTATAATAGCTGTTAGCCAAGCCGAAGTTGAGTTTAAACTTCTAAACATCCAAGGTCTAAGACCTAATTTGGACGAAAACGTAGGTTTAAACCGCAGTTTTCGGAATGAACTCCGAAGACGTTAGTTGACTGAGTTCGGTATAAAACACATTTCTTCACGGCACATGGGACACGTATTTTTACATTGAATTGCGCAACCCGTGCACAAATTATGACGACAAGGTGTAATGTATAGCTTGTCGTTGGTTATTGGTTCATAACATACAGGGCAGTCATCAACCTTTTTGTCGAGTTCGCGATAACAATCGCGCAGCAAATGCCTATATGATTCCATTAATCGCGAATAATGTTCGGAAAATTCAGTTCGGCAAGTTAAAACCGCCTCAGTCGCATTATCGCGCTCTCGAGCTAAACGGTGGTTTCGGCGCCGAATCGGTCCAATATAGCGCTCGACCGTGTTTTGATAATCTCGCAAACGATTCGAAAGAATATCGTTATGCCGTTCAAGTTGATGTATACGGGTTTCTAATGTAATTTCATCTTCTGCAAATGGGAGTTCCGATTTGAAATATTTTACCAACAGTTTGAAAACAATACCCGTTTCAGTCGTTTCAGTTTCATGAATACGCATAAACGCACTTGGTTTTTCATGTGGCTGAAATGTATCGGTAAACGCAGCACATACATCATCGATAGGAGGAAGGGTTTGCTCGATATCATGTGAAATCCATCCAAATATTCGCGTTTCCCTATCATAATTTGGCTCTAGTCGGTTTAACATAGACAACATTTTCACCTCATATCGCGCAGACGAATAGCCATGAATATTTAAATTCACAATTTCATATTCTACATCGTATCGATCAAAGAACGTTTTAAGTGCCTGGCGGCACCGACAATCACGCGAAGGCGGCATTTTAAATATTTATATTACAGAATACTCACCGTCCCATTTTATTTTCAATTTTATATATAACGTTGCTCCCGACCTATTTTACATAAAATTGATGGGCCAAATATAGTATACATTGAACAGTAACAATATTGAAAAATGAACAACCAATTATTTACACAGGATACTGCTCTCGATGGTGGCCAAACTCTCGAAAGCGTATCCGTTTCAATCCAAGATACGAACGATGAAGACGATGACGATGAAATATTATCGTCATTGCCGTGGTGGGGACAATTTGGATTGATAGTTCTAATGCCCGCTGCAGCCGGGATTGCGATTTCGTTGGACAAGTTAAACATGTTACCAAGTAAGGACACTGTTTATGATAAAATCGCAAATTTGATTGGATAAACCGCATAAAAATGCAAAAATATAAAAAATACAAAAATACAAAAATACAAAAATACAAATGCATAAAATTGATACATAAATAGATGTGGGGGTTATCAATTGGGCCTCTAACCTGGCTCAAACAAATAGTGAAATTTGTAAGGTTAGACACAGATAGCGTGAAAAGCACCCTCGAAAGTGTATAAATGGACGTGATATGTAAAGTGAAACACTTTATATATTATGTTCTGGATCGAATATTTCAAAGACACTCGTCTAACGAAATAGAGTAACATCCCGTTCCCTCTG
>Ga0209353_10000836_pt1 | contig 18090 bp, 14 predicted proteins | sample LauGreSpBDMM15SD_2_FD_187561 | JGI IMG/M metagenome (GOLD analysis project Ga0209353, IMG submission 187561) | Freshwater lake microbial communities from Lake Michigan, USA - Sp13.BD.MM15.SD (SPAdes) (version 2) | ecosystem: Environmental > Aquatic > Freshwater > Lake | place: Lake Michigan...
AATTTTAGCTACTTCTCAAATTAGTGCTGGATCTGTTTACGCTCCACTTGCTACCATCAGCAATGTCGTCGCTACTGCTACCAGCACTGGATCAATTGATGCTACTGGTATGACTGTTGCTACCATTTTAGCTACTTCTCAAATTAGTGCTGGATCTGTTTACGCTCCTCTTGCTACCATCAGCAATGTCGTTGCTACTGCTACCAGCACTGGATCTATCAATGCTACTGGTATGACTGTCGCAACAATTTTAGCTACTTCTCAAATTAGTGCTGGATCTGTTTACGCTCCACTTGCTACCATCAGCAATGTCGTCGCTACTGCTACCAGCACTGGATCAATTGATGCTACTGGTATGACTGTTGCTACCATTCTTGCTACTTCACAAATTAGCGCTGGATCTGTTTATGCTCCTATTGCTACTATATCAAATATTAAATCCGATTCTATTACTGCTGGAAATATCCATGTTACAAGTGGTTCGTTTGCTACATTAGGAACTTCTTGGATGACTGCTAGCACTATTACTGCTGGTAATATTTACTTGTCATCCGACTTGTTTGTAGCTGGAACTATTACAACTGTTAATATCACTACTACTAACCTCGTCGATACAAACTTTTCTGCCGGTATAGCTTATGTAGGTAATAACTTGGCTGCTATCGGAAATAGCAACACTATTGGTAGTATCTTTACTACTGGAGGAAGCATTGGTATAAATAACACTGCTCCATCTTATACATTTGATATAACTGGTGACTTACGAGCTACTAACAGTATCACTACTTCTACACTTCTTGCTTCAACAAGTGTAAGCTCTGGACAACTCAATGCAACAAATGCTACTATCACCAATATCGTCGCAACTAATTTGAGTTCTGGATCTTTTGCCGTAACTGACCTCTTGGCTACTAACATTACTGCTTCTAATGTACTCGTAAATACTAAAGTCAGTTCTGCATCGATTTATGCTCCACTCGCTACCATCAGCAATATTGTAGCTACTGCTACCAGCACTGGATCCATCGATGCTACTGGTATGACTGTTGCAACCATTCTTGCTACCTCCCAAATTAGCGCCGGATCTGTTTACGCTCCACTTGCTACCATATCTAACGTCGTGTTTACTGCTATGAGCTCTGGGTCTATTGACGCTACTGGTATGACTGTTGCTACCATTCTTGCTACTACACAAATTAGTGCCGGTAACTTTTATGCCCCAAGTGGTACTATATCTAACATTGTCGCTACTGCAATCAGTTCTGGTTCAATCGACGCAACTGGTATGACTGTTTCAAGTTTACGTGCATCAATTGCTACTATTGGATCTTTGAACGTCACTGGACAAAGTATTCTTAATGGAACCGTTACTGCTGGTGCCCTTGCTGTTACCGGAGAATCATTCCTACGAGGTGCTGTCACTGCTGGTGCTCTTAATGTCACTGGAACCAGTATTCTTCAAGGAACTGTTACTGCTGGTGCCCTTGCTGTTACCGGAGAATCATTTTTAAGAGGTGCTGTCACTGCTGGTGCCCTTAATGTCACTGGTGACAGTATTCTTCAAGGAACTGTCACTGCTGGCGCCCTTGCTGTTACCGGAGAATCGTTTTTAAGAGGTGCTGTCACTGCTGGTGCCCTTAATGTCACTGGTGACAGTATTCTTCAAGGAACTGTCACTGCCGGTGCCCTTGCTGTTACTGGAGAATCATTCTTAAGAGGTGCCGTTACTGCCGGTGCTCTTGCTGTTACTGGCGCTTCACTTCTTCAACTCGGTGCTAGTATGGGATCTCTTAACGTAACTGGAGAATCATTCCTACAAGGTGCTGTCACTGCCGGTGCTCTTGCTGTTACTGGCGCTTCACTTCTTCAACTCGGTGCTAGTATGGGATCTCTTAACGTAACTGGAGAATCATTTTTAAGAGGTGCTGTCACTGCCGGGGCCCTTAATGTCACTGGTGACAGTATTCTTCAAGGAACTGTCACTGCCGGTGCTCTTGCTGTCACTGGAGAATCGTTTTTAAGAGGTGCTGTCACTGCCGGTGCTCTTGCTGTCACTGGTTCATCTATACTCCAAGGTGGAGTTACTGCTGGATCAGCTAATGTCACTGGAGCTTCTTGGTTACAAGGAGGAGTTACTGCTGGATCAGCTAATGTCACTGGAGCTTCTTGGTTACAAGGTGGTGTCACTGCCGGTTCTATTAATGTAACTGGAGCTTCTTGGTTACAAGCTGGAGTTACTGCCGGAGCAACTTTACTAAGTTCTACAACCGACTCTACTGGACCTGGCACTGGAGGATCACTTACTGTTCTAGGAGGTGCTGCCATTTCCAACAAACTTTATGTTGGAGACAAATTATACTCTAACACTGTCGATATTACTCCTTCTCTTGGTGATATTGCTTGTGAACGCAACTTTTCCGCTGCAAATAACCAAAACTCTGCAGATAATATCACCGGATTCGCATTCGGTAATGCAATTGTACGCGCATTCCACGCTATCGTATCAGTTACCATCGAAAGAACACAAGGAGGCAACTTGTATACAAACTTTGATATAAAGGGTGTACAAAAAGGAAGCAGTTGGATCATCAACACTTCATATATCGGTGACTATTCTGGTATCGTATTCAGTATTACATCAGTTGGACAAATTCAATATACCAGTACTAACCAACTCTTCTGGACCTCCACTACCATGAAATTCCGAGGACATACCACAAGTGTCTAAATAAACATACACCTTATCAATTTATCACAAATTATCAATTATCAATTAATTTTCTTTTTATTTAACATTTTAAAAATAAAAAGAACTACATTATCAATTAATTTTCTTTTTATTTAACATTTTAAAAATAAAAAGAACTACATTATCAATTAATTTTCTTTTTATTTAACATTTTAAAAATAAAAAGAACTACATTATCAATTAATTTTCTTTTTATTTAACATTTTAAAAATAAAAAGAACTACATTATCAATTAATTTTCTTTTTATTTAACATTTTAAAAATAAAAAGAACTACATTATCACAAATCCAAAAACCACACTTCGTTATTCTAAAATGTAGATTTACATACTCCATTAATCTCAGTATATTCAATCTCAAATTTTTCTGGATCCAAATTCTTGTATTCTATCTCTAATCTATTTAATAATTTAGAAAAATGATACAAATTATAAATTGGAACCGAATACAATAAACCATTTACTATACTCGAACTCACTTTATCCACAATTAATTTATGTCTATGTAGATTTTGCTCGCTCCTATAACCACGAGAAAACCCATACATACCCATACACGTACAAAATGTAGTTAATAATCTTGACATTTTTTACATTTTAATAATCATTATTTTTAAATAAAGTAATCATTTTACATTTCATATTTTACATTTTTATTAAATAAATAATAATGGTAACAAACCAAAAATATACATTACACTATTCTTCCTTCCAGAACTAGAATTTAATCCTGTTTTTGACGTACCCGTTGTTAAAGTACCCGTTGTTAAAGTACCAGTTGTTAAAGTACCCGTTGTTAAAGTACCAGTTGTTAAAGTACCAGTTGTTAAAGTACCCGTTGTTGACGTAATCGTTGATGACGTACTCGTTGATATACATGTACCATCAACTCCATTGTCATCACAAATAACTTGATCACATGTACCATCAACGCCATTGTCATCACAAATAACTTGATCACTAACTGTAGAAACTGGAACAACACATTTATCTAAACCATTGTCTTCACAAATAACTTGAGCACTAACTGCAGACAAAACTAATGTTAAAAATCCTAATTTATACATTTCTATATTTCTATATTTCTATATTTCGTATATACAATAAAATCCAATTTTAAACGAAATTTTTACAATATTCGTTAATCGTATTTTATTATAACATTTTATTATAACATTTTAATTTCTTATAACATTTAATTTCTTATATATATATATACATGTCATCTAGTAATCCAATAAAAAAATCATCAAGTCCTATTAAAAAAGCATTTGTAAATTTATTAAAACAAAATGACCAAAATGACAATCTAAAAATATCAAATGACAATCTAAAAATATGTAATGATAACCTAAAAATATGTAATGATAACCTACAAAAAAAACAGGATGATTTAAATAAATGTTATGAAAATATGGATATTGAATCATTTAAATATAGTAATCGTAATCGTTACTTACAAGAAAATACAAATGCATTTGTAAAAGATTTATTTGATGAAATTTTACAAAAAAGTAACTTGATACGTTTATTAATTGATGAAAATTTTTCTTTACGAGAAAAATGTAAACAATACAATATACAATATAATACTAAAAATTTAGATGATTTAATTGAATCTCTTAAACAATCAGAATCAAATCAAAAAACTCTTAAATAAAGGACAATACTTTAAAAATTTATCTAATTGCTGTGGTCCAATATTATTATCTAATTCATTTACACAAAACGTTTTATCAAGATAATATGTATAACTACAAAATTTACTAGCTAATTCATCTAAACCAATACGATACATCTTTTTATTATCGCAATTTAATATAAGCAAACCAATCACGAAATACAAATCTTCTGTATATGCTCTAAATGATGAATTTTCATTACTGTTTCCCATTGGCAAAGGTGGAAATTTATTTATTACATCTTTCATAGCCTGAATTCGCCTAAATGAAAATCCACCATTAAAACATTCGTAATCAGAAAAATTATGCAAACCTTGAGTTTCATTCCACCAAAACTTGTTTGGTGTATAACCCCCAACAAAATCATATTTGAAAAAATGTTCAATTTTATATTCAGAATTTTCACATAAACATCCACGTGTATTAATAGTCAAAACGTGTGTATAATCTTTAAAAGTATCCCAAAAATCTAACGATTTAAAAAAATCACTGTACTGTTTCATTGTAAAATTATCAACACCAGTATTTACTATTTTAATTATATTATTACTAGCATAATACACCTTATAATAATCATAACTATATTTACCACAAAAAAAGAATAAAACTCTACCTGGCATCACCAATTCAAAATTTTCAACTAATATGTCAATATTACGTTTACGTTTTAATTCTACCAAAATACCACATACCTTTGGAAATGTAATATTTTTTCTTAATACCATATCTATTTATCATTCAACTTAATAAATTCATTTTTTATTTTGATACAAAATGAATATTTATACAAAATAAATATTTATACAAAATGAATATTTATACAAAATAAATAAATCTTTTGTTAATTTTTCTAACTGTTTCTTACCTTCCAATAACTGTAAATATTTTTTTCCAACTCGTAATCCTTCCAATATACCGGATCACGTATAGGTTGCGTTTGTACCCACTCCCACATTAATTCTAAACCACGTTCTAGTGTCGTGTTTTCCTTGTATCCTAATAATATTTCAGATTTTTCATATGACGACCACGCGTGCTTTACTTCGTATCTTGGTTCTAAATGAATAATATCATTTTTACCTGTAACCTTGGCAACTAACGCAGCTGCCGTATTTAAAGATACACCGTATTTACCACCCAAATTAATACGTTCATTTTTTGCACGTTCTGATACAGCTGCTGTCCATAAACACGGAAGAATATCATCTATATACGAAAATGCCCTAGTTTGTTCTCCATCACCATAAACTGTAAAAGGATCTCCCTTTGTCGCTTTATACATCCAAATACCAAGCACGTTTCTATACGGGTCCCATATATTTTGATACTTGCCATATACATTATGAGGCAATATTACACAATATTCCATACCGTGTTGTTCATATGCAACTTGCAAATCCATTTCACATGCATATTTTGCAATACCATATGGATCTATAGGATTTGGTCTCATATCTTCTGTAAATGGTGTATCATTCTTACCATATGTAGCCATACTACTCGTAAATACAAATCTCTTAATATTGTATTTTATTCCCATATTAATTAAAAATGTAGTCGGTATAATATTTGATATATAATTAAACTGTCTAATAAATGGTGACAATCCCTCTGCAGCATATGCTGAAAAGTGAAATATATAATCAATACTTTTTTCTTTAAAAAGCCTTTCAATTACTTTTTGATCTTCCACATTTGTTAAATCACCCCTTATAAAACTAAAATGAGGATCATCTAATTGTAAATTTTCAATATAACCACCAGACAAATCGTCCACACCATATATTGTACCCAATGATAATTCAGACCTTCTAGACAAAAGATATTCTGCAAAATTAGCTCCAATTAAACCAGCAACTCCTGTTATAACCACATTCATTTTACATTTATATATTATTTTAATTTACAAATATAAACTTTAAAATAAACTTAAAATAAACTTAACTTTACTAAAAAATGAATAATTAAAATATTTGTTTATTTTAAATGTGCGTGAATTCCTTAGATTATAAATTAGAAAAACTTCTTTTTAAAAAAGATATAAAAAAGGAATATTACCTATTATTTCCATCTACTAAAGATTACCTCCAAATTTTAGAAATTATACATAAAATACAATGTCTACAACGTGAAAAAAACAGATTTAAAGAAAATTTTTTTTAAATATATTCGTCATTTATGCTTTGTAATTTATGCTTTGTAATTTATCCTTTGTAATTTAACCCGTTTAAAATTCATTTTTACAAAGTGAATTTTAAATTATGTAAAGTTGTGTAACAAATCTCTAACTGTTGCTTGCCTTTATGCTTTGTAATTTATGCTTTGCAATTCATCCTTTATGCTTTGTAATTCGTCATTTATCTGTTTATTAATATTTTTTTGATTTTCAACATCTAATTTTAAATGTTGAATTGCACTTGCTAAATAAGGAATCAAACGTTCGTGTTTTATACGTTTATAAACTTCTCCAGTTTCAATTTGAGTGTATTCTGATACTGACAATGGTACTAATGCTTCTACTTCTTGAGCAATAAACCCTATATCGCTAGTATCCCTTTTTTCTTCATTAAAAATGTCTTCTCGCCAATCGAATGTTACAGCTCTTAATCGGGATACTATTTCAAGTGCTTTTAACGTTTCTATTGTTTCTATGTTCTTTTTCAAACGGGCGTCGGATAAACTTCCAAATGAAATGATATCACCCGTACATGTCAAATTCCCCGTACTTGTAAATAGCGCAGCGTTATTTAAATGCAACATACCAGATGGCGCTGTCGTGGATATACCAACATTACCACTTTTTAGTGTCATTGTTTCAGAATTATTTGAATACATATGCAATGTACTTGTCGCACCTGCGCCTAATTGAAGATACATATCTTTATCAACACTAGAACTACTATTTCTTATTACTCTCATATCAGCATATTGGTCATTAGTCGCTGTATCAAAACCAGTTGTACCAGTACTGCCAGTAATTGTTAATTTTCCTGTGAATCTTCCTGTACCATTTACATCTAATGTATAACCTGGAGAATTTGTACTTATACCTGTATTACCATTATTTGATAAATATATTCCGCCACCTTTACCAAAATTTTCTATTGCTATATAATTAGCTGCATTGTTAGATCCTACATAATTGTAAGTTACTGATCCAGAATTTCCAATTGATAAACTTTTACCAAAATAAGAATATGACACGCCTGTAGATAGATTAGGTGTTAAAAATGATGCAACTGCTGATCCATTAAGAGTACTATTATTAGCAAATACACAAGTAGGAACGTAATTTGTATTATTTGTTCCAGCAGCATAAATTGTTCCAGCAACATCTAATGTGTAAGCTGGAGTTGCTGTATTAATACCTACGTATCCATTATTACTTGCACCATTTGTAAAAATACTTAAATTACCAGTATTACCAGCAATAATTCTACTTTGATAATCTCCACCAGATATACCAAAATCTATATAACTCCCAGCAGTACTATTTAATTGTATAACAGCATATGTACTAGGATCAATACCTAAGTGAACACCGGCGCCAATTGGTGAAACTGGTATACTACCAGCTACATGTAAAGAAGATCCAGGACTTACCGTGTTGATACCTACATTACCACCAGTAGTAAAAATATTACCTACGGTATTAGAGTTACCAAGCGAGACCAAATTGCTTGTAATTCTAGCAGTAGCAATGGTACTTGTAGTAACGTTAGCATTTGTAATTTGGGCACTGGCAGATGTAATACCTGTAACATTAATTGTACCTGCGGAAATATTTGTCGAAACAACATTTGTATTTAATAAAGTTGCAATTGTACTTGTAGTTACATTCACATTAGTAGAAGTCAATGTACCAGCAGAAATATTTGTATCAACCACATTTGTTGTTGTGATATTGACCGTTGTCAAAGTTCCCCCAACAACTAAATTGCCAGACAAACTTAAATTACTACCTGTAATTGTAGAGGCAGATAATGTACCAGCAGAAATAGTAGTTGTTGTTATATTACCACCAATTATATTACCTGCACTAAATGCAACTGGCACTTTGACAATACTATTTTCCCATCGTAAATAATCACTACCACCTACAGATAATCTACCACCGAGATTACCATTTAATGTTGGTCCATCAATATTTACGGTATCTAATTGCAACGAACTAAGCCCCCCTACACCTCCTAATTTAATCATGTTAGTATTCATAGTTATAACTCCAGTCATATTTAAATCACTTGCATATAAAGTTCCAGCAGTTACTACTAAATTACCATTACTTACAGTTATACTTTGAGCATTCAAATTATTAGTAGAAATATTTGTCGCAGTTACATTTATAAGTGTACTAATACCAGTGACTTTTATTGTACCAGTTGTAAGACCTGTAACATTAAGTATTCCTGTAGAAACGTTAGTTGCAGTTGCATTAAATAAAGCTGATAATCCAGATACATTAAGACCACCAACACTAGCGTTAGTTGCAGTTGCATTAGATGCATTGATTGTACCAGTTGTAAGACCTGTGCTCGCAATGAGTATTCCGATACTAACATTGGTTGCGGTTACATTAGACAAAGTAGATAATCCAGATGCATTAACTGTACCTGTACTAATATTAGTAACAATAATGTTTGGTATAGTTGCAGTTGTACCTACCATATTAGTAGCTGTAACGTTTGTAATAACGTTGTTAGTTATAACTACTACACCACTTGTATAACTTAAATTTGATCCAGTTGTAGTAGTCCATTGACTTGAAACATACAAACTTCCATTTTTATATAAATCACCTGTAAAATTAATATTACCTGCCGTTATACCATTACTAACATTAACTGTACCTGTACTAACATTTGTAATGATAATATTTGGTATAGTTGCAGCTGTACACGCCAAATTAGCAGTACTCGTTAAACCTGTGTTTAACAAGCCCGCTGTTGTAATACCTGTGCTTGCAACGAGTACACCAACACTTGTATTAGTTGCCGTCACGTTAGTTAAACTAGATAAACCAGATGCATTAATTGTACTTAGATTTAAAGTACTTGTACTAACATTTGTAATCATAATATTTGGTATAGTTGCAGTTGTAGCTGCTAAATTAACAGTACTCATTAAACCTGTGTTTAGAAGAGATACTGTTGTAATACCCGTGCTTGCAACTAGTACACCAACACTTGTATTAGTTGCCGTCAAGTTAGTTAAACTAGATAAACCCGTAGCGTTAATACTACCAGTTGTAATACCAGTACTTAGATTTAAAGTAGCTGCAGTCACGGTTGTAATATTAGCATTTGTAATTTTAGCAGATCCAACTGTAGCATCGGTAACATTAACATTGGTAATTTTAGCAGATCCAGCAGTAACATTTGTTGAAACTGTATTTGTTACAACTACTACACCACTTGTATAACTTAAATTTGATCCAGCTGTAGTAGTCCATTGACTTGAAACATACAAACTTCCATTTTTATATAAATCACCTGTGAAATTAATATTACCTGCCGTTATACCATTACTAGCATTTAATGTACTAGAAGTTATATTGCCAGACAAACTTAAATTACTACCTGTAAATGTATTAGCCGAAATTGATCCAAAACTAACATTACTATTCAAGTAATTAAAATTTAAGGATTTGTTAAACTTCTTTGACATCTATTTAATATAAATATATTAAATAAATTATATTTAGCAAAAGATACATTACCCAAATTTAATAATAAAATAATCTGGGTATACCACCAAGTTGTTCATTTGTAAACAAATCACCCGGGGAAGGATAATTTTTACCAACTATTTCATTACATGTTTTTTCAGATACCCTCTTACAAATATCATCCTTTTTAGGTTTTTGACGCTTTAACATTTCTATTTGCATAACCACTTTTGCTTTCATAGAGTAATAATCTTTAATTGCCCTTTCATTTTTATTTTTTTCAAACAGTTTTGATAAAGTACTACTTAATTTACTCGACAAATTACTTGATATACTAGACAAATTACTCGATATACTCGACAAATTACTCGATATACTCGACATTCCACTACTTAATTTACTTGATATACTAGAAATTCCACTACTTAATTTACTACCTACATTTTTCAACATTTCTTTCATACGATTCTGTATTTGTGTCATTTTATCTTTTGCATCTGCTAAAGCAGTTTCTATTCTTTTTCTTTTTTCTGCATTTTTCTCTGCTGATAATTGAGATTCTAAATCACGAATCTCCCCTTTCTTCTTTTCAATATCTTCCTGTAATGATCCACCTAATTGAGAACGTATTGAAGGACTACGCATATCATATACCGATTTTACACGTTTTTTTTGTTTCATTATAATTATAATTACCTTGGAAAATAAATATCAAAAATTAATTTAATTAACATTGTAATACTTTTCCACTTTCATCGCGAATACAATCATCCATTGTAGTTTGTTTATTGTGAAATACTAATTGTGGCGTATAACCTACTACATTTAATAATTTGTCCTTTTGTATTTTTAATTTTTGCAATTCTTGTATATTTTTTAAAATACTCATCTTTAAATTAAAATAATCACCAATTACCTTTTTTTCAGAAGGTGTAGCTAACATTGGTGTCATTGTTGTAGGTGTCATTGTTGTAGGTGACGCTGTCATTGTTGTAGGTGTCATTGTTGTAGGTGTCATTGTTGTAGGTGTCATTGTTGTAGGTGACGCTGTCATTTTTCCATCTGTTATATGTATAGGTGTAGGCGTAGATGGGGAAGTGGGTACTAGTGAACTAGGTGGAGCTCTTGGTCCCATTGTTGTAGGTGAAGGTACTGGTGAACTAAGTGAACCTTTTATAGGTGAAGGTACTGGTGAACTAGGTGAACCTTTTATAGGTGAAGGTACTGGTGAACTAAGTGAACCTTTTATAGGTGAAGGTACTGGTGAACTAGGTGAACCTTTTATAGGTGATATACCGGCTTCTCCACAATCATAAAATTCACCACTTGCATGACGACTACAACATCTATTAACACCAGACCAACATACAGTACCAGTTTCACAACTACCTGGAACACCTCTATTAACTATAGGTGTACAACGATCTCCTAATTTACCAACTGTCTTGGCTTCACTCGTTTTTAAAGGTTCCTCTTTTTTAGCAATTCTTTTTGATGTTGCTAATGTAGGTTTCGTAGGTTGTGTTTGACGCTTTTTTATTTCTTCTATTTGATTTTTTAATCTTTGTATATATGCTTTGTCACCAACACGTTCAGCTGTCTTTAAAACTTCTTGCATATATTCTAAATCATCACTTCTACCACCATACATATTACGTCTTATTAATTACAAATAAAATAAAAATACATAAATGAAAAAATTGAATAAATACAAAAACAATCATAATTATATCGTCATCATATCTTCAGCATATCTTCAGCATATCTTCATATGTCAAATAAAAGAAAAAGATCTAAAAATAATTTAAAAAAAACTGAAAAAAATAAGTTTAAAAAAACTAATAAACAAGTCATTGATAAACTAATGAAATTAAATCTATCATCAGAATATAAACAAAATGATGATACATATAAACAAAATGATGATACATATAAACAAAATGATGATACATATAAACAAAATGATGATACATATAAACAAAATGATGATACATATAAAGTTTTTGTATTTGATTTAGATAATACACTGTATCTTCATAACGTAAACTCTTTTTATTCCGATCGTTATCATAAAGATGTTAAAGTATTTTTACAAAATCTAAAAACTAAAAACAAAATATTATGTATAGCCACACATAATAAAAATCCGAATAATTATCTCGATAAAATGGAAATTTCACATTTGTTTGATCATATTATATATGAAAAAAGAAATGTAAATCCATATGAGAACTCTATTCGAGAATATACTGGTAAAGACGAAATGATTCAAGAAATCATTGATAAAACTAAATGCAAAAAAGAAGAAATTATTTTTTACGATGATGCAGATTATAATATTAACAAAGTTGAAAACTTTGGAGTCAAATCTATTAAAGTCGATGACAATATTGGAATTGTTTTTAATTCACCAATTTTAACTTTTTAAATAAAATTTTTAACTTTTTTAACTAGTTTTGACAATTTTTAACTTTTTAAATAAAATTTTTAATAATTTTTTTGTCATTTTTAACTTTTTTAACTCGTTTTGACAATTTTTAACTCGTTTTGACAATTTTTAACTTTTTAAATAAAATTTTTAACAATTTTTTTGTCATTTTTAACTTTTTTAACTCGTTTTGACAATTTTTAACTCGTTTTGACAATTTTTAACTCGTTTTGACAATTTTTTAATAAATTTTTAAAAAATATTTAGTCTTTTTGACATTTTTTTTGAGAATTTTTAACTTTTTTTTAATAAATTTTGACTTTTTGACATTTTTTTTGACAATTTTTAACTTTTTGAGAATTTTTTTGACAATTTTTAATACTTTTTTTAACATTTTTTAAAAAAGTATTAAATTTATGGAGGGGTTATATCAGTTATATATCGGTTATAGCAAAGTTATAGCAAATATGGAGGGGTTATATCAGTTATAGCAAAAACGGGGTTTCTATTATTTATTTATTTTAATATTTTTTTTCTAAGAAAAAGTTTAAAAATAGATATAACTGATATAACCAAACCATAATAGCTATAACTTTGATATAACCTTGCTATAACTTGCTATAACTTTTTGACACTGACCTTTTTTAAAAAATAAACCCATAAAAGTGTATTTTTATACAATATTTAAAAATACACTACACCATAAATGAAAAACAGACTTTTTAGTTTTTGATATACAAGTGTTTCCAACCATTATAAGTAATATCATTGATCTTTACTACACCATATTCAGATTTGACTTGTTTGTATTTTTCTTTTATATATTTCTCCATTTCTTTTTTATATTTACTTGATACACTAGAATGAACTTTTATTGTATTCAAGTATAGTTCACACACTTCACCAAGTTGTAATAAACTATTTTGCTTATATTGAACATTTTCATCTAACCAATCGTATAAGTGATTGTTTTCTTGTTTACGACCTATGATACCAGTTAAACCAATATCACAGTCGTTCACGTTTGTTTCTTCAATTCCTATTTCTACACCATTGTTTTTAAGTTTTTCGACCAGTTCTTCCTTTGAAATATGCTGATAAGTAGATTTTAATGTATTAATGACATTTCCACATATTTCTACAACGGTCTTGATATAATTAATGTCACAATCAAAAAATTCACGGTTTGAATTACAACGATACCTGTCTAAAATGTAATGAGCACATTTCTCTAATAAATCGGGGTTACTGGTCTTAAAATCAAGTAATATTTCTATATTATTCACATTCCCTGTTTGTAATCCACGTATTCGTTTATTCACAGCATCTTTCGTCTTACCAACTTTTGTTCCACCATCAGTTTTTATAACGTATATATGACCAGTTTTCTCTATTTCTTCATACGTTTTTTCTTTATAACGAAGAAGTTCTTGTTCTTTTGCTTCGAGTTGTTGCTGATGTTCTTCAAGTATTTTTTGTGTTTCAAAATCTTTCAATTTTAATTTTTCTTCAAGATCGTATTTTCCTTTACGACGTATTTCTTCAATGACTTCGCAAACCCAGTCTTGAAATTGTTCAGCTATTTTTTTATGAGATCTCATAAGGACCTTGTATAAACCTTGTTCTGTAAGGAAGACAACTTCTTGCTTACCTCCAGGGGTGTCGGTTAAAACTACACCCTTTTGTTTTTCATTAAAATTTGAAATAGTGTCTCTAATATTTTTAATTTCAAGTAAATCACCTATATCTTTTGCTTTGAAAAGTGGATCGTCACATGTACCATATACTCGAATATTCAAACCATTGAATTGTTTTATTAACAAGTTTGTTTCGTTATTAACATCTTGATGTTTTTTAGGACTTCTAAATATATTTAACATTATAAATATAATTAAATTAACTTTAAACCAGGTCTTTTAACATATTAGTTTCTTGTTGTCGACCTAACGAATATATGAGTGGTATACTATGCCACTCATCACGTCGAATTCTCTTAATGTAGTTCTTATAATAATTCGTATAAACCATCTTCTGTTAAAAATAATTGTTCTAAGCACCGGTCGGTATTACCGACTGGTGCTTTTTTAAGTATTTTACATTGATCATCCATTCCATTTATAGTATCTTTTATATTTTTAATACCGAGTAAATCACCTATATCTTTTGCTTTGAAAAGTGGTTCTTCATATGTACCGTATATATTTATATTCAAATCGTTAAACTGTTTTACTAACAAGTTTGTTTCATTTTGTTTTATAAGCTCTTGTTTCTTGGAACTTTGAAATATATTTAACATTATAAATATATTTACTTTAACTTTAAATTAGCTTTTGATACACAAGTGTTTCCAACCATTATAAGTAATGTCATTGATCTTTACTACACCATATTCAGATTTGACTTGTTTGTATTTTTCTTTGATATATTTCTCCATTTCTTTTTTATATTTACTAGATACACTGGAATGAACTTTAACCCTTCCTAAATAAATTTGACAAGTTTCTCTAAGTTGTAATAACTCGTTTTCTTTGTACATTATATTTTCCTCCAACCAATTGTAAAAATCATTGTTTTCTTGACGATATTCATTTGTTTTTAATTGAACTTCCAATGGTTCTTTGATATCTCGGAAATAATAATCTAATAATATTTTCATAAATGTTTGACGCCAAGTAACATCTTCACGCATTCTTGATGGTAAAGTACGATCTATTTTGTATTCACCATTTACTTTTGGATCATCTATAAAACGTGAAGGAAAATCAATTACACGAATACGTCTCCATAATGCAGTATCTTCACCTTTAATTTCTGGAAGTTCATTACAAGCTAAAAATAACTTGGCCTCTAAAACAAAACTAACAGCTTCTTGATATAACCCACGTGCCACAATTTCTTCACTACCTGTGAGTTCCTTGAGTAAACCAATGTTTATCTTTTCACCATCTTCTGGTTCACTTAAAAAAGCAAATCGCTTATACATTAATTTTATTTTTTCAGAATTTGCTTCATTCGCATTATTACGTTTACGTGTTAAAAGTGTAACTTCTACCTTTTCTCCAAATTCACCCATCGTTAATTTCATTAAATTCAACAATTGACTTTTACCATTTGCACCAGAATCTCCTATAAACATCAAGAAATTAGTATTTGGTATATCACCATTTAAACATTCACTCATCTTTTTTAAAACATAGTCACGAACACCACTATTTGGTAAAACTTGTTGTAAAAATACATATACTTCTTTATTGTTACTACCTTCATCGTAATTATACCCCACTATCAAGTTTACATAATCATCCTTTCGCGTTTTTCTAAATTTATTTTGAATTAAATCAAAAACACCATTTGAAAATGGAACTAAATGTTTCTTACTATTCAAATTCTTTATAAATACATCATCATTATAATACATTTTTGCACCTTTTATAATTTCTTCTTCAAACCCAGGCTTGTATAATTTATTTGTTAAACTTTTTATATTTTTTACTAAACTATTACTTGTATCTCCACCTTGTTTTTCATAATGCGCCTTTATTGTATTAAATTGATTTGATAATTTAACTATACGTTTTCTTAATTCTAAAGATTCTTTGTCTGAACGCCATATACAACCATTAAAATAATACCACATCCCATTTGTATATATAAAATCTATTTCTAATTTGTGTAAAAGTTCACTCAGCTTTATAACTTTATGACCATCTAACACCTGATTATACAATTTTGTCATTTCTTTATTACGAAAAATACTATTATCTAATTGTACATCACAACTAAAATCTTCTTCACCAGCATAATAATTATTCTGAATATTAATATTTACCGTCCCATTATTAACTAATTGGTTGTAATTTAAAAAGAAATTATTAAGATGTTTATATTTATCTGCTATAGGAATTAACGTATTTTTTGGAAATATACTCTTACACACCTTGCATTTTAAACAATACCCGTTATCACTAATTTGATGTTCAACGTGACATTCTGGACATTTACCACTCATTTTCATTAACGAATTTTGACTCACATCACCCCTAAATACCATCTCTGTTTTATCAAATTGAATTTCATTAATAGTCGTATCAAAATTTTCTGTTATATAATCCTTACATTCTTTGATAGCTTTTTGAATCAATTCTTGTTCAACTTTATTTACCCGTAAACATTTCAATATTATTTCATTTAATTCCTTTGGAAATTCCTTTATTTTTATTTCTTCATATTTAAAATTACAACAATCTGTATCGTGACACTTTTGTTTTGAACTATATGTATCAATCACTATATATTGATGATTTGTCTTGTGTTCCCTATCAATATTATAACAAAAAGTATCATTTAAAGCCACTACAATACAATTTAATTTCTCATCTATAATTATTTCTCTTATATCTCGCAATTTATGTTTATAAAATTTTCTAACAAAACGTTTTATTATATCACAATCCTTTTCTGTTAATTCCTTTTGAATCGGTAAAAAAGTAGGAACAACTTCTTGTATAGCGTTTACATTGTTTACGTTGTTGTTTACGTTGTTTATTTTACCTGTCACGGCTGTATCGGCTGTCACGGCTGTATCGGCTGTCACGGCTGTCACGGCTGTATCGACTGTCACGTCTGTATCGGCTGTCACGTCTGTATCGGCTGTATTATATGTATTATATGTGTTGTTGTTGTCTACGTTGTCTTGTATATTCTTCTTAAAACATTTTTTAAATAACTTTGATTCTGTATCTATAATCAAATCGTCATTACCACCAGGACAATGACATACAAATGTATCTAAAAAATCAAAGTCATCACTTAATTCTGACTTTACCAATGGCCTATTTTCTTGGAATTTTGTACTACAATATGTACGAAACAAACCTTCTCTATAAACAGACACATCTATGATTTTTTTTGATGTCAATTCTGTAAACAAATTACATGTAAATTTTTTAAATCCCTTTACATTTTTAAAATATACTGGTTTGTTATCCCTTTTTAAATTAACTATAATATGATACGAACGTTTTTCTTGATTATGAGATTCTAATATTACAAATTGTATTGTAGTTATATTCAATTTTACCATAAATATATCACTTATACTTTTACAAACTTCCTTAATTATAGAAATATCATTATCATACGATTCTTTATCTTTATCTTTGTATATTTCTATATCTAAAAAATATTTTAGTACTGCATGTTCATTTATAAATTCATAATAAGAGCCTAATAACACCCTTTGTTCTATTAAATTTTGAAAAGCATTGTAGTCTTTTAATATAAAATATTTTTTAATATTATCATTGCATAATATAGAACCCGCTTTTAAATATTTTAAAGCAGTTACTTTTTTAGCAAAAACCTTCATTCTTTATTTTAAAGTTTCTTTATCTTTAAAATAGAAATAATAACATAAATTAAATTAAACTATTTAATATTTAGGACTCTTTGATTTCTTGGACTTGCGTTTAGGACTCTTTGATTTCTTGGACTTGCGTTTAGGACTCTTTGATTTCTTGGACTTGCGTTTAGGACTCTTTGATTTCTTGGACTTGCGTTTAGGA
>Ga0209353_10000837_pt1 | contig 18083 bp, 51 predicted proteins | sample LauGreSpBDMM15SD_2_FD_187561 | JGI IMG/M metagenome (GOLD analysis project Ga0209353, IMG submission 187561) | Freshwater lake microbial communities from Lake Michigan, USA - Sp13.BD.MM15.SD (SPAdes) (version 2) | ecosystem: Environmental > Aquatic > Freshwater > Lake | place: Lake Michigan...
CCAACATGACAAATGATTTCCGAGTATAACTAGCCCAAGCATACATAGCACAGCCAGCAATCCAAATAGGATATAACGCGAGTAATGGCGGATTTGGCACTGTGACGGCCATAGTGATACTGCACCCAATGCTAATAGCCCAAGCAAGTAGTTCAACAAAAAATCGAAAGGAATTAGTATTGTAGTCATCACGTATCCAATCAAAAGTAGGTTTTAATAAATCATTCATATATTATTTTAGCATATAAAAAATTCAAAGTCAACGATATTGAATTAAATATCAAATGCTATTCACACAAGACAAACCATTTGATCGATCTGTTTCTTATAAGTTAAACAGCCAGGGCTATAGATGTCCGGAATGGAATGATATTGATTGGGCTAGTAGTCATTTGCTTTTTGGTTGTAGTGTTGTTCAAGGCATTGGATTAAACGATGCAGATACGCTTGATCAAGAATTAGTCAAACTGTTAAATGAGCCAGTGGTTAATTTAGGTGTAGGCGGAGGGAGTCTTCCGTTTATCCTAGCCAATACTTATAAGTTAATCGATGCGGGTATCCGTCCAAAAAGTGTAATACTAGTTTATCCAGAGCCTAGTCGAGTTGCATTGTTTTTAAAAGATCAAGTAAGGCATATTGGAACATGGGATCATGAGAGTTGGTATAGGACTTGGCTTAAGGATAATAATGCAGAATACTATGGATATCTCGCAGGTCGTAGTATTGAGTCTGCATGGCTTAGCGTTGGTATTGATGTGGTTAGTGTGCATCAACCCGATGTTCCTGGTCCTGAGGATTTGCCGGGATATGTTGATATGGCAAACGATAAACAACATCCTGGACCAAAAACAATTAAACTATGGGCAGAACACATAGTCAACAAAAAAGCCCGCCTAAGCGAGCTTTTAGGTTAGGCCTAACCCCTCTAATTAGAGTGTGATACCCATTGCCTTAGCTTTGTAGCCAAGAGCAATAATTTCACGTGATGGCTTGCCCATTACATACTCAGTAACTTGAACACCGTTACCTGCCTTGCGGGTGTTGCTGTAAACAGCGTAACCGTTTTGACGGATGCGGCTTGCTTCTGCGGCCAAGTTCTTAACACCAAAACGCTTTTGTGCTTCGCTAGCAGTTAGTGAATCACCGTTATAAAGTGCATTGAAAACTTTGTAAGTCTTAGTCTCTGGATTGAAAAATTTCATCTTTATTTCCTTTTAGATTATGCTGTAATTAAACAGCTATATCTAGTATATTACATAATGTAATAGAACTCAAGCTGTTTGGTGATCTTGCTTTAGTTCAGGATGCCAAAACCTCTTGCCAGGGTAACGCTTGGCGGCTTCAACCATAACTTGATGTAAGTTTTGGGCCTGGGCAAGGAACTCGCCTGTTACTTTGTCATAGGCGTAGACTAAATTGTTTACATTCTCAGTTTTGACTTCGATAGCGTCATCAGGCAAGCCGAGTTCGTCGGACTCGTTTATCTCTTTAATCTTTTCTAACATTTTAATCATATGATCTGGACGCTCACTGATATTAGCCAAAAAGATGATGCCTCTCACATGCCAGCCTATCCAATAGGCAACAATTGCTACAACAAGATAAATGAAATATTCCATACTAATCTCCGGTTAAGTTATTTAAAGTGAATTAGTCTTTTAGGACTTCTAACATGGCAATTTTGGCGATCTTTTCACCAAAGTCTTCGTTTTTGCCAATAATGTAGATATCGTGAAAGTTACGATCCTGTTTACGATCATAGCGACTAAACTCTACAACCTTACCACCGATTGCGTTGTATACTTTGAACTGTAAGGACACATCGCTACCAATATCACGTGATCCAGATATGCTGTTTTTAGATGAAACAGTTGGGTAGCAATCTTGTTCGTGCCTAGCAACTGCTCGATCCTTTTGATCATCCATAACCCAATCAACTATCATTCGTTTAAACCAATTCATTCTTGTGCCTTTCTAGGTGCTGTACAACTATCATTCCAAAGTTCCTGTGCTTGCTTTTTGTATTCATCAAGCTCGGCATCTTTGCGCAATTCATCTTCCATCCACAACATCTTTTGATGTGCGTACATTTCTTCACTAAGGCCGTGCCAGCCAATACAATAGCCTGTTGGGCTACGGCCGCATCCACACTTGCCAAACTCGCTGGCATCTTCTTTTACTCTAATTTGCATCAGTCATCTCCTTGCATTAGTTCCACAGCCTTGAGTACCAGTATGACTACTATGTAGCCCGCCAGCATAAACAATAAGCCTTCTACAATGATCATCATAGTTGCATTATCCTTTCTAAGACTACTTTCGCATCATTAAACTCACCACGACCCAACTTAGCTTCAATTTGAATTTCATATTCATTACGAAGGTGTCGAAGATATGGACGCATTTGATATGTAGCATAAGGTTGTGTCCATCTAATAGTATATAAATGTTTAGATTCCATTGGCTGCTCCTACATGTTTGATATATTTAAACAAGTCTTTTTTATGTTTAGGTTCCCACCACTTGCCATCTTTGCCGCATCTTTCAGTGCCGGGCGCAATGTTCCAATCCACTCGACTAGCTGAACATCGTGCATAGTACGGAGCGACCTTGACATTGCCGGTCACACGATTTTCCATAATTTCATTCTCGATGTAGTTCAATCGGCAACGAAATTCACTTCCAGTGCCCCATTGCGGAAAGTCTGCTAGTTTTCTAAAACTATGTTTGCAATCTTTACATAATACTTGTTCACTCATTTTATTTCATCCGGTGTTTCTGGAAAATGGCTAATGATTAAATCTAAGGCCGCGATGGTCTGCATGTTAAGTCCTACATCTTCAGGATGTAGCCAATAGCCGCCAGGATTGGCATCACTCTTTGGATTCTTCTTCCATAGCTTTAACTCTTTTTTGAGATAAGCACGGTAGTCTTTTAGATTCATGCTGGTAATACGATCAGCAGTTTCACCGTCAATCCATTGATAGGGTTTATGCTTGGCTTTGCTCATATAATCTTTCCTAGTCCTGCGTAGATAAGTTGATCTAACTCAGATTCATAATCACTACGACCCACTCGACGCTTTAACCAAATAGCTTCTAATATACTTTTGGCATCTATATTATTATCTACAGGTAGTGCGCCTCTAGAATCTAATTCTTCAATTAGGTCATCCGTTTCAAAGTCACTCAAATTAACATCTACTTCAACTTCAGTATAAATCGTTTTGTACATTATGTTCTTTCGTTAGTTCTGCAATAAACAAAAATCGTTCGTATGCCTTACGAACACTGGGATTGGTTAATAATTTATCAGCTTCTTCTTGTAAGGCTTTTAACCCTGCCTCGGCAATATCTCGACTACTGTTAATGTGTAGCGTACATAATTCGTCGCCGAACTCTTTAGCTAACTTCTTCCAGGCCTTGCGTTGTCCTTCTGTCAATGGAGTCTGCTTAGGGCGTAGTTCGCTGGCTTTGCTAATAGCACGGCTCATAGCATCTTCAGCCACACGACCTGCGGCAATCATAGGAGCATAGGCTGGATCAATGTTGAACCTACGGCTTGATCCGCCTGGGTAAACATCTACTAGATGTGTACCTTTTGGAAAGCTATCGCAGAACTCCGAACTGTATGTACTGTGCGGAATATATCTACGGCCTTTTTTGATATAGAAGATAGTTTCGGTCATAACTTATTGTAGCAGAGAACTTATTTTCTGTCAACTGCTTCTTGCCCCCATTTCATTGCCCAAAAGGTATAGTCGATATCTTTAAGTTTGGCTACAACTGCAAATTCATAACCGTACTGCAATGTATCAGCTTGTCTGTGCCATTCGGGTGTGTCTACTGCACGACCCATAACCCATTCGCCCATTTCGCTTTGTTGCCATTCCCAAAGTGGTTGTGCGGCATACAGATCTGGATCCTCAACATCGCCCATTCGAAACTTATGTACTACCGTTGTGTGGATACGATAAGCCTTGCCATCTATAACCATAGTGTCATAAGTCTGCGGCAGTTTTTGTTTGCCCAGGTACCCGTGTTCGGCATCAAACTTATAAGCCAAGCTCTTTCTCCAGCCAGGGTTTGCAGTTGATCCATGTTGTATAAATGTGTGCCTTGCCGCCTCGAGCTTCCCATTCTTCACAATTTGAATGTCGGTCATCAATCAATATATCCCCGGCGTTTTTACAGTGTCGCCACTTGTCGTAACTGAATGGGCCAATGGTAACTGGTATACCTGGAAAGTGTTCGTCTCCCCAATGTACTTTGTCATACACTGCCAAAGGCATGGAGTAGTCATGTGGCAATGCAGTAAGGAATCTCAAAGTATATTGAGGATTACGATCAATGTATGCCTTGCACATATCGACCAGTTCGTGGGCACCTTCCATTAATGGTAGATCACGATAGAAGCGCAGGTCTTCTTTGAGTTTGTCCCATTCTGCTTGGGGAATACGATCACTGTCTTTGTTAACCCGTAGCTTCAGTATCTCCTGTGCTCGTTCTTGCCAAGCGGCTACCACATCATCCATATCTAAATATATATTCATTTACTCCACCTTAGTATAAACCAATCACGGTCTTTAACTTGTTTAAACCAAAACTTTCGATTATTAGCGTACCAACGTTTATGTGGTTCCGGTGTTAAGTTCTTTGTTTCTTGCCAAATGCTGCCAGTATCGCCAAATGTATCAAGACACCATGTTTCCATATCAATCCAACTACCGCCTATAGGTTCTACTGTATAATAAGGGCTTCCATAGACAGTACCGCTAGATAAATGTAGATCACTTATAGGATTGGCATTGATGTCATCTATTAATCGCTTTAGGGCTTCATCACTAAATCTCATACAGCTCCCCATCGAAGTATGAACCAATTGGCATCTTTGGCATCTTCAAATAAGAAGTCTCTGCCATTTTGTTCGTGTGCATTCTTACAATGTGTTCTTACCCATACGATGATTTCAGCGGCCTGCCACGGTGGTACTGGGTTAGGAAGCATAACACGAATCCAGCCCAGTTCTTTTAGCATACCCCATAAGACTTCTCGGTCAATCTCACGGGCCATTGCATTACCGGCCTTGTTGATTATTTCTTCTTCTAAGGTCATTTCATATATTTTATCTGAAAAAATAAAAATCGTTTTGGATCTACAACATCATAATATTGTGTGTAGTTACCTGTGTCATCTTGTCCCATTCTTAACCCGTACTTTTGTTCTACCCAATAGGGCATTGTGGGCCCAGTCATGCCTGCGTTATCACCTACCGCTTCTCTATACTCTGCCCGTACTGCATGTAGAGCATTCCAGTATTGTTTACGCTGTTCTGTGGCCATAACGTCTTTGGATAGTATAGTCATGGACTAACAGATCTAAGCCCTTTGATGTCTTTGTATGCAACAAGTATGTAATAGTGCCACACAAAACCAATCATCATGGGCAAGTCCAAGTGTACACTCACCATGGGGCCTTCCAGTTCACTGCGCATGTTGTCACCATATGCTGTACCCACAAAAGGTATGCCCTTGTATGTGCCTTCAACCCTGTCTCCAAAATTGTATCGGGGTTCAGGGCGATTCTGTTCAAAGTATTCAGCTAGGTTCATTTTTTAAACCTCGGCATGACATTGTGTCCTGTGTATTGAAAACTATCCAGCATGGGCAATAGGCCAGCCAAATCATCACTAGGATGTCGTTGTATTAGAGGGTGACGATCACCGTCAGTCAGCATGAAGTACAAGTTCTCCGTGCCTTCATCGATTTGATATTCAAAGATGTGTTGTAGATCTTCTAGGGTCATTCTTGTTTCCTTTGTGGATAATAGTAGTGGCATTCATGAGGGCGATAAGGGTACCAATCTCCGGCCATGCCACCCAAGTGTTGTAACGCACAACGAGCTCGATCTTCTACGGCATTCATTTTGGCAATCCAAGGCGTTTCTCTTTGAGCAAGAATATACTGCTTGAGATAGCAAAAACTTTGTTCCCGGGGTGTCATTCTTTGCACCTAACCACGTGTGAGAACATGGTCTTGCCGTTTTTCTGGGTGTAGGTAAACCGCAAAAAGCATCGTGGGCATGTGACCCGTATAGTATGTGTCATAGTTTCTCTCCACAATGCGGGCACAGTTTGGTTGTGACACTACGCATTTCTTTCAGCGTCTTGTTTAGTTTACGGGCATCGGACAGCTGAATTTTAATCCATTTACGATTCCTATCATGTTTGTCTTTGCTCAATTCTGCTTTAAGGTGTAGCTTCATCTTGTTAAGCCTACCTTCAAAGATTTCAATAAAGCCCGTTATTCCCGGGCCTTTGTCTGCTGGTGTACCACTCATATTAGTATAACTCCGACTCATATACTGGATCGCCTTTGATGTTCAACCAAAAGTCTTCTTTCTCAGTATGTATCAATCTTAGACGTTCTAAATAATCTCTACGTTCACTATCAGTAATAGCAAGCCAAAACTTAACAGCTTCGTAATTACCATATGATTCACGGGGCAGAGTTTCAAGCATCCAATTGGTCAAAGCTTTGAACGCTTGAACAGTATTGGCGGAATGACTGCTGGAGATTGCACGGGCCCAGTCGTTGGCCAGTATAGCAGTAAAACAACCTCCTGGACTGAAACCAAACACCATGTAGTTGTACATAGGGTCAGCAAAGTCTTGGGGAACTTCCCACTTGGCGAATGTGGCCATTATGTTGGCTCTACTGTATGCACTGATGTTCATTCTTCACTTTCTATTTTGGGTATGTGATCAATCCAGCGTAGGATAAACCAATCACGTTGGGCTTCGTTCTTAAAACTCCAAAGCCATTCATTCATCTGCATGCCACAATGATTTTCCAGAGCCCAGGCTTTGATCTCTAGATCAAGTTCGGGTGGAATCTGTTCTTTTTCAAAGCGTAGCCCGGGCAAGTTAAACATGCCAACTTTAACGTGTTCCATGCAAGTACTCACTGAATTTTAACAAGAACATTGTGCGTTTACCTTCTGAATAAAAGTCTAGATGAATTTCAAATACTGACTGGCCTTTACTAGGCTCTATGTCTAACATTGTAAACGGATCGTTCTTTTTAGTCAAGGTACTTTGGCGCTGTATGTACTTTTGATATTCATAATCGTATTCATGTTTGGGCTTGTCAACCCAACCACTATGCTCACGTACAGTAAAACCCAGAACCCTACGCATCTTGTCACGTACCATGAATACAGTGCGTGGGTGTTCCTTGTGCAGTTCAGCTAGGATAGCCTGCCACTGGGTAACGGTGAGTCTTACGGGTTTCATCGGGTCTGATTGGCCAGTTCCTTGTAGCCTGCCCAGCTAGGGTGGACAGCGTCTTTTTGGACACGTTTAGTTGTGATCATAGTATCGCCAAAGTTACGGGCTATGATCTCTACTATGTCGTTAACGTCTGCTTTACAGAACTGGTCATTACAAGGCGGCATGATCCAATACACGTGGCGGGCATCAACCCTAGTACGCAAGTTCATCAGCTCTTTAAATGTGTTTACACCCCTGTGATCATTAGTACCCAAACTGATGATCACGCTGGGTGCCTGTAGGTTCTGGTCCTTGTACTTTTTATTCCACTGTTTAGAGTTAAGGCCGCTGGTGCTCAGGCTGGTACACTCCTGACGTACTTGGGCCGTACCCACTGCAATGCTATCCCCGATAATCATACAATCAATCATAAGCCACCCATGTGTTTAGTGTTGTGTTCCAATGCCTAGTATCATAGACCCTAAAGCCAATGCCATAGCCCAGCAGGCCCAGACCTAGCTCAAGCCCAGCATGATCTTCACCCGTGCTGACAGCAAACTCCACGTCCACTAGGCTACCTGCATAATACGTATGCTCCAGCTCCCAGGCTCTATGCTGACCCAGACGTCCGTGTAGGCTACCCAGATTCTTGAACAGCTCCCAAGGTGTGCCAATGTTAAAGCGTAGGTGGATCAGTTTCATTTTCAGGGTCCTGGTTAAGACTGGCCTTGAGCAGACGTATCATGCGATACACTTCATCGGGGGTCAGGGTCATGGTAAAAGTATTCATACCTGCTTTGAGCTTGAACATGGTAACGCCGTCACTGTAACCAATAGTGTACCCGTCATCATTGAAGCGTGGTTCAGGGGCCACTTCGGGTAGCATAATTTTTGGTATTGTAACTGGGGGTTGGGGTTTATTAAACCAATCAAACATTGTGTATCTCCTTGTCATATTCCACAAACTTACTTAGTGTGTCAAAGTTCTGCTCTGCACGTAGTACGGCCCGGTAGGCTATTTCTAGTGCTGGGTTATTGGCTATCAGTGTAGCACGATTCAGTTCCAGCTGTCGTTGTGTACGTGCCCATTGTATAATGTCCTGTATGTCTTGATCCAAAGTCACCGTGGCATAACTACTGGGCAATGTTTGCCAGCTGGTGCCATTAAACACTTCCACATTGGTATTGTTGATGCGCAACATGCCCTGTATAGGGTTACTGAGATTTGGATTGATATAGGGCAAGCTGGTATCGCCGCCTGATACTGTAACTCCACCGGTGCCCATTAGACCCTTGATCATGTTGTTTTGCCACGGGTCACTTTGACATCTACGTCAATACAAGTGCCTTCTAGGACGGTTGCATCACCCTTGTCTGCTTGTTTGATCAAAGTCCGCATGTGCTGTTTTTGCATCTCCATGCTGGTTCTGCACTGCTCTTCAGTTTTGTAGTAGGTCTGGGCCTGCATGAACTCACAGTTGCCGTTCAAACAGATAATCAGCACGGGTATAAAGATCGTCATTACCAGTCCTCCGAACCTGTTACTTGCATAGTAATGTTGACAGCATAGCCCTTGAGCTCTGTGTCATAAGACAAGGTCAATGTACTGCCAATGCCCGAACTAGTGTCCTGTGTCAGAGTAAAGTAGTTGATGTCCAAATCGCCGCAGATCCTGCGTATACGATCAACTTCATCTATGCTGAGATTAATCATGCTGGTTCCTTTGTGTGCTTGCATTCTCCGCGGAATGTGAACCCGGCACAAGTACAAGTATTCTCGTCCAGGTTAACGATATAGGTCTGACCCTTTGATCCAACGACACTGCGAGTATTGGCCACACGCCCACCTAGCCCAGTAAACGGACTGGGTACAACTGGGTCAAACTTACGACCCCTGCGATCAATGCGTATGGGCTGTTTGAACCAAAATTCATCGTTGCCGCCCTGTTTGATATAGGCCAACATCTTGTCGCCATCCAGCAAGTATATGTGATTGACAGCGGACTTGGCATCGGGCCAAATGGTAGTTTCTAGATATGCATTAGCCATTGATAACACCCAACATGCTGCCAGCACCATACTGTGCTTCACACATGCGAATAGCTTCATTGAGCCCCGACGCATGGAATGTGATGTCGGCAAAAGTATCATTAAGTCTAACTCTAAGTGTGTACATATAAGACCCTTTCTGTTTGTATGCGTGTATTATATGTGAATTTAAGTGATGTGTCAAGCCCAAAGTTAGCCAAAATCGAGCGGGCGATATGCCAATAGAGCCGCGAAGCGGTAGCGAAAAAATTTGAGCATGTAGCGGTTACTAGCCAGATCGCTTCGCTTACCATGCGCTAGTCAATGCAGGGCCTCGACTAGCTTTGGGCATAGACATTAAATACAAGATGACATATCCACAATGGCTAATTAGTATACTAGACGATGAGCTGTACTATGCACTCACACTGATACTCATGTGTGCAATGAGCTTTGATATAGGACTAGTCATTGGAGCGATCATATGCATGTAGAAAGTATCAAATCAACACAAGACGTGTACAGGAACAGTATAGTCACAACTCAGTACACTACACTGATCGATGAAAAAACTCGTAAGCGCACAGTGGAAGTGACTACACATGAGATCATGCTGTATGACCGTAAGGCCACAGCAACTACTCATAACATGAAGCATAACATTGACATATACGCATAAACACTAAAGGCCCCGCTGTACATGTGTAACGTATGTATAGACTGCAATGAGTTTCTAAACCCTGCTAGCTATAGCGTACACAATGAACACTCGTAAACTCGCTGTGCCGAAACTGTATATTGCATAGTATAGAGTCTATTAGCGCACAGTGCAAGATCTATGGTTATATTGTAGTACAATAGGCCCCGCTGTGCGGTTGTGCAGATATAATGGGCAAACTGTGTGCTCACAATAGGCCCCGCTGTATGTATGTGTGTGAGTGGCTGTAGGAGAGAGTTTAGAGGGGACGATTGGTAGGGATGGGTAACCATTTTAACTATGCCAATCTGCCTGACGAGCCGCCGATTCTAGATACCCTATGTCCACTCTTGTCAACCTTGATTATGAATCATTATCCTGAATCCACCACACTTTATTGCACTTTGTCACACTTTTTCACCATTTTAGGTCCAGCTGACCCCGTCTGTTGATCACTATGACCTGCCGGGGTGATCTATTTCACACAAAGTTACACTTAGATCACATGCTGTTACACTATAGATCTATACTATACTCACATGAGTCACAGTACGCTCACAGCCACTACTATATAGTACGGTGTTTTATAGGTCTAACCACTAAGTACTATATACAACCGGGAGAGTCACATGTTAACTAGTTCGGAATGCCATATCAAGTTTAGAGATCACAGTGTACATATACGTGTAGATCATCGTGGTCGTATTAATTGTTTCAAATATAATAGTGTGTGCTGTGAGTGGGAACAGTTTGATGAACATTGTGAATATGAAGCCGCGGACTTTATATTCAAGGATCTTGCTCAGTTTCGTTATGTGGTACATTGGACCGAGGAACCTCAGCAATAGTGTACTTGTTCGAGGCCGGAGCCATCCAGCCAAAACCCACTTTGTCAAGCGGGTTTCTTTTTGGGTCGCATATAAACAACACCAAAAAGTTATCCACAAGTTATCCACACCGTGGCTTTAATACAACAGTGGCAGATTCGCCACAGTTAGTAAGTGCCAACTAACCCCAATCCCGACGCCCACCCTCCACGTCCACCCCCACTATGTTCGAACGTGTGCTATTATAGCGCATTTTGGGCTCTTCGTCAACCGGACTATAAAGACCCTACGCAAACTATGTTATTGACAGTTCGGGCTCTCAGTGTTATAATACACTATGACGAAAAGAACTGCCCGCAAAGACTCCAACTATATCATATATGTGGCAGAGCACAACGGCTCAGCGTATATAGGGCTGACACGCAAGGGCTCTGTGTCAGTGGCCAAGGCCGTAAAGGAACGCTGGAGAAAGCATATCAGCAGAGCTAGACACGAAGATCGCGACTGGATCATATACAATTACATCCGCGAGGGTAATTGGACTGACTGGGCGCATGACGTGATCTGCGTGATACGTGGTCGTGCTGAAGCTTATGCATACGAGCGCGAGCTGGTCAAACAGCTCAAGCCCGAACTGAACGATCAGTACTCAGGTTGACAGGGTCCGGGGATCCTGTTATAATCAAGGCTAAGTTAAACAAAGGAGCGAAACGATGTTCAAACTATTATCAACTGCCAATCCCAAGATCCAAAAGGGTACCAAGATGGGCTATCTATCATTCATCCTGCACCTTGCACCAGCTGATCTTAGCGGACGTGAGACTTGCCCCAAGCGAACGGCTGGTTGTACTGCCGCTTGCCTTAACACTGCCGGGCGTGGTGGCATGTTCAAGAAGGGTGAGAACACCAACATGATCCAGAAGGCACGTATACGCAAGACTGAATACTTCTTCAACGATCGCGATGCGTTCATGATGGATCTGTACAAGGACATCCAAAAGGCCATCAAGTTCGCAGAGAAGCAGGACTTGATTCCAGTGTTCCGCTTGAACGGTACGAGCGACTTGAGCTGGGAGAAGTACACTGTAGGCTCTACGGATATGAACTTGTTCCAATTGTTCCCCAATACTCAGTTCTATGACTACACCAAGGTTCTTGGACGCAAGGTCGGCCAGTACTTCAACTACCACTTGACGTTCAGCAAGGCTGACGGCAACGATTCGGATGTGGCAGAAGCTCTGTTGCAGGGCATGAGCGTGGTAGCGGTGTACGATGCTATCCCAGCAGGCGTACCCAGTGCAGACGAAACTGACCTGCGCTTTTTGGACCCTAAGGGCATTATGCTAGGGCTTAAGGCCAAGGGCCGTGCAAAGAAGGACTACAGTGGTTTTGTGATCCGGTTGACAGAGGCCGCTTAAGGCCGTATAATTAACACATAGACAACAAGGAGCGAACTTATGTACACTGTAATCGTATTCAAAGCAGACAAGCGCAAGAAGACAGGCGAGCGCGAAGTACTGTACAAGGACTATGACACTGACAATAAGTCAATGTTAGAGCATACCGTCAAGCACACCTGGCTGTCGAGTGCAGGCTTCCGCTATGAAATCCACCAGACTATGGTCAAGCGGACCAACATGATGGGTGGGGGCGAGTACGAAGAACGCTTTGATACCCCCAACTATTGTTCACCCTCTAGCGAATCTTATTGGAGCATGTAATGAAGACAACCATGGTACATGATGTAGAAGTTAAGGTAGGCGACAATGTGGCCTTTAAGAGCGACATCGAGCAATGGGCCAAGATCATAGAGATCAAGAAGACCTATGCGGGTGTGGCTCTAGTGTTGGAGAACAAGCATGGATTCTCAGGTGACTACATCGGCGGAGAGACAATAACCACAGTGCTAGCCAGGGATTGCTGGGCCGATTGACAGCCCAGTCCAAAGACGTTATACTTAAGGTTAAGTTAAACAAAGGAGCAGATATGTTAACCATTCAGCAAGTCAATTCAGCTATCATGTTGCAGAGTTGGACCAATACAGAATTGAGTAGCATGATTGATGCGGTCAAGTGGAATCGCACCAACCTAGCTAAACAGATCAAGCGAAGCATCAGCATTGGCGACAATGTGGAGTTCACTAGCTCTAAGACAGGGCGACTCACCCGTGGCTTTGTCAAGAAGGTGGCCATCAAGTATGTGACAGTGGACACTGGTATGGGCATGTGGAGAGTTCCAGCGAACATGCTCACACTGGTAGAGACAGAAACCGCATAGGTTGTAGGGTTATTGACAGCACCAGTTGACGAAGAGGTTGATTGGTGCTACAATAGAAACAGTTAGAAAGCAAGGCGGTCCTCGAATGTAAGAACCCACGCAGAGATGCAAAAAGGGTTGGAACCAAGGGACACGAAGCGAGTTTGTAGACTCGGCCTCCGCAAGTAATTTGGGGTTACCAACTCCGGTAGGTACCCAAGTAGAGAACTATTCCTAGTGACGGCTAGGCTCTACTTGGAATACACGAAAGCAGATCACCCAGAGCCTCTGGGAGGACGAGCACGCCGGATCAAGTTGGCCTGTAATGTGGTTGATAGACAAGTCCGTGGACGGCACGGTAGGGCAGGTTCAAAACTGTTATTTCTATCAAACATCCCCGCCTAATACCCAGGTTGTCAACCAGGGTATTTTTTTGATCACCGTCTAGATTCGACAGGCACCCTCTACGTCCACCCCCCCTTTGTTCGATGTATTAATTATAACGTCTTTTGGACGGCCTGTCAACTACCCTGACGCCTGTAGGGTCTTTATTTTTGGCTTGACACTTTGGGCCCTTTGCGTTATAATTAACACTTAAACAAAAAGGACATAAAATGCTTACAAATTGTGTAGCCAAAGCAAAGCTAGTTTTTAACAAAAAACTTAAATCTTACAAGCTCGTTGTCGCATTTAACGCACACAAGCGCATTACCCCATCGGGCGTAATAAAGTATGCATTCCCTACACAAGCAAAATGCGCTTATGTTAGCGGGGACTTACTTGCAGAAAACTTAGCGCAAGAACTGTCTACTGTACTGCCTAGCGTATATGCACAACTACGCACAAACAGCGTAGAATTTGTAGAGTAATTTACTACACTATTAGCACAGCAAGTTGACATTTTGGACTTGCTGTGCTATAATTAACACTTAACAACAAAGGAACACATGTTAGAGATTACAAAATTTGACGGCGGCTTTAGTGCCCAAAATAACGACGTGCGCAACTGCGAGGCAATTGTGTTTGCAGAAAGTGTACGCACAGGTCGTACAATGTTGCAAGTTATTAATTACGTGCTAGAAGAAGACGACAGCGACACTAACTTGCTGTGTGCTTGCGAGACGCTACAAGAACAGATTGTTAACGCATACACTAAGCAAATTATTTTTAGCTACTTAGACAACGAGGCTGCAAAATTTAACCCTTAACACTGTAGGGTTAATACATAGCGCATTTGACATTTTGGACTAAGTGCGCTATAATAACAACATAGCAACAAAGGAAGTAAGATGAGAGATAAAATTTTTGACTTGCTAGCACAGGTGGAGACACTGCTAGAGGAAGCAACATGTGACGGCAGACAGCTAGCAGAGATGCAATGCTTTGAGGAAGTGCAACAAGCGCACAGCGTACTAGTACAAACGATTGACTACTACGTAGATTGAGTGTATAATTAATTTTTAACAAGCATTAGGAGCGAAAACTATGCAAGCAACACAATACAATGTTAGTGACAAGCTGACACTGGCACATACAGACACTGACACAGACAGCGTTAGCACAACATACGACTGCAACGTTGAAGTGCAACTGGCAGGCGATAGCTGTTGGGACTGCGAGATTGAGGCAGTTACAGTTACAAGCATACACATACACGAGAACTTTTGGGATGACACAAGTACAGTACACATTACAGTGTGCTACACAGTTGACGGCGATACAGAGTACGAGGGAAGCTGGCGCATATACACAGACACGGGCTTTGAAGAGGCTATTAGCGAGCTGTTAGGGACGCGAGTGTTTTTTACAGAGCAGGGAATGCAAGACGACGGCTTTGCGAGCATGGAGTGATTATGACACGTACACAAATAGACGAGGCACTGCAATGGGCAGGCGCTGTGGCAATTATTGCGGGGCACGTGCTTAACAGCATAGGCCCCAGCATGTACCCCTACAACATCGTTGTCTTTGCTGTAGGGACAGTACTGTTTTTGACATGGGCTATACGACTGCGCAATAAGCCCCAGGCCGTTGTCAACGTTGTAGCATTAGCCATAGGGCTAGTAGGGTTATACAAAGCGTTCGGTTGACATTTTGGACCCTTTGCGCTATAATTAACACTTAGAAACAAAAGGAAACACTATGTACAAAGTAACAGCAACACTAAACACAAACGGACGTGGCTACTGGAGCCGCACTGCTACAGCAGTAGAGGTCACCGGTCTGCAACTAAGCTACACAAACGATGAGCTGGACTTCGGCGAGTTGCGTGTGTGTTTTAACACAAACACATGGGACGTTAACAAGCTAGGTCTTATATACACAGACAAACAGTTTATGACAGAGCTTAAAGAGCTGTTAACTAGTTTGGGCTTTGACGCTAGCGATGTAAGCTACAGCGAGCAAGGCATGCAGGGAGACGCTTACGTTAGCTGTGACGTGGGGCAGTGTTTTATTAATACGTTTATGCAAAACGCATAACCCTACAGCCCTTAGGGGCTTTTTTTAACGAGGTTGACGCTTTGCCCAAACAGTGCTATAATACACACATACAAACAAACATTAGGAGCGAAACTATGCTAAATGTAGAAAAGGTAGCCAAAGTGTACAGCGGCAAGATTGGCTGTATGTGCGGATGCCAGGGAAAGTACAGCTACAACGAAAACGTGCCACACGAAGACTGGCAAGGTGCTGTCAATGTGCGTACTGTTAAGATGTTTGTCAAACAACTTATGTCAGACCCTGCGGTCAAGTACGAAGATGACTATATGTATGTGGAACGCAATGGTCGTATCAAAGTCGCTTATTTTAAGGAGCAAGCATGAAAGTATCTGAACTCATAGAACAATTGGGTTACATGAACCCCGAGGCAGAAGTACACTTTAGCTATGGCTACGGCGACCACTGGCGTACACAGGTAGCCCCTCGTGTCAGCAATGTGTTTGACGGTGTGGTGCAGTACAGCGAGTACCACCGCATGGACAAGCTCGTAGAAGACGAGGACGAGATGTACGAAGAGGAAGGGGACTACAATGAGAACGTTCGCAAAGTAGTCATCATCGATTGACAGGTTGGCGCTTTGGCGCTATAATTAACACATACACAAACACACTAGGAGCACACAATGGGTACACGTTCAATGATAGCTATACAGAATCCGTACAGCAAAGACGTCCGCGCAGTCTACTGCCACTGGGACGGTTACTTGGAGCACAACGGTTCGCTCCTCCAAAAGCATTACAGCAACAGCGCCAAAGTCAACAACCTCATAGCCCTGGGTGGCTTGAGTAGCCTGCGCCCTACTATCGGCGAGAAGCACGCCTTTAGCGAACATGAATTGCCTAAGGACGAAGTTGAAGCGTTCAGAGCGGCAACTAAAGATATGTGTACGTTCTACGGACGTGACAGAGGCGAGACAGGGCAAGAGTTCAAAGTGTTCCCTACGCTTAAACAAGCAGAGGACTACTTCGAAGGCAGCTGGTGCGAGTACTTGTATGTGTTCAAATACAAAAAGTCCGATGACTACCAAAGCGGCGAGTGGCACTACAAAAAGATAGGCGGACGCTGGTTGAAGCTGGCTCCTGCGTTGAAGAAGCTCAAAGCAGAGGATTGCGCATGACAGGCTTTCAATCCAAGCGGGCGGCAACCCTTGACTTGACCGATGGGATACTGTACGATGAAGTCATGGAGCAAATGGCAGAAGACATGAGGAACAGCGACTTCACAGCCATCGAAGAGCTGTTGAAGTTTGTACCCCGTGAGAACTTAATTGCATTTTTAAAGGAAGACATATGAGTAAAATGGCAGAACTAGCATACGACATTGAGCAACTATATATCGAGGGACTGCATCCTACAAAGATTGCTAAAGAACTCGACTGTCCGCTAACAGTAGTCTACGATTGGCTAGAGGCAACCAATGTGGCAGAAACGCCACAGGACGAAGAGTACAGTCCCTACAACGGCGCTTGACACTTTGAGCTTTTGGTTGTATAATACATTTATACAGACAGGAGCACCAAGTGAAGATCACAATCAAAGTATCCAAAAAGCATAGAGAACACTTTGTTCTCTTTGCCCAAAACACACCCTTCAAGCAGAAGGTTGTGGCTAGCAAGATTAAGTATAAACGCAACCCTAAACACAAAGGACGCGAGCAATGACAGTGGTACATAATGTTCAAGTTTACCCTGTCTATGCTGGTCATGTGAATGATCACAAGGTCATTAGAGAGGAAGAGTTCAAGACCCGTGAGGATGCACTCATGTGGGTGGAATCCTACAATCAGCATCGTGATGTCTGGAACATAAATGGCTGGCTTGAGACCGGCAACGGATTCAAGGCTGTCTACACTGGTGCCATTAACACCTTAACCGGAGAGAATCTATGAGAATTGAAGGACTAACAGAGCACCAAGTAGAGCTCCTGGACACTATGTGGGCCATCGAAGAGTTCACAGAGCTGGAAGAGTGGATGGCCACGCTGAGCCGTGCTGATCGTATGGAAGCACAGCGCCTACAGCAACTGGTCATCCTAGAGACCTTTGAAGAGCTGTTAGAGCAGGATGGATACCCTGATGCTAATAGGGTTATTGATCAGTTCAGGTTGACGAAGTAGGCTTTTGGTTGTATAATACTTACATACAGACACAAAAGGAGCAAAGATGAACATAGCAACTATCGAGCAGTATGTAGAGCAGAAGAACAAATGGCGCTCAATCTTCAATCAGAAGCCATTGAGCCTGTTGAACGGTAAAGATCGTCAGAGCATTGCCAACAGCATTGACAGCGAACTGAGCCCAGAGAACCTAACTTGCGATGGCGAACTGCGTGGAGCACAGGTTCAGCAGAAGTTCCGTTACCTTACACGAGCCGCTGAAGAATTGCTCAGCATTGATCCTTCAGTAACCTTTTACGAAATGGGAGTCTAAGATGAAAGTCATCTTCAATAGCCTGTTAGCAGGTTGGTTCATTGTGCGTGGTAGCCATCAAACGCCCATCTCGGGTCGC
>Ga0209353_10000844_pt1 | contig 18008 bp, 15 predicted proteins | sample LauGreSpBDMM15SD_2_FD_187561 | JGI IMG/M metagenome (GOLD analysis project Ga0209353, IMG submission 187561) | Freshwater lake microbial communities from Lake Michigan, USA - Sp13.BD.MM15.SD (SPAdes) (version 2) | ecosystem: Environmental > Aquatic > Freshwater > Lake | place: Lake Michigan...
AAGCTTCGCTGAAACCTACGGTTTCCTTTATAGATCATCCGCACCAATTCCATCATCAAACTCGTCATCTCCCGTCGCCGTCTGTTTGAACGAATCGTCGCGCTCATACTTGATTTTCGCACCTGTCCACGCCCCCTTCTCCTTCTTCTCAAACTTACCGAACTTCTTATCCATATACGCATGCACTTCTTTCGGCGAAGGCGCGCCTTTTCCGTAAGTACTTTGGTACCACACTGTGAATTCGCTGTTAAGTTCCGTCTTCTTAATCTTTCCATTTGGATCCACCACAATCTTCTCGCGGATAAACTCGGCGATGAAATCCTGGCTTTCCTGGTATGCTTTGCTGGCCTGGTTCACAATATCGCACTCGCCCACCTTACCATCCGTCTTGAACGCCCGTTGCACCAACATATACATAAACGTGTATTTCCAGTACGCAAACTTATCAACAATTGTTCCATCCACTAAGAACTGAAATGGCTTGTCCGGATCATCGTGCACTGGATTCTCCGTAAACAGCGATTCGAATGGCACCTCGCGAATACGTCTCCATGTACCGAAATCCTGCGATTTGACTTCCATGCGAACGTTGCTGCACAAAATCAGTTTGAACTGCGGATAATAAATCATCGTCTTCGTGGAATATGGAGCACGACACTGAATCGGGTCCAAACCACTGGTAAGCTGTTTCAGCGGACCTTCTAGAATCGCGTCTTTCTTCGACGGCTCCATAATGACCGCGTATCGCACACCCTTGAGTTCCGCCAACTCCGCGGATGTACCGCCGACTTTTGCTCGGTCTTGTGTAATCGCAGACAGGGGAACCACACCCTTGTACTCGCCCATAATCTCGTCAATCAGCGTCGTCAACACCGATTTGCCATTACGACCTTCACCAATGTACATATGGAACGTCTGTTTGTCCGGCGTGCCGAGCAACATCGATGCCAAATGGTCCCACATATAATCGCGCAACTGGGGTCTCGGAAACAGTTTCGCCATAAAGTCGTTGATTTCGGCGATGGTCTTGGCGTCATTGTTTGCAACATAATCAATGCATGTGGATTTGCTCACATAATCCTCCGGATATCCTTTTCTGAAAACCTTTTCCTTGAAATCGACCACGCCGTTCTCGAAACACAGAAGGTAAGGATTGATATCCAGTTTGTCCATGAACAGCGGATCGTGGAACAACTCCTTCGCCTCCGTCATGATATTTTTCTTATCGTTCGTCGTCACCAAACGCAATCGGATATCCAGGATTTTCCCCATCTTTTTCTTCAACGATTTTATCAAATCATTGGTTTCGTCTTGGCTTTCCAGCGCATCAATCGAGGTTTCAATCCCCTTCAATTTGCTCGCATAAATGTCGTTGAGATCCGTGGAAATCGCCTTTCTCAAAGTGGTTCCGGAATCAATTTCTACCCAGCGATGGTTGTGGAATTTGTACCAGATATTGTGTTTGATGCTTACGCACACATACTCGTCCTTGTACAACTGTTTCAAAACATTCGCAATGTCGAAATCGCCACACGGTTTTCCATTGCCTTTGCCACCCTCGTTGAAATCGGACATCATCGGAGCAATCGTCTTGTCAATGTAATAATCCACACTTTCATTGCGCACTGCACGGAATTTCGCGGACGCATCCTGTTTTGACCAATGCATAATGGAACGCCGGGTTAGAATCGCCGCCCCCTTTTTGCAGTCGAATTTCTGCCACTTTTCGTACATTTCCGAAATATCGGAGAATTTAAAATTGGCGGACTGGGCGCTGAATGCTACCCACGTAATGAATAGCAGATTGCACGTTTCCGACAACGCCATCCCAACCCGCAACCATTTTTCATAACTGCCTGCGCCATAATACTGTTCGGGCAATGTCATCGTGTATTTATGGGTCTCCACCAACTCATAATCACGCACAGTCATCTGGTTCAACGTCTCCTGAACCACCATATCCAATTCTTGATGTGATTTGACGTACATAATCGCTTCCAAAACACCCGAATTTGTTATAAAATGGTTGTTGCTCGTTGGACCCGCGTATGTGCGTTTCTTTTGAACAATTGCATTGTCAAATGAGACATTCGGATTTAACGGAAACTCGGGAAATCCAGTGTATCTCGCCGACAAATACTGGATTTTCTGCGCAATCTTGAAACTTTTCAAAGGAACGTATTCCGTCATTGGCTCGTTGTCCGCGGGGTCAAATTTGTTCTCGTAAATGTGGGTCAACTTGTAAGGCTTGTGGTCCGGCTTCCTACTGCCGAAAAGCTGCCATCCCGTGTTTCCACTGCTGATTGAGCTGTCGAACACCTGGTCCCATTTGTTTGTTATGGGCAAACCCTTCCACATCGCGCCGATTTTCTCCAAAACTTTGGTCCGCAAATGCATCTGGGCTGCACGACTCGCTTTGATTCCAATCAACAAATGAATACCGTCCTTAGTCAAAGATTTGTCGCCGTCTTCCACTTGATTTACCTGGTCTTTTTCCATAACAAATATGTAGAAGGGAGTTTCATCAAATCGGTAAATGTCTTTGAGAACGACTAAATAAAGGGAAACCAAATCGTCGATGTGGTCTTTGGTGTGGATTCGCGAAGTTACGGAGGCATCGTACTTCAAATCCAGGTCAACCAAGATTGGCGCCGAATCTTCGCGCTGTATCTCGGTTAAGAACTCGTCTTTTCCGCCTTCAATGCAATATTTGTAGTATAAATTTAAGAATTCGCCGTATTTCTCGTCAGGAATGTTGTATTTTCCGCCGTAAATCTGTTCTTTATCGCCCGGTTTGCTCGGAATGCGCGTGTTTGTTTTGATTGATTCTTTTGGTGCATCTTTTGGCACTGAATGTGCTTTCATAAATTCTTCGTATTTTTTTACAGCGGACATTGTTATCAGATTATATTATATTGTTTTATATTTTTAACTTCTTTTGGATTTTTTTGTTCAATTTTGCAAAAATGTAAATTAAAACTATTGTATTTCAATAAATCTAACGAATACTATATACGCCAAATGAATTTAAAAAGGTTATTGTATACAGATTTTGGACAGATATTAATATCGATTTTGTTGGGTTTAGGTGTCGCAACAATGTTTAGACAAGTGTGCGAAGGCAAGAACTGCCTGATTTTCAACGGACCAGTTATCAGCGAGATTGACGGAAAAACATACAAATTCGGCGAATACTGCCACAAATATGTTTTGAATCCGGTTTCGTGCAATAAAACCAAAAAAATCATCGAAATCAGCAACCCGAACGAAATTGCACAATAATCTGTTTAGGAGCAAATCGGTCAGAATTATACAATGTTCTCTATTGTATAATTTATAAATGGAGGTGACACGTATTTCTGATTTGCCAAATAATAATGGAATGGGATATTCGGGTTCTGGATACTCGGCCGAATCATCAAGCAGAGAGGCCGGTTCGCGTGGCACGGGTGCAGGACAACAATATCAACCGTTAAATATTCATCAAAATCCCTATGGGATTCCAGAGCCGACAGATACGAAATTGCCGATGATGGGCCAAAGTATGAGCCAAAGTATGGGCCAAAGTATGGGACCTAATCAAAATCAGATGATGTCGCAAGACCATTTTGGCGGCGGTTCGGGCGGATTTAGTGGCGATTCCATGCAACGCGCCCCTCCCCCCATGATGAACCGAGGTTTTACACAAGACACCGAAATGTATCAAAATGACGAACAGGTTCGACCCAACCATATTCCTTCGGCCAAGTTGACAACTGACTATTTGCGCGAATACGAAGACAGAATGGTGAAAATGACGGACGAACACCAGAAGGAGAAACACCGCAAAGATTTGGTCGGTTCTCTCTACGACGAGTTCCAAACCCCCATTTTGATTGGCGTTTTGTTTTTCCTTTTTCAGATTCCGTACATCAATACTTTGATGTTTAAGTATCTGAGTTTTATGAAAATATACAATGAAGACGGAAATTTGAATTTGTATGGGCTTATGCTGAAGAGTGTTTTGTTTGGTTTAACCTATTTTGGGTTCGTGAGACTGACTACTTAAGTGTAAATCTTTGTCTATAATATATGAGTGTTTTTTTAGATTTACGAGAAATGCCGAAAACACCGGATTTGAAAACACCGGATTCGGAATCACTCAAAAGTCCTACAAAAACAAACCGAATATTTATAGGAACTGATATTGAACTTGGTCATGGAAGTTTCAAAACCGTGTATTCGTGCAAAATAACCGATGCTAATAAATCATTATTTGATTTACCGGAGGGCACCGATGAAAACAATTTATGTATTGCAATTATTCATATTAACATGGTAATACGAGAGAAATATGGTAATGATAAAACATTTAATAAAACATTATTTAATGAATATATTGTTCAGAGAGCCGAACAAAAATTGTATAATGAAAACAGGGGGTATTTTGAATCTGTAATTAATACAGAAATCCTTAGTATTAAACAAGAAATTGAATTGCAAAAAGAACTTTTTCAAAAACAGCTTGCGCCCCAAATATATCATCATTACATTGACCGTAAATCAAACACATATTATATATTAGAAGAAAAATGTGGACTATCCCTGGTTGAGTATATTGATACGAATGCCGTGAAAGTTAAAAATAGAGACACAACCGTTTTTAACAAAATTGTTGATTTAACTCACCGAATTGCCAATGCTGGATATATCAATACCGATTTAAAACCAGAAAATACATGCACACAAATTGGCCCAGATGGTTCGTTGGCAAACATTATTGCACTCGACTTTGACCCACAATTTTTTATAAAAATTAATTTGTCAACACCTGGATTAGTTGAAAATTCACAAATATTCATGCTAACAATAGTTATTGCATATTTGTGTAGATGGTTCAAAATAAAATTTACAAAGGATGTTATAGAAAAAGAGTTGACCCGTGAAAAAATTTATAATATGATAACTTTTTTTGTTCACAATGAAGATATTTGTCGTATAGAGCATCATCCATTATTCATGTTATACCACTATATTATTGGAATGCCAAATGTTTTGTTAACGCGTTGCATTGAGAACCAGACCCTTGGCGATATATCATATATTACAGATGAAATATGCAAGTGCGTATTTTTTGACGTAAAAAGAGGTGGTCGTGGGAGAGCCATTAAATCTAAGCGAATCAAGGTTATAAAAGGTTCAAAACGGACCAAACGGTCCAATAAATAAATTGTATTTATTTGGAATAATTACAATATAAAAACAATACAAATACTAAATATACAAATGAGTAGTCAAAATCTTCGTTCCATCATCATTGATTTCACCAATGATTTAACCAAGGTTTTTCCCGAGTATGCATTTTTATGGGAAAAATGGTTAACTGCCGACGATGCCGAATACGAGAAATTGAACCAGCATTTTATGGCCGTATTCCCCGAAAGATTTTTCGACATTATGAATTCCAATATGGAGATTTTCAGCGCCGAATCGGACGCAAACGTTGTATTTTTGCCCGATGTGGATTTTAAGCTCCTATTTAATTGTGCCGGCGTCAGCGAGGGAACCAAGACATCGATGTGGAAATATTTGCAACTTTTATTGTTCACGGTGTTGGGTGATATGAAAGACACCGCCAATTTCGGCGAAACTTTGAATATGTTTGAGTCGATGGACGAAAACGATTTGCAGGAAAAAATGAAAGAAACCATGGATAATTTAAGTGATTTTTTTAAGGGCTTTGATTCGAACGAAGAAAGTTCTCAGGCAGAAGAAGAGCCTGGGTTTGATTTACCCAAAGGTTTCGATTTACCCAAAGGTTTACCCAAAGGGTTATCCAAAGGTTTACCCAAAGGCTTCAAATTGCCAAATGCCGACACTATCCAGGAACATATGAAAATATTGATGGAGGGAAAGTTGGGAAAGTTGGCGAAAGAGTTGACGGAAGAATTCACCGGTGATTTGAAGGACGTGTTTGACGAAACCGATAAAGACAAATCGATGAAGGACATCATGGCCCAGTTAATGAAAGACCCCAAGAAAATAATGGGAATTATGAAGAAAATCACCGACAAACTCCAGCATAAAATGCAGAGCGGCGATATTTCCCAGGATGAGTTGATGAAAGAGGTTGCGTCGCTCGTAGAGAAATTCAAGGAAATGGGTGGAGGCGATGATTTTATGAAGAATTTCACGAGCGGTCCGTTTGCGAAGATGTTCAAGAACATGGCAGGTGGCGCGTCCATGAATCAGATGGCGCAAATGGGCAAACAGTCGGCCATGAAAGATCGATTACGGAAGAAGATGGAAGAGAGAAAGATGCGGGAGGCGTTTGCCTGTGCACAGACACAAGCTTCAGCACAGTTACAAGCTTCAGCACAGTTACAAGCTTCAGCACAGTTACAAGCAGAAGCCCAAACATCGGGTCCAACTAGCAAAAACTTTGTAGTGAAAATTGGCGACGAGAAGCAGGAGAAGTCGGGACTTAGACCACCGGCAACTCAACCGTCGACTAACGCAGTACCTTTAAGCGAAGACGAACTGGTCGCCCTATTCAAAACCGACAAGAAGAAAAAGAAAGGCAAGAAATAAAGTAAATGAATAATTAAAACTGTTAAAAATATAAAGGTTCTTTTTATATTTTTACATATGTTTGACGTAGTAATTCCGCTAGGTCCAAACGATTTGGAAAACATAGAGAAGCAAATTGCCTGTACAAAAACCAATGTTGTCGGGTTGCGGAATATTTATATTGTCACTCCAATTCTCAATTTTTTTACTCCAAATTCCATCATCATTGACGAGTCCATTTTCCCATTCGTTGACCAAATCGCGATTTATCACGGCAAAGATAAACGAAACACGTGGTACATGCAACAGCTGATCAAATTGTACGCGGGTTTCGTGATACCCGGAATCATGGACCGTTATTTGGTCATTGACGCCGACACCTTTTTCCTAACTCCAACCCAGTTCGTAAACTCAGAAAACCAGTGCCAGTATAATTTCGGAAGAGAATACCACTGCCATTATTTCGATCATATGCTCAGGCTTCATCCGGATTTTACCCGCGTTTATGAACTCTCAGGCATTTGTCACCACATGATGTTTGAAAAACGTTTTATAAAAGAATTGTTTGAATTAATAGAGAAAAAAGAAGGTAAACCTTTCTGGGTTGCCTTTCTGGAAAAGGTAGAACCGTGGCTACGCCACGGATTTGGGTCTGGCGCGTCCGAATACGAATTGTATTTCAACTACGTTTGCAAATTTCATGCCGATGAAATCGAGGTGAGAGAATTATGTTGGGAAAATGTGCGGAAACTGGATTTTACGATGGAACTCAATTACATTTCGCATCACCATTTTATGCGTGAATAATATATTGCAAATATATATTAGTATTGATACATTATGAGTTCTGAAAAAAATTCTAAAAAAAGAACGGTTGCTGAAGCAGATTTAGAAACATTACCTCAACCTCCACTTTCACAAAGGCAACCAAAATATATATTCATTGGATTTTTTCTTCACGGGTCATATGGATTGGCTTCCCAACCATATAAAGTAAACGAGCACGCATCAATAAGTATTAGGCCATTTGTATCTACTCCAAAACTATTTACATTTATGAATTGCGCTCCTGGAAATGTATTGATTGGCGAAGATGATGGTAATGATAATGCCAAATTAACAAAATATTTTAGAACAAATAGTAAAATTAATATAATAGATACTGATAATCAAACTGCAAAAAAACAAAGCCAAGACAATAAAATAGCAGAAAACTTCTTAAACTATGTAAAATCTGGATTGGGCAAATTAAGATTAAATCCGCGCGATTTCATAGAAACTTATAAAAAAGAAAATCCCAAAGATGTTGATGTATGTCGTAATAGTTTGATTTGCAACAACAAAGTCGGTATTAGTCATACTTTTGCAAATAAAACTTTTTCCACAGAAAATTCACCAATGGGTATTTCACCTGAAGATTGGGGTATATTCATTTACAATAACAATTGTGGTATTCCATATGGTACAAATATAGAATCAATGCCGGATATGCCAGCATATAGTCTAATGGTTGAACGTAAAGTTATTGGAATGTCATTTGATCTAAATGATATTATTTCAACATTAACCGACCTATTTGGACTAACCGACAAAGATTATTTGTTTTTGTTTGATTATACTTGTAATATTTTTGCGAAAACAGTGAATTCGACAAAGAGTTCACGGACAACACGAAATATTGGTAATCGTCTTCCCAAAATACTTGGTTTTGGTCGTCGTAAGAAAGTCAGTAAGAAAAGAACCCGGAAACTGAAAAAAAGAATGGTGTAAAACTGAAAAAAATTATCAAAACAATAATCAAACTATTTACCACGTATCAACATTGAAATCGAATTGACCGATGCAGAGAAAGCTGAAATTCTCACAATCCCGTTAGACAAATATTCGTTTGTTCCAGATGAAAAGGAAACTGGATTTTACCATGGAACTCAATTACATTTCGCATCACCACTTTATGCGTGAATAATATATTGCAAATATATATTAGTATTGATACAATATGAGTTTTAGAAACAGTGTTAAAAACATAAAAAATTCTCAAAGGAAACCAAAATATATAGTTATTGGATTTTTTCTTCACGGTTCATTTGGTAGCGCAGCTGAACCATATCAATCAAACCCATACGCATCAACAAGTATTCGATCTTTTAATTCTGTGCCAAAACTAATGACAATCATGAATTGCGCTCCTGGAAATTCATTGATCTCCGCATATTACGGTATAGATAATGTAATATTGACAAATTATTTTTACGAAAATAGTGAAATTGATATAACGGCGATTGAAGAAGAAACATCAAAACCACATGACCGAGCCATATCCAATAATTTCTTAAAATACGTAAATTCGGGATTGTCCCGATTAGAATTAAACCCACGCGATAGAATCGAAAAATTTAAAAAAGAAAATCCCAAAGATGTTGATGTATGTCGTAATAGTTTGATTTGCAACAACAAAGTCGGTATTAGTCATACTTTTGCAAATAAAAGTTTTTACACAAATAACCCACCAGACGGTATTCCACCAGGAGACAATTGGGGAATATTCATTTATAATAACAATGTTCATATTAACCCTGGTGTAAATATAAAAGATATAATACCCCATTCGATTTTATCAAACAAAGAGGGTGTAATTGTTGGTCTTCAATTTGATTTAGCAGATATTATTTCAACTTTAACAGAACGGTATCGACTGACCGAAGATGATTATTTGTTTTTATTTGATTATTCGTGTAGTAATATTAACAAAGAAATTAATTCAGATATCGAAAATGAAAGAATAATACGATATCATGGAAATGAAATTGGAAAATTATTTGGCTTTGGTAAGAAAAAAAGTAAGAAACGCGGTAAGAAAAGAATCCGAACACTTAAAAAAAGAAAGATGTAAAACTATAACAAAACAATTTATAATTACAACACAATAATTATAAATGCCAAAATATTTGCTGATACCTCATTACAACAAATCGTTGATGGAAACCCAGACCTGGCACCGAACTTTGGACAATGGTAAAGAAGTTACACTGAAAGTTTTTACCACGTATCGGTGTTTCAAAATAGAAATCGAATTGACCGATGCAGAGAAAGCCGAAATTCTCAAAATGGATACAATTCAGTTAGATAACTATTCATTTGTTCCAGATGAAATGGAAGGTTGCGATGTCGATTGGGAAATCGTCGGAAAAGAAGAATTCGGAAAAGAAGAATTCGGAAAAGAAGAGAGAGAAAAGATTATAGAAGACCTAGACATTGATTTCTTAGACGAAGATTGGACCTGCTCCGATGACACCAGTTTTGAATTATTGTGCGGATGTGATTTGGAAGACCCAATGGCTTAATTTCAGCCATTTGCTGTCAAAATTGCCCTGAACCGCATTGGGTAATTTTAATTCGGCCCACGAATCAACCACATAAATTGGCAATTCTCCCTCCGTGTAATGCATCAATGCGTCAATGAATGGGTTCCTTAGAACGATTGGTGTAGAGCCCAAATACATGGCCTCCCACAACCGATGCGTGTCTACGCCGTTTCCCTCGGGGCAAATACACCATTTGTATTGGGCGAGCCTTCTCATGTTGTCTTGAACAGGAACCATCGGCAAAAATTTGTATTGGTCTTTGAACACATTATAACACGGTTCCCTTTTCTCTCGATTTGTGTAAATGTTAAAGTTGAAATAGACATCGTCTGACTTTTTTATTGGACCAATCATCAAATTCTCCACTTTGCCGTGGTCCCACATTGCGTTGGCGATACCGATTGGCAGAATCCGCATTTTAGGATGAATGAAACAGAGATTTTGCCCCCACCAAAGAACCAGTTTTTTCGAACCCAGAATCGTTTGAACGACCGGGTCCGATTCGGTCAAGTTGAAGTCGGAATTGTGGGTAATCAACGTAAACGGATTTGAAAAATAAATTAATTTCTTTGCAAATTGTTTTAGCAAATGTGAGTAGAGAAAAAGGGTCGGCGGATTCTCAAAGGGCGCATCAATGTCTTCCAGAATCTGGTGTTTCTCGATTTGCTCAAAAATTGCGGGATTGTAGATAAAATCGTCGGCGGTTCCCAAATACATGTCCGCGATTTGTTGGAAACGCTCTCCACTCATGATGTTTGAAGGATCCATTTCTAAATATATCGTTTAAGTTTTATATTTAATTTCAACGATAAAGTAATCATGTTCTCTCTCGTCCTGGTTTGTTTAGAGAATTTCCAGGAATACATTTTGACAAACATTGCGCAACTGTTGCGATTAGGGCATACCGACATTTACGTTTTAACAAATGAACGCCTCTTTTCCGAGTTTGAACCTTTTGCTCCCTTTTTAAAACTGGTCGCTGTAGAGACGCTGGATGATCCATTCCGGTTCAATCAGGTCTCCACCCTGGATAAAGGGTTTCGCGACGGGTTCTGGTTCCACACTTCGGCCAGGTTTTTCGCAATCCACGCATTTATGGTGAAATATGGGGTCAAAGATGTCATCCATATAGAGAACGACGTCCTTCTCTACTATGATTGCAATAAAGAATTCGCAGAGACATCATTATTGATTGATAAAAAACTGTACATTCCATTTGACACGGATGAGAGAAACATCGCCAGTATTGTTTATATTCCGGACGCCGACATTTTTGGACAAATATTGGGTCATTATGATTTTGCAAAAAACGACATGTACAATTTCAGCGAAATCCGGAAAAGGACCGGGCTTATCCAGAATTTGCCGATATTTATTACAGATGATTCAGACCCGGTGAAATCCTTCGTTACAAATGGATTCCAAAAATACATATTTGATGCGGCGGCCATTGGCCAACTGGTTGGAGGCGTGGACCCGCGGAACGCGGGCGGAGATACGCGCGGATTTGTCAACGAAACATGTGTTATAAAATATAAGGAGGAAGGCGAAATAATTTGGAAAATGATAGATGGTTTCAATAAACCATTTATTAAGATTGATGCGAGAGAAGTCCCGATTTTCAATTTGCATATCCATTGCAAAGACCTTGCCTCCTATACATAAATGGGTTAAGCGAAGCAGAACTCGTTGCTTATCCGCTTTGCTTATCCCATACTAACAATAAGAGTCATCAAAAATCATTATAGTATGGGATTTAAAGGGAACGACGAGTTCCCTTTATTCATAACATCCACATCATAAATTCCAGAAAATCCAATAATCCGCGGAACCTTGCACGCGTGCGCAATTGTCATCGGCATTGAAAGTGCGCCAATAAACAGTTTGCACGAATTGATGGCGGAACAAAGTTCCTCAAACGACTGCGGTTTAAACACATCCGGTATAGAGATCCCCGTTTTTTGTTGAAAAAATGCATAATCGGTTTCCTCCATTCCCAAAAACACAATGTTCTCTATTCCGTGTTCCCGAACGATCGCAGAATAATCCAGGTTTATGGGGAACCGGTATTGAACGATGTGAATAATCACTTTCGAATTCCATCCTGCGGATTTCTCCATACAGATCCATTTATGTTTGCCCATTTGGATTCCATATTCGTTCAAAAGCAGTTCATACCAACTGACTTTATGCAAAAGACGATTTTCTCTCCAACTGCTCAAATAAATATCGCAACAACTGGTTTCTCCAATGCGAAATTCTTGGATGTAAGGCTGCGAATTCACAATCGACTGAATGTCATTGTATGTGGCCAAAAGACCTTTGCGGAAAGGGATGGTGTCTATCATTGTGAGAATACCTTTTTGCCCCGTTTTGTAATAATTCTCGCAAATGACAGACAATTGGGTTATGAAATCGCCCAACAATCCAGAGGCGGAATAATGAATCGGCGGGAACTTGAACACTTCATCGATTTCAAAAATGGTTTTGTTGAGGTCAACGACCGGGTATGGCGGCGGTTCGCCCGTGAAAAAATACAGATTCGGATTTGGAAGACAAACGTCGTCGGATTTATCCACATATACAGCATCGTATTCAATGCAGAGAAATCCAAGGACATCGAATTTTCCACTCACGTTTTTCACAACACAAACGTTTTCGGCATAGCTTTTTTGTTCTTTGATGGACGAATTGTTCAAATCGTTGAAATATTTTTTCAGTCGGAACCGTTTTTGGTTGAATGCAAAAATGTTTGAAGAAATTTGGGCGTATAATTCGATACATCTCGGATCCAGGGCTTTTATTTCATCTGTATAGTCCCAGATTTTTTTGTTTACGTAAACCAGTTGTTTATAGAATCGCGGATACGCGTCCATGTATTTTTTGCAAATACCGATGCTTTCCATTTCTCTCTTCACGTCTAACAATTTCTTAAAATCCAGAATGCATTTTTGTTTAATTTCCAAAATACTGTATTTATCAACCAGTTCGCCGATAGAGACAGGGATGCAGAGTTCTTTTTTGAATACCGCATCAATGATGTTTTGTTGCGAATACATTTCTCTGAATTTTTTGGAAACACAATTCTTCATAATATCCGAAATCCGGTTTTTATATACACAAATGGAATCGTCGTAGATATTTCGGAACATAAAACTGTCCGATATACCGATTGGAACATCTACCGACAACGCATAATCAATGGTGCTTGAGATGCCGCGCCCTTCCATTCGGTCGTAGAGAAACATGTTCATCGTATTTGAACCCAGGAAAAAAAGCAAATCTTCGTTTGAAAAAAAATCAGTGGAAACCATCAATTCAACACCGGGTTTTCGGTTAAAAGCAAAGCATTTTGCCACAGTTTGTTCCAGTTCATTGGGGTTGCAATAATGCCCCAGCGGAATAATCAATTTGATAATGGCGTTGTCATACTGGTCGTTTACACGTTGAATGATTTTATCAAACCCTTTGTTTTCAAATCCGAACCCAAACGATCCGAAAATGGGAACATTGGAACCCCGATTATACGTTATGAAACATTCGTGCTCCTCGTTGGCGATTTTGGTCGGAATCTCGTAGAAAAGGGGGCGCGGAATTCCATTCGGTTTCAGCGGGTCTATGTCCAACAATTCGTCAAATAATGTACCGGGCGATTCGTGTGGAATTCCTACGTTTTTTGCAGTGCGGACAATGTTGTCGGCATTTAACCATGGCATCGTGGAAGTGTGGTAATTGTAAATGATTTTGTCGGGACTATGTTCGCCGACCGCGTTCAAATAATCGGTTTCCCCCGAAACTTCTTTGTAGACGCACATTGGCAAACACTTGGCGAGCCGGAGTCCATATTGATATACTCCACACGCTTGGTGCACGTTGTTTAAAAATAATATTTTCATTATATCTTGAATATATTATTTGCTCTCTATTTACTTTTTAGATTCGCATATTTCGTGGACAATCTGGTCCACACTGATTTTTGGCGACCACCCGAGAGACCTTAAGTTAACTCCTAACCCCTGAATGTGGGAAACGGTTTCGCACCCCAATTGGGGATTGGTTTCAATAACGAGCTGGTCTCCATTGAAAAACTGGTTTCCGCGCTTTTCCAAATGGATTCCGAACTGGCGATAGACGTTTTCTACCAAATCCTGTATCTTGACATTCTCGTTTCGGCACACCAAATAATCATTGGCTAAGTCGGCTTTCATAATATGAACCAGTGCATTTGCCACGTCGCTCACGTGCAAAATGTCTCTGGACGAATCCAAATTACCCAAATGGATTGGCTCATTGCATTTATTTGCATGTTCCGCCACTTTATTCAACAAAAACTGGTTCCCTTTATCCTTACTTTCCGTGGTGAAAATAACCGCGTTTGAGAAATGATAGCCTTTTTCTCTGTACATTTTCACCAAATTGTGCGCAAGTGTTTTTGCAATGGAATACGGATGCAGGTGGTTCATATGCGTGTCGCCTTCTTTGACAACGTAGGTTCCATGGCCTTTATAGATTTCACTGCTGGATGCACTAATCAGCCGGGTTTTCAACTGCTGGCGTTCAATGATTTCGCAAATGATGGCGGTGGACATTCCATTGGTAATCAATGTCTCCAGGCAATTTTGTTGGGCATACTGCGAACTGGATATTCCAGCTAAGTGCACAACAAAATCCGGTTTCACAATTTCAAAAATATGGTTCAACATAAATCCGTCATTGATGTCTGTGTGAAACTGGGTGGCACCGTATATTTTTTTATCGGAGCGATTGACACCATACAAACTGTATTCGCCAACCAGTTGTCTCGTTAATGCGGTTCCAATCAAACCGGTTATGCCGGTGATCAACACTTTCTTCTTCTTACTGTAGATTTCGAACTGGGGGAAAGGAAAAATGAGTTGGCCTCCCGCCTCCAAATACTCGTCCTCGCGCTTGATAATCTCATCGCGGAAATGCCACGGCAAAACCAGTAAAAACTTGGGCGGATTTTTGCGCATCGTTTCTTCGCTGATAATTTCAATCCCCGTGTTTGTCATTTTCCCCACTTTGTTCAAATTGCGTTCAACCGCATATTGAACCAAAGATTCGCCAATGTTGGCAAACTGAAGAAGGCAATTTCCCTTGGTGGATGCTCCATAAATGTATACTTTGTCTCCATTGGAATTGACCGCATTAATCATGGTTTTCAACTTCTCTACTTCCGCGGAACACGATTCAATGAAATTGGAATACGTTGCCGAATTTCCCAAATTCAACGAACGCTCCTTTTCCAAAATTTGCGTTATGGACATCGTGCATTCGGTGTACTCGGTGGATTCCATCTTGGCAAAATAAACGCGGAAACTGCCGCCATTGCATTCGTTGAACGAAACGTTGAAAATCTTGAACCCGGCTTCCGTGGCAATTTGACGCACCTGTTTCAATGAATAATATTCCAAATGTTCGTGGCATATGGTGTCGATGCTGTTGCGCTCCAACATCGTGGGCATATAACTTTGTTCGCACGTCCAGATTCCGTTTTCGTCCAACAGGGAATAAATGTCCTTGGCAAATTGCACGGGGTCCGGCAAATCGTAAAACATGGAAATGGACGAAATAATTTTGCACTTAATGTCGCCGAATTTTTCTACTACATTTTCGCGTGTGAAATAAGTGGGCAAAAGCTCAACCTCGCCGTAGTATTTCGCAAACTGTTTTCCAGTGGGGTCCACGCCGATTCTGCGGATATTGGCCGGGTATAGCTGGAGCATTGTGGAATCGTTGCTTCCAATATCAATGACCGTATCGCCGGATTTCAAATCGTGGGAAAACGAAGCCATCTCTTCTTGGTACGCTTTTAAATGGGCGCGCATCGTGTTGCTGATTCCGGACATATATCCGTATTCGTGCTCATACAATTCGCACTGGTTGGTTGACTGTTTTAGTTGTAAAAGTTCGCACGAACTACATAAACAAAGAGTTATATCGGTCTTGGGTGTAGAGAAATCGCCATAAACGGGAAACCGCGATGTGATGTACTGCGAACCAAGTTCAATTACATCCTTTAGCTTATTTTGTTTACAAAGTCTGCAAAGTGAAATTATTTCGGCCATTTGGAATAATGATTTATATAATCAAACCTTTATATTGGATTTATTCAATATTTGCAGCGCCTCTTCTTTTCCATAAACGTTGCCGATTTTGATGAATTTGTCGGTCTCTCCATCTTTATAGTGTCTCAGAAAATACTTGATGCAATTCATTTCATGTTCGTTGACATCGGCAATGTCATTGAAAAACCGCGATTTGGGGTCCGCTTTCTCTACGAGAACCGCGATAATTTTATCGTCGCCGCCATTCTCGTCCTCGGTAAAAATACCGCCGATCACTTTGCAGGAAACCATTGTTCCAGGATGTATTGCATAATCGCACAAAATGATGATATCTAGGGGATCGCCGTCGTCAGACAATGTGTTTGGCACATAACCGTAATTATAGGGGAATACGTTTGAATTGTGCAGGATTCGATCTAAGATGAGACATTGGTTCTCTTTGTCGAACTCGTATTTGAGGTTGGAACCCTTGCTGATTTCAATAAAGGCCTTTACAACGGAGTTCGCCTTTACAACGGAGTTCGCCTTTACAACTGTGTCGGAATCCATTTGTATTTAGTTATTCCGAAAAAAACTTTTATATGCGTTTTGTTCGGAATCTTTTATCGATAACATGTATAATGAGTACAAGAAAAAGTTCAAGTCCGAGGTCAAGTCCGAGGTCAAAAACACAACGCAGTACGTTTCAAAAAATGATTGGAAAATTCAAAACAAAAATGAATGCTGCACAAATAGATAATATGATTGAAAACGGGAATTTAAACCTAATATTGCGAATTGATCCAAACGTGGTGTCTTCCAAAATAATTGATACCGTTGTGAAAGAACAAACGCGCGTCAATGACATCATATGCAATGTGAATCCAAATAGTAGTTTGTGCAATTCTCTGGCTTACAAAAATATTTTTGCCTTTGAAGAATTGAAGAAATATAAAGATGAATTGAAGCAAAACGGGTATGAATATGCACCAATGTCTGAAAAAACACGGTTAGAAGTTTCCAAACAAATTATTGACAAAGCAAATGTACATGTGGACCAATTAAAAAACAAAGACAAAACACTGGTGAGTAGTATTGTTCGAAAAACAATGGGAAGAGGAACAGGAAAAGGAACTCGTCGTCGCCGTAGGCGCTAATAACATAAAAAATACAAAATCATTTATTCATAAAAATAATAAGTTGTGAGTAAAGCAGGAAATGGAGGTATAAGTGAAGTTTCGCTTCACCGAATACCGTTGGTTCTCCCTGCAAAGTTGCAAGTAAGTCGGAAATGGAGGTATAAGTGAAGTTTCGCTTCACCGAATACCGTTGGTTCTCCCTGCAAAATAGTTGGACGCCAATATGGAAACCGTTCCCAACACCTTCTTCCAATTAAGTAATTCATTGTCAAATGCGATTCCATACACATAGGACATAACCACTCCAAAGTAGGAGAGAGGCGCATATACTTCCGGTTCTAATCGGTAAGATGCAAAAAATCTCAAAAAATAACCAACGGTTCCGATGATACCATTGATTATTACTGCAAGTCCTACACGACCCTTGTCCGCGGTCTCTAATCCAGATGTTGTATCCGCATAATTATAAATAGAATAGACAGTCATTAGCACCGCCCCTAGGAAATAAGATATGAAAACGTGGTTCCAATTGTTCGTAGTTTTGATTCGGCGAACCAGGAAATAAATGAGGGCTTCGGTTAAAGCCGCAAACAAAATCATGATGAGACCGTAGTTGAAAGATTCCTTTTTATTTGATTCTTCTTCTTTTTTCTCTTTCTCTACTTTTTTCTCTTTCTCTACTTTCTTCTCTGTATAATTTCCATAAATAAAGAACGCCAATCCGAGTATAACCAGCAAATAAGATTTGTGCCACATTGTACCGGCTAATAGCAGAATCATCAATGGATAACTGTTGAAGATGGCGAACGAAACCCCAGAATCCAAATGGCGGAATCCCTCATACGAGAAAAATACGTGGGAAAGATTGACGAGTCCAAGGGTTATTG
>Ga0209353_10000849_pt1 | contig 17956 bp, 15 predicted proteins | sample LauGreSpBDMM15SD_2_FD_187561 | JGI IMG/M metagenome (GOLD analysis project Ga0209353, IMG submission 187561) | Freshwater lake microbial communities from Lake Michigan, USA - Sp13.BD.MM15.SD (SPAdes) (version 2) | ecosystem: Environmental > Aquatic > Freshwater > Lake | place: Lake Michigan...
GTCTGGTATGGAATCTGTCCGCCTAATCCTCCAGCAAGGTTGGTTGCCGTAGTTGCGTTTCCGCCAATATTCAAGGCGGTGGCTGTTCCGGTAATGTTTGTTCCTACCAATGAAGAAGGTGTGCCCAAGGCAGGAGTCACCAGCGTAGGAGAGCTTGATAAAACCACGCTTCCAGTGCCTGTAGAGGTGGTAACACCGGTACCTCCGTTGCCAACAGGTAAAGTACCAGTGGTTGCATTGATAATATATACCCAAGCACTTCCATTATAATAATAATTTCCGGCAGTTCCATCAGTTTGATACACCATGAGTCCTGTCGCTGGAGATGAAATGACACTGCGTTGGGCTGCTGTCATACGAGGAGGTAATAAACCTTGGGTGGTACTGGTTAAATCCAATACCGCCGAGGCGTTAGGTGAGGTGGTACCTATGCCTACTTGGGCATTTACCCCCCCCCCCCATACCCACATAAAACACTGATAATCAACGTACTAAATGCGGTTTTTAAGAATTGTTTTTTCATGGTGATGATTCTTGTTTGGGATTTATTTTTGCTTGTTGTCCAATGAAAATAGGGCAATCAAAATTCAATATAAAAATAAAGGTAAAACTTTTTTTCTTTTAACAAAAATGAAGTAGCATTATTTAAACTTACGTAGGGAAATATTTTTTGATGGTCGCTTTTCTCAAAGACAAGTTTTAAGTACAGAGTACAAGGTATTAAGTACAAAGTACAGGGTTTACATGAATACTTTGTACCTAATACTTAATACTTTGTACCTATTACTTTTGCGTCACCAACAAATGAATGTGTTTAATCAATGTTTAGACTTTAATCTAACATTTGTTGGTAAAGAACACGAACAAAGGCAGAAAAGGTATTCATTCATCTAATATATTTTAATCTAGAAGGAATATTGAAAATTTGCTATATTTATTACCTCTGAGATTTAACATTCAATGAACAATTCCGAAATACTCCTATTTCAAAACCAAGAAGACAATATCAATTAGATGTTCGCTTGGAAGAAGAAACTGTTTGGCTCATACAAGACCAAATGGCACAGTTTCTCGGAAAAGGGCGAACAATTACTGAACCTATTATGAACATCAATTTTTTCGTTATCTGAATATGGAATAATGATTTTTTAAATATGCTTATTATACCAGGATAGGTATACATTCTTTTTACATTTCAATTTTATACCCAATCGTGTGTAAAGCTTATAAAATTCTTATTTAAAGTGCTTTATGTTGCACTATTGTGAGTAAATATTTTGTTTTAATAATAAAAAACATAAAATAGTGCATTATATTGCTCTATTTATTGTTTTTTATAAGATTAGTATTAAATTTGCGTAAAAAAGAGCCATAAAATGCACTTTGAAGAGTTGATAAAAGCCATAAAAGAACGTAGAGAGATGTTGAAGGTAACACAGGAAGGTTTAGCCGAACTTTCTGGTGTTGGGTTGAGGACTATTAAACAGTTTGAAAGTGGAAAGGGAAATCCTACTTTGCAAACCTTACAAAAGATTGCTGACTTATTGGGATTGGAACTGACGCTAAAACTTAAAAACATAGCTCCTGACAAATGAGAGAGGCAAGGGTATTATATAAAGAGGAAGAGGCTGGTCGTTTGTTACAACAAGACGATGGAAGTTTTATATTCCTATATCATCATGACTGGGTGCTTGACAATACTAAGCCATCTATCAGTTTGACATTACCTAAAGCTCAAAAGGAGTTTCAATCTCCATTTTTATTTCCTTTCTTTTATAATATGTTGCCCGAAGGGTCCAATAAACAAATAGTTTGCAAGCTAAATCGTATAGACCAAAGTGATTATTTTGGTTTGTTAATGACTTCTGCAAAAAACGATAGCATAGGCGCTGTGAGGGTTATTAAAATTGAGGAATAGATGAGCTTGCCAGCAATAAAATATTGTCCAGGTACACTTGCTGAAGGTTTTGATACTTACAGTAAAGCTTGTTTAAATAAAGTGTTTGGGGGTAAAAAAGTAAGCCACATTTTACCTTATGAATCTCCAGCCTCTAATGCGGATACAGATGAGCTTTTTGATGAAAATAGAAGGTTAATTTCAATTTCTGGTGTTCAAAAGAAATTCTCCGTTTTATTAATTAAAAATAAACTAAAACTTATTTCTGAGCAGGAGCGTGGGACTTATATTTTAAAACCAATACCTGGTGTTGGCAAAAGGAAGGATCAAATGCCTGCTAATGAGCATTTGACCATGCAAATTGCAAGGCAGGTTTATGGCATAGAAACGGCTGAAAATGCATTGCTTTTTTTTAAAGATGGTACGCCCGCTTATATTACCAAACGCTTTGATGTTAAGGAAGATGGAAGCAAATTGGCACAGGAGGATTTTGCTTCATTGGCTGGTCGTACACCACAAACACATGGAGAGCATTATAAATACAAAGGGAATTATTTGGAGTTATTTCAACTCATGAAACAATATTTGCCAATCTATAGACTTGAATCACCAAAATTATTAAAGTTATTGGTGTTCAATTATTTGTTTTCTAATGGAGATGCTCATTTTAAAAATTTCTCATTGATTGAAACCCCAATGGGAGATTTTAAATTAAGTCCTGCTTATGATTTATTGAATAGTAGCATTCATGTGGAGGATGCTGACTTTGCCTTGGAAGATGGGTTATTGCCTAAAAACTTAAGTCAAGACAAAATCAAAATTCAATTTGCAAATTTGGCTGAGCAAGCAGGTATTTCAGAAAAGATTTTTAATGATATAATAGCTTTAATGATATCCAAATTTGATATCGTAGAAAAATTGATAAATGCTTCCTATTTAAATGATTCCACCCAAAGGAATTATTTACAAGCCTATCAAACAAGGTTAGAACAATTGGTGAAAGCATAAATTATAGCAACAATCATTAAAACTTGTAGTTTTTGCAAGTATTAATGATTGTTGCTATCTTTGATTTATGAATAGCTTCACAAATAGAAATGAATACGTGGCTAAGTTGCTGGCTTATAAAGACAAAAATCTGATCAAGGTAGTCAGTGGCTTGAGGAGAAGTGGTAAGAGTACCTTGTTTGAATTGTATCGACAAGTACTCTTGGATATGGGTATTGGAGAGTCTCAAATTGTGTTTCTAAATTTTGAAGATTTTGAACTTCGTAAGTATCTAAATGATTTAGATGCTTTATATGAACATATTATTTCACAATTGGATTTGTCGAAACCTTGTTATGTTTTTTTAGATGAGATTCAAAATGTTTTTGAGTTTGAACGTTTGGTGGATGGCTTATTTGTAAAAAAGAATATTGATGTATACATAACGGGTTCAAATGCTTTTTTCTTGTCTGGTGAACTAGCAACACTATTAAGTGGACGTTATATTGAAATCTCAATTCTACCGTTTTCGTTTAAAGAATATTTAACTGCTAGAAAAATAGATACTTCCAATGAATATCTCAATTATGAAGCACTTTTTTATGATTATGTAAATGAAACGTCTTTACCCAAAGGTGTTGAGTTAAGAGAACTTGGGTTTGATAAAATATATGAATATTTAGATGCTATATATACAACTATTATTGAAAAAGATATCTCTCAACGACATCAAATCAATGATAAAAGGGCTTTTGAAAATATTGTTAAGTTTATAGCAGCTCATATTGGTAGCCCACTTTCTCCAAATAATATTGCAAAAACTTTAAAAAATGATGGTAAGAGTATTCATAATACTACAGTGGAAAAGTATTTGGAATATTTAGTTGAAAGCTTTGTGTTTTATAAAGTGAACCGTTTTGACTTAAAAGGCAAAGTTCAATTAGCAACGCAAGAGAAATACTATTTAGTAGATGTTGGTTTACTGAATATACTTGTAGGAAAAGATAGAACTACAGACAGAGGGCATATACTTGAAAATATTGTTTACCTAGAACTTAAAAGGAGAGGTAATAAAGTTTGGACAGGCACTACAAGAAACAATGAAGTGGATTTTGTATGTAAAACGCCATTTGGTGATATTGAATATTATCAAGTAGCTTGGCAAATTTCAAATGAAACTACAGCTGAAATAGAATTCGGAGCCTTAGAAAAAATTAACGATAATTACCCTAAATATTTACTATCAACTGAATCTTTTACGCAAGGGAGGAGTGGCATTAAGCACCTAAATGTTTTTAATTGGTTGTTAAAAAGTAGTTAATCATTAAAACTTGTAATTTTTGCATGTTTTAATGATAGTTCGATTTTTTAGGATATTATATCTATATGCATTTGAATATAATATGGTGTTTTTGTGTGAAATTATATCTAAATGCATATAATTAGGACCTGCTGAAAAAGCATTAACATTATCATTAACAACGATTTATGATTAAGAAAGCAAAAAGTGATGTTAGACTTTGATCTTTCAAAACTATACGAAGTTGAAACAAGGGCTTTAAAACAAGCTGTAAAACGGAATATTGACCGTTTCCCAAATGATTTTATGTATATTCTTACTGATGATGAAGTAAACGAAATGGTATCACAAAATGTGATACCCTCCAAAAGTTATTTTGGCGGAGCTTTGCCTTTTGCTTTTACAGAACAAGGTGTTTCAATGCTTTCAAGTGTATTAAGAAGCCAAAAAGCAATACAAGTAAACATTGCTATCATGAGGGCCTTTGTGTTTATAAAACAATATGCCTTAACACACAAAGATTTAACAGATAAGCTAAAAGAATTGGAAACTAAATACAACAAACAGTTTAGTGATGTTTACGAAGCGATCAATTATTTGCTAAAAAAAGACAAACAGGAAATAGAACAAAAAGAACGCAAACGAATAGGGTTTAAATAAATGCTACTTTGGCAATTTTAATTGTGTGTAAGTTGTTCGTTTTTTGTGTTTTATAAATTGTTATTACTTTTTGCATTGGCAAATAAATGAGGTATTTCCAAGATTGTAGCTGAATGCAAAAAAATGAACCGTTCAGTACCTCAGTTTTCTACTGATTTTGGTGGATTAATGGTCACTTTTAATGCTATTGAATTTAAAAGTACGGAGATAATATTCGATGTGATTAAGGACAATTCAAATGTTACAATTCAAGAATTAGCAGACCCTACTTAGTTTATCAATAAGCGCGAATAAAAAGAATATTGTTCTTTTGAAAAAAGATGATAAATTAGAGCGTATAGGAAGCGATAAAGGTGGACATTGGAAAGTGATGTAATACCTAATTGCTCATTGAGTTGCGTTTTTATTGATTTCGCATGGTGGTGGACAATTCTCTAAATTCATAGTTGATACTGCCGACATTTTAATTATTATTCATAACCCAAGTTACCGGAGATTTCCTGGCCGTGGATATGCATCATTTAGGAGAGGTTACGCATGAGGATTTCCTGGACAAAATATACAGTAGGTTTTTATATAGTGAAAATGATTCGCCTAAAAATCAACCATAAATCATAATTTTAAAACTCAAAATAAAAGACTTAAATTTTTTAAAATTCAATTTTATAGCCCTTTTACAATATTTGTAGCTTATTTATAGGCTGAATTCAAGGTACAAATAAGAAGGGTGATCTCCTTTTTTTGTACAAAAGTGTTTTTATCAAAGATTAGATCAAAGAATTGCCCGAACTTTAAAAGGTTAGCAACAGATAAACTATTTTCTTGATTTTTAACCCTCCACGATATGGACTTACAACTAATAGAAGCAAAGATTTATGATATTAGACAGCAAAAAATAATGCTCGATTTTGATCTTGCTGAACTATACGAAACAGAAACAAAGTACCTTAAAAGAGCTGTTCGAGCAAACATAAAAAGATTTCCACCTGATTTTATGTTTGAATTGTCTAAAACAGAATTTGAAACTTTGAGGTGCAATTTTAGCACCTCAAACCAAAGAGGAGGAACCAGGTATTTGCCATTTGCATTTACTGAACAAGGCGTAGCAATGTTAAGTGCTGTACTCAATTCAGAGAAAGCAATTGATGTAAACATTGCTATCATGAGGGCCTTTGTGTTTATAAGACAATATGCCTTAACACACAAATATTTAACAGATAAGCTAAAAGAATTGGAAACAAAATACAACAAACAGTTTAGTGATGTTTACGAAGCGATCAATTATTTACTAAAGAAAGACAAACAGGAAACCGAGCAAAAAGAACGCAAACGAATAGGGTTTAAATAAATGCTACTTTGGCAATTTTAATTGTGTGTAAGTTGTTCGTTTTGTGTGTTTTATGAATTGTTATTGCTTTTTGCATTGGCAAATAAATGTGGTATTTCCAAGATTGTAGCTGAATGCAAAAAAATGAACCGTTCAGTACCTCAGTTTTCTACTGATTTTGGTGGATCAATGGTCACTTTTAATGCTATTGAATTTAAAAGTACGGAGATAATATTCGATGTGATTAAGGACAATTCAAATGTTACAATTCAAGAATTAGCGGATATGCTTAGGGCCTGCTGAAAAAGCATTAACATTTTCATTAACAGCGATTTATGATTAAGAATAGATTTTAAAGTGCAAACAAATCATGCGGAATATTTGAATTGTCTTGCGTACGACCTTTTAAAAAATGCGTTATCCCGATATTCTCGGGATTGATCCGTGAAGCGGTTAAAAACAAAACACTGTTTGAGCCACACGATTATTTTGTGTTTCCAACAAATTTTGGGGCGAGTTTGTTTCAGCGTAATGGAGCAAATTCGTAGCATTTTTTAAACAACTTGTCCGCCGTGGCGGAGTCTTGATTTTCGTTGGTTACTTTTTTCATCAAGGGGAAAAGTGACAAAAGATAGAATTATAGTGAAAATTGATGGGTAAGCGAGTTTTTCAGCAGACCATATATAAGGAAAATCTTGGCGTATAGATAGTCGATAATACTTGGGCTATGGCTTGTTGTATAACGCTATCTTTTACCGTTGGAATTCCTAGCAGTAGAACTCCTCTGCTGGCTTTCGGGTTTACTGCTGTTGGTTGATAGCTTTCTTTGTATAATGATTCAAGGAGGTTTTTGGAGTGTGCAATCCATTGCTCGCTTATCATCTCATTTTAGCCTTGTATAAGGTTTCTGTTCGTCAGAAATCCAATTTGCTGAGGTATCTTTAAGTTGCTACTTCACAGTAGACACCCTTGTCAATCGCTAACAAACCTTTCTACTCGGAGTGTGCAAAGCCTTTCACGCTGCTAGAAAATTACCATGCCCGACATACAAAAAAGCAGGCTCTCCAACCTGCTTCCATTTCGCTATTTTTAGTAAACGACAAATACAAAACACCGCACTTCCAAAAGATTCAACCGAGTTTTTTGTTAAGTCGGTAAGCCACCACTAAAACTTAGTTAAATGGCCAATTTTATTAAGAAGTGCTTGCAAATTGTGTTAGCCTTCCAGTTTAAATTTATTGTTGTAAAAATTAAAATCTGTCCAAATTCATCACTTTATTCCAGGCTGCAACAAAGTCTTTTACAAATTTTTCTTTTGAATCGTTACTTGCATAAACTTCTGCCAATGCTCTTAATTCAGAGTTGGATCCAAAAATCAAATCTGATCTGGTTGCAGCCCATTTTATTTTTCCTGTTTTTCTATCTTTCCCTTCAAAACGTTCTTTTGAATCAGTTATTGGACTCCATTCAGTATCCATATCTAGTAGATTCACAAAAAAGTCGTTCGTTAATTTATCTTTTTGGGTTGTCAATACCCCATCTTGAGAGTTATTATAATTGGCGTTCAAAACACGTAATCCACCAATTAAAACTGTCATTTCTGGTGCGCTTAGTTTAAGTAATTGAGCTTTGTCAACTAATAATTCTTCCGCAGGAATTGTGTATTGCGTTTTTGAATAATTCCTAAACCCGTCAGCAATAGGTTCTAACACGGCCATGCCTTCAATACTTGTTTGTTCTTGAGTAGCATCCATTCTTCCTGCTTTAAATGGAACAGGGATATTAAAACCTGAATTTTTAATTGCTTTTTCTAACCCTACTGTTCCACCTAAAACAATCAAGTCAGCAATCGAAACTTGATTGTTAGATTTTGATTTAAAATCATTTTGAATTTTTTGATAAACGTTCAATACTTTCTCTAATTGTTTTGGGTTGTTTACTACCCATTCTTTTTGAGGTAACAATCTAATTCTAGCACCATTAGCACCTCCTCTTTTATCAGAACCACGAAAAGTACTTGCAGAAGACCATGCAGTATAAATTAATTCACTAACCGTTAGGCCTGAATTTAAAATCGCTAATTTCAAATTTTCAATATCATTGGCATTTATAATTGGAGTGGTTGCCACTGGAATAGGGTCTTGCCATATCAAACTTTCTTTTGGAACTTCGGGTCCTAAATATAAGGAACTAGGGCCCAAATCTCTGTGTGTGAGTTTAAACCATGCTTTTGCAAAAGATTCATCAAAAGCCAATGGATTAGTATAAAAGTTTTTTGAAATTTTATTATAGACAGGATCAAATTTTAGTGCTAGGTCGGTGGTGAGCATGGTTGGTAAATGCATTTTACTACTATCAAAAGCATCAGGAATAATTGCTTTCCCATTTTTAGCAACCCATTGTTTAGCTCCTGCTGGACTTTGTGTTAGTTCCCATTCGTTTTCAAAAAGAATGCTAAAAAAGCTATGACCCCATCTTGTCGGAGTAGGTGTCCAAGTAACTTCTAACCCCGAAGTGATAGCGTCTCTTCCTTTTCCTGATTTATACTTACTTTTCCATCCTAAACCTTGTTCCTCAATAGCAGCCGCTTCTGGCTCTTTACCTACCAATGAAGCATCACCTGCTCCATGTGTTTTACCTAAGGTATGCCCACCAGCGATTAAAGCAACTGTTTCTTCATCATTCATTCCCATTCTCCCAAAAGTTTCTCTAATATCTTTAGCTGCAGCCAAAGGGTCTGGATTGCCATTGGGTCCTTCTGGATTAACATAGATCAAGCCCATTTGAACGGCTGCAAGTGGATTTTCTAGTTTTCTACCATCAGAATATCTGTTTTCTTCTAGCCACTTGGTTTCTTTTCCCCAATAAACATTGGATTCTGGTTCATACACATCCTCTCTGCCACCCGAAAAACCAAAAGTTTTAAAACCCATAGACTCTAAAGCAACATTTCCTGATAAAATCATCAAATCAGCCCAAGAAATTTTGTTGCCATATTTTTGTTTTATTGGCCAAATTAATCTTCGTGCTTTATCTAAGTTGCCATTATCTGGCCAGCTATTCAGTGGTGCAAATCTTTGTTGACCAGCACAAGCACCACCTCTACCGTCACCTGTTCTATATGTACCTGCACTATGCCAAGCCATACGAATGAAAAGTGGTCCATAATTTCCAAAATCGGCAGGCCACCAATCTTGAGATTCCGTCAAAATTTTTTGAATGTCTTTTTTTAAAGCAAAATAATCCAAAGCACTAAATTCTTGGCGATAATTAAAATTGGCATCCATCGGATTTGACAATTCAGAATTTTGTCTAAGCACATGCAAATTAAGCTTGTTTGGCCACCAATTTTCATTGCTAGTCACATTCGTAGTACTCCCTACTACTGTTGCAGACTTTGCAGTATGGCCCATAGGACATTCGCCAGATTTTTTTTCTATTTTTTGTGCATTTGTTGCCCCAAATAAAAATAGAACAGGGATTAACAATAATTTTTTCATTTTTTTTAGTTTTTAAATTTACCTGTTATTTGCAATTTTATATCCGAGACATGAAAGTTTAAAATTTTATTATTTTCAAAATACTCACTGATGAGTTTGTTAAGTTTTTCGTCTTCATAATCTTCTATTCTATCTGTTTCGGCACAATACAAATGATGATGTTTAGATAAAACAGCGTCATAACGCATGATGTCTTTTTCTGTTTTTACTTTTTTTAAAAGTTCTTTTTCAACTAAAGAATCTAAAACTTTATAAACAGTTCCAACAGAAATATTTGGATGGTTTGCTTTAATGTAATCAATCACATTTTCAGCAGTTGGGTGATTGTTTAATTTAACAATAGCCTCATAGATAGCCACACGTTGCGGTGTTACTTTCAGTCCCTTTTCTTGTAATTTTTCTCTGAAAAAATTAGCCATTTTGTTTAATGAAGGATTGATAATTATTACCCAAAGATAATCATTCTTATTTAGGAATAAATAATTTTTAGAAAAATATATAAGAAGTTATTAAAATAGCCACTAATGTCATTTGATACGGGGGGGGGATTTGGCTCTTTTAGTTTTGAGAAGGTTCGGCTTGTGTGACGGGAAAAACCAAATGTGCGGCTAGCTGTAATCGATTTGGCGAATATAAGCTGCAAATGCAACTTTTTTGTTGAACATGTTTAATGGTGATTCAAACTTATACCTTTTTCTTGGTCTATGATTTAAATCGTGGGTAATTTTTTTGATATATTCGTCTGTAATAGTATCAAAATCAGTTTTTTTAGGGATGTACTGCCTAATTAAGCCATTCAAATTTTCATTGCTCCCCCTTTGCCAACTAGCGTATGGTTTAGCAAAATAAAAGTCTATATTAAAGGCATCAGCAATTTGTTGATGAGCGGCAAATTCTTTTCCATTATCTGCGGGGATAGTTTTTATAAATGGACGGTAATCTGACAATAATTCTTTGGTCGCTTCTGCTAGTTTTGAAGCGTCTTTACTGTCTAATTTTTTCATCCATAACATACCTGTGGCTCTATCATTTATTGTTAAAATTGCCCCTTTGTGGTCTTTGCCAATTATAGTATCAATTTCTAAGTCACCCAATCTTTGCCTTTCCTCTACTTCTTGTGGCCTATCTTTGATGTCTTTTCTACCTATAATTTGACCTCTTTTGTCTGTTTTTATACTCCGACTTTTATATTTTTTACCCTGTGAACGTAGATGTTCAAATAAGCTTCCCTTATATTTTTTATCTCGCCATACATACTGGTAAATGGTTTCATGGCTAACCATATCAATGCCATCTTTCTTGCAAACACCAATAATTTGTTCTGGACTCAGTTTGTTGATTAAAAGATTATTAATGATGCTTTTCATCTCAGTATCTAACTTGACAAAATGATTTTTCATACGTTTGCGAAGTTCGCTTTTTCTTTGAGCCAAATCGCTTCTGTAAGCACCTGAACGCTCATCTCGATTTCTTTTTAACTTTCTTGATACAATAGACTTGTCCTTGCCAATTGTTTTGGCGATTTGGTTTTGACGATACCTTTGTTGCTTCATACTTGCAATTGTGTATCTTTGCTCTTGTGTTAAATGACTCATTTATTAACTTCTTTGGTCGGACGGCAATAAACGATAATTTATCCATTTTCACGAGACGAGGGATTTATTTCCCTCTCTCTGAAAAAATTATTATTTAAACGCCCAGAAGTTGCATTTACAACTTGAATCTAAGAATCTTGAATTATGGTTTTAAAAAAGTTAACACTATTATTTGTATTCAGCAGTCTGTTATTTCAGGTAACAACTGTTTTTGCACAGGTGTTTGATCCTGTGAAATGGGAATATAAACTTGTGCCTGTTCCCCAAAAAGTAGGAGATGAAGTCGATTTGGTTTTGACGGCGACCATTCAACATGGCTGGCATTTGTATGCCAATGATTTTGACCCCAATTTGGGCCCCTTGGTAACAACTTTGAAACTGACTGCAAACCCAAGTTTTAAAGTGTTGGATAAATTAAAATCAATCCAATCCAAACACGAATATGATGAGGTATGGGAAGGTGATATTGCTATTTTTGATTTGAAAGGAGAATTTCGTCAGAAAATTAAAGTATTGAAAAGCTCCCTTGCTCTAAAAGGAAACCTACATTATCAAGCTTGTTCTACTTCTTGTGTTGACAAAGATTTGGAGATATCCTTGACCCAAAACCTTGTGAATGCTACTGCCAGTAAAGAAAATTTACCCACGGAATTGGAATCCATTGATTCTTCCTCTAATGTTCCTGAAACACAAAATTCAATGGTTGAAAAGTCTAACACTGTGTCTAACACTGTCAAGGGGCAGGTTGTACCTGAAGCCGCAGAACCAATTTGGTTGTTCATGCTTTTGGCATTTTTATCTGGACTAACCGCACTTATCACGCCTTGTGTTTTTCCAATGATTCCGATGACGGTTTCGTTTTTTACCCATTCATTTAAAGACAGGAAGAAAGCAATTTTGTATGCTTCCGTTTATGGAATTTCTATTGTCTTGATTTACACTTTCATTGGAACACTGTTCGCCCTTATTTTTGGTGCTGATGCAGCCAATATCATCAGTACGCATTGGCTTCCTAACTTATTGTTCTTTACCGTTTTCCTGCTTTTCGGGATGTCATTTTTGGGCTTGTTCGAAATTACATTGCCAAGCTGGTTGGTGAACAGGGTCGATCAGGAATCTGAAAAAGGTGGTTTGTATGGCGTTTTCTTTATGGCATTGACCATCGTTCTGGTATCCTTTTCATGTACTGGTCCAATTGCGGGAAGTTTGTTGGTGCAGGCTGCAGGTGGTAATTTATTGAAACCGGCTTTAGGAATGTTCTCCTTTGGGTTGGCATTTGCGATTCCGTTTACTTTGTTTGCTTTCTTCCCATCTTGGTTAAAAACCTTGCCAAAATCAGGTTCTTGGCTGAACACTGTAAAGGTGTTTTTAGGTTTTGTTGAATTGGCTCTGGCATTCAAGTTTTTTAGTATTGCCGATCAGGCTTACCACTGGAATATTTTGGACAGGGATATTTATCTTGCCATTTTGATTGCCATTACTTTTGTATTGGCCATGTATTTATTTGGTCGATTGAGGTTGACGCATGACGTAGAAAATGAAGCCGTTGGTGTGCCCCGTTTATTTGTCGGAATTGCGGTATTGAGCTTTGGTATTTATTTAGTCCCAGGATTATTTGGTGCGCCATTAAAATCGCTTTCAGGATATTTACCTCCATTGTACACCCAGGAATTTGTATTGGGAGGAACCCAAAATTCATCCCCTAAAACAGAAAACCTTCCTTGTGAAAAACCTTTTTATGGAGATTTTTTACATTCTCCAGAAGGGATCAATGGGTATTTTGATTTGGCCCAAGCACAAGCCTGTGCCAAAGCAACCGGTAAACCTGTGTTTATAGATTTTACCGGACATGGTTGTGTGAATTGTAGGGAAATGGAGCAAAATGTGTTTGCCAATGAAACCATCAAATCAAAATTTCAAAAAGAATTTATTTTTGTATCCTTGTATGCAGATGACAAAACTGAATTGTCGGCAGAGAAGCAACGCGTGGGGAGTGATGGGAAACTTAAAACAACCATTGGCGATTATATTGCTGATTTGCAATTGCGTAAATTTAATTCCAATGCCCGACCTCAATATGTTATTATAGATGCTGAGGGCAATATGCTTACCAAAGAAACACGGTTTCACAACCTTGATACTGGTGCTTTTCTGAAATTTTTGGAGGAAGGAATTTCTAACTTTAAGAATAAATAGTAGCTTTATTATTTCAAAAATTAAATTATGATTCACCCGATAGTTGTTTACGGAGATCCGATATTAAAAAAGGTTGCCGTTGATATTGAGAAAGACAGTTTTGATCTTGTTCAGTTGATTGCGGATATGTACGAAACCATGTATGCTGCAAATGGTGTAGGTATTGCTGCTCCTCAAATTGGTAAAAGTATTCGTTTGTTTGTGATTGATGCTGAGCCATTCGACAAAAAAAGGTTGAAAGGATTTAAGAAAATTTTTATTAACCCTGTGATCATTCACCAAGACGGAGATAAATGGGCTTATGAAGAAGGTTGTTTAAGTATTCCAGGAATTCGTTATGATGTGCACCGACATTCTACCATTACCATCAAATATTTTGATGAAAATTGGGTAGAACGTACCGAAACGTACGATGACCTTAAAGCACGTGTAATCCAACATGAGTACGACCATATAGAAGGTGTTTTGTTTGTAGACCATTTGTCGTCTTTGAAAAAGCAATTGATCAAAGGTAAACTTACCAATATCAGCAGGGGAAAATATGAAGCGGATTATAGGGTAAAAGCACCGATTGGGAAAAGATAGCTTTTTTTTTAGTTTTGAGTGTTTAGTGTTGAATGTTAAGTATAAATGAAAAATTTGAGTGTTTAGTTTTTAGTTAAAAAGACAGTTCATTTTGAGTGTCTAAAATTTAATTTCTTACACCTGAAATCTATAAGCTAATGTCTGAAAATTTTACTCAAAACGCAACACTTAAAACGCAACACTCATTCAAGCTTCCTCAATTTGGGACTACCATTTTTACCGTAATGTCTCAGTTGGCCAATGAACACCAGGCCATTAATTTAGCACAGGGATTTCCTAATTTCCCCTGTTCAGATCAATTGGTTGATTTGGTGACTTTTTACATGAAAACTGGCCATAACCAATATGCTCCAATGCCTGGAGTGGCTGCTTTAAGAGAACAAATTGCAAAAAAAACGGCCTTGCTTTACGGCCATCTTCCAGACAGTAATTCAGACATTACCATTACCTGTGGGGCTACCGAAGCGGTATTTTCTACCATTACCACTTGTGTGCAACCAGGAGATGAAGTCATCGTTTTTGAACCTGCTTTTGATATTTACGCTCCGGCAATTTCCCTTTGTGGCGGTGCCCTAAAACCTGTGGCTTTGTCTTTGCCGGATTACCGACTTGACCATGAATTGTTGGCTAAAAGCATCAGCAGTAAAACGAAATTGATAATCCTCAATTCTCCCCATAATCCTTCAGGAGCTATTGTGAGCCATGAAGACATGTTGTTTTTGGAGCAATTGTTAAAAGGAACTGACATACTTTTGTTGAGTGATGAGGTGTATGAACATATCGTTTTTGACGGTAAAAAACACCATTCGGCACATGAATATCCTGACTTGAGAAATCGTAGTTTTGTGATCAGTTCATTAGGAAAAACTTACCATACCACAGGCTGGAGAATGGGCTATGTGATTGCCCCAAAAGCATTGATGGCTGAATTTAGAAAAGTGCATCAATATATAACTTTCAGTGCACATACTCCTTCACAATACGCGTTTGCTGAATTTATGAAAGATGAAAGTCAATATTTAGGTTTGAATGATTTTTTTCAACAAAAAAGAGATTTATTTTTGAATGCTTTGAAAACTTCACGTTTTAAAGTAATCCCTACTGCTGGAACGTATTTTCAGTTTTTGTCGTACCAAGGAATGAGCGATGGGAATGATGTTGCTTATGCCACACAACTCACCGCAATTCATGGCGTAGCTGCTATACCTGTTTCTGTTTTTTACCAAGAGCCACAAAACAACCACATGTTGAGGTTTTGCTTCGCCAAAGACGAGGAAACCTTACTTAAAGCCGCCGAAAAATTATGCAAGATTTAACCATATCTGTCGTACAGGCCAATTTATATTGGGAAGACATTCGCGCCAACCTGAGTAATTTTGAAGAAAAAATTTGGTGCCTTTCGGGTAAAACGGATCTGATTATTTTACCTGAAATGTTTAGTACGGGCTTTAGCATGGAAACACAAAAGCTTGCAGAACCAATGAACCACACTACTTTTAAGTGGATGAAACAAATGGCAGCGCAAACAGGTGCGGTCATTACCGGAAGTTATATGGTCAAAGAGGGAACGCAGTTTTTTAACCGTTTGCTTTGGATGCGTCCTGATGGCAGTTTTGAAACGTACGACAAACGCCATCTTTTTAGGATGGTAGAAGAACACAGAGCGTTTGCAGCTGGCAATAAGCGCTTGGTTTGTGAGTGGAAAGGATGGAAAATCGCACCTTTTATATGTTATGATTTGAGGTTTCCGGTGTGGAGCAGAAGCGTCAAAAATGAACCCATTGACCTGATGATTTACGTGGCCAACTGGCCCGAAAAACGTGCCCATAGTTGGAATACCTTGTTGCAAGCCCGAGCGATTGAAAACTTGTCGTATGTGGCTGGAGTAAACAGGGTGGGAGAGGATGGACAACAAATCCATTATTCTGGTGATTCTGCCATCATTGATCCTAAAGGCGAACAATTGTACCATCAAAAAGAGATGGAAGACATCTTCACGCAAGTGTTGAGTTATGAGCAACTGTACATTTACCGTAAATCATTCCCTGCACATTTGGATGCAGATGATTTTAAGTTGTTATAAAAAATAAGGTCAACGAAGTCCTAAACATTGCCGACCTTATACCTTATTGGTTTATAAATTTATTGAAGCATAATTTTCTCCCAAAAGTTAAAGTCTCCTTTTTTGATATTCACCATGTAAATGCCTTTTGGTAAATCCTTTAAATCCAGGGTAGAAACTGATGTTTCAACATCCTCCGCAGTGGCAACAGCACTGCCCATTAAATTATAACAAGTTAAACGTTCATAGCCACCTTCCATTGCAATGGTTATATTTCCAGCGCTTGGGTTAGGATAAATGGTCACATTGCTTTGTGTTACATTTTCGTCAATGCCAGTGATAGTGTTGGAATCAATGTAAATGCTGTCGAGGTATAAATTGTTTTCGTTTTCTGTTCTGTTGTCAAAATAGAGCATTACATTCTGATCGGCATACGCAGCCAGTGAAATGCTTATTTTTTTCCATTCTGCATTCGTTGTCGGGGTATAAAAGCTGGTGGTAAAATCAGGTGCCTGAACTACTAAATCTTGTCCACCTTTTTTAAAGACCACATTTTTGGTAATCCCACAGTCGTTAGACACACTGATGGTTAATGTATCAGAAGCGACATACGGAGAAGAATATACTTTGTAGGCGTAATAAAAAGATAAACTTGAATTGCTCTTCACTGTAAAACGTGGAGAAATGAGTGCATCATGTTCTCCATTTAGGCCTGTAGTAATATAGTTTTTAATCACTACAGCTTTGCTTCCCATTGAGGGAGCATTAGTTGCTTGTTCCCAGGTAATGTTCTTGTCCGGGTTGTCAATTGACCAATTTGCTGGAGGGAATGTACTCCCTTCAAAGCTTTCCATGAACGGTAGCGATACGGTTGGAATATTTAAAATACTGCGTGTCAAAGTGTCGTTTGATTTGTTTTCGTCCGTTTTGTTATTCGGTAAATTGGTGATAAAATCAAGTGTATTGTTAGTGTTGGTTAATGTTATGTCAGCCAAAGTTACAGTAGTTTTTTGAAGTGATGGCAACAATCCTGACCAGTGTTTGGTGGATACCAATTGTTGGTTTACATATACGTTGATGTCTACCGATTTTAAGGTGTCCAGTCCTAAGTTTGACAAATCAATTTTTGGAGACAACGTGCCACAAGCGTTTTCATTTGGAGCAGGTGAAACCAAATTTAACAAAGCGGCATCGGTAGCCAAGTCAAATGGTTTTGCCCCATCTGAAGTTAATAAGGAAGCTCTATCATTGGTGAGTGCTGAAACCATTCTGTCAACCTGACCCTGAGAAAACATGCTCATACAATCGTCATTCGAATAATCCATATAGTTCATGTACATTTCTCCATCAGCAGTGGTAGCGGGACAAACTTTGTAGGGATAGGTACGGCAACCAGTATTGGCATCATGGTGAAGAGGCGTGTCGGCAACATTGTCATTTCCGGTACAGTCAGATTTGTCGCCCCAGATGTGTTTTAAATTTAAGTAATGTCCAATTTCATGGGTGGCAGTTCGGCCCAATTGAAAAGGAGCAACTGCAGTACCTATTGTGCCAAAGCAATCATAAGTAATTACAACACCGTCAATGTCGGCCGAAGCGCCAGGGAAATAGGCATAGCCCAATACATTGTTATCGATGTTACATACCCAAATGTTTAAGTATTTGCTTGGATCCCAACCTTCAATGCCGCCCCTGGCTGTAAATTTCATATCATCATGCTCGTCGAAACTTATTTTGTTGGTGGCTGTTCTGGTAATTCCGGTAGTTGGATTTCCGTTGGGGTCACGTTTTGCCAACACAAATTGGATTTGAGCATTTCCCGCCAATCCCTGAAAAGCTGCAGGAGT
>Ga0209353_10000850_pt1 | contig 17941 bp, 21 predicted proteins | sample LauGreSpBDMM15SD_2_FD_187561 | JGI IMG/M metagenome (GOLD analysis project Ga0209353, IMG submission 187561) | Freshwater lake microbial communities from Lake Michigan, USA - Sp13.BD.MM15.SD (SPAdes) (version 2) | ecosystem: Environmental > Aquatic > Freshwater > Lake | place: Lake Michigan...
ATCGTATCAACTATAGTTAAATCTGTTATTGACGTATCTTTCAGAATATTTGTACCTGTTCCAGATTGTAAAATTACACCATCGCCAGACATTGTTACATCAAAATTACTGTTAACGGTAACATCATTACATATCAATGATTTTATATTTGTATTTCCTGAAGATTGTGATATATTGCCAGAACTTGCCAAACTAGTACATGTAGTTGCTTTCAAAGTGGCTGTGGCACTGGCATTAGACATGTTAATATTGCTATTAAAGGTTGCTGTATTAGTGAATTCTGATGACTTAAATATGTTTGTACCTGTCCCAGATTGATTTATTATAGCTGTTCCAGTCATAACGATATCATCATTATCATACAAAGATCCTGGAATACTGACATCAGCAGGTAATGTAATGGATCCCGTAACTGTCAAATCTGTAATGCTTGTTGTTTTTAATGTATTGGCAGTTGTACCAGTTTGTGATATACTTTTATTTGCTTGTGATATGTTACCTATTGAAGTATCTAGCAAAATTGTAGCCCCTGAAGTTTGTGTAAAATTACCGACTTGTGTATGAACTCCAGTAATAGTTGTAGCAGTTAAATTATTTAATGCTGATGAACCATATTGATTAATTGATGACGTAGCATACAATGTAATATCAGCGTCATTATTTAAGTATAAATCAGACATTCTATTTACACCTGTACTTCCAGTTTGATCTATTTTATTAGTTCCTGTTTGTACAATATCACAATTTGCTACTAATGAATTATTCAAAGTTGTACCGTTTGAAACAGTGTTATTTAATACGCTGGAAGTGGTTACTAACAACGTATCTATTGTCATATCTGTAGCCGTAACACTATCCGCATTAATAGAAACTAGGTCATTTAGATTAGTGTAGGCACTATTTAGAAAGTTCGACATATATTATAAATAATGATAAAAATAATAACAGAAGTTATAATATATGATGGACGAATCAGAAGTAATAAAAGCTTGTGAAAAGTACAATAATTTTGTGTGGAAGAACTCAAAACAAGGCGATTGTAAAAAATATAAATATATCAATGCTGATGGTAAAATATCATTTATACATGTTACTATTGATAAGCATATGCGACGTCATGACGCTATGAGAATTGATGAAAAGACAATGGAACAATTATTAGAAGACCAATTGACAGACGAGGAATAACTATTTTTTCCCTTTTTTTGCAATATCTTTAGCTATTTTTTTAGTTGCATTTTTTATTGTTAACATATTGTCACTTTTATAAACTGTGTCTGTTTCTTTACCTCCAGCAATTACATACAAATTTCTTAAATGATCTAATTCTGATTGCTTTTTAATATGCTCTTTCAATTGCGTAAATGATCCGCCAATTACTTTAGGGTTTGGAAATTTTGCTACTTCCATGTATTCCTTTATTAATGCTTCTTTGTTTTTATAGGTTGGATCTAGTATCATTGGTTTAGCTTCAGGTTCTTCGTCATCACTGTTTTCATCGTTTTCTACATCTTCTGCTACTGTTGGTAGTTGTGGGGCCTTTTCTGCAATTTCGGATAGGCGATCTGGAATAGGAGGTGTTTTAAAAACATCATAAGTAAATGTTTCACCGCCATAATCGCTATTATCACCACTTTCGCCAGATACTGAACTAGACCTAGAAGCTATAGGATTATTGTCATCCATTGCACTTAAATTAACTTCTGTAATGGGTGCACCGTCATTTTCAAAATGATCACTCCCTGCTGTGGATACTGCTCCACCATCTCCCTTTAATGTTTCATCAATGGCGTCATCTGCTAATTCTTGTATAGCTGTAGCATTTGCAAATCTACTACTACTTTTATAATTTTCTGGGCCCATTAAATCAGGTGCTGAGTGTGAAAACATTGGAACATTTGCGCTACTGTTCTGTTGAAATTGGTCAAATCTACTACCAATATCTGATATTTGATTATTATTGTATATTAATGCGTTTCCTGTTAATGTTCTCAAACTATCATATCTATTAATAGAGTCATTTTTAAATTTCATATAGTCATCTGCAATAGCTCTAAATTGTGGGTTCATATCATCGCCTCTTTTTTGTTTTTCTTCCAATGCTCTGAGTGTAGCTGATGCAATTTCAGTATTTAAATTTGCAGTATGTGTAAATTGTGTTGGTGGTAGTTCAGAAGATACAGACCCTTTCATATGTTTACTAGATCCTTTCGGTTCTCCAAAATTATCATATGTTTTTTTTGATTGTTTACTTGTCGGTACTTTCTCATTTTGGTTAGCAATCCTTTTTTTATAACGTTTATTTTTACGCTTTAAATTCTTCTTTTGTGACTTAGACAATAAGCCTAACTCCTTTAAATCATGGATTGTTAAATATAAAGTTTTTTGTTCTTTCGCCATTATATATATTCACGTGATAATATATTTAGTCCATAAAAAAGCCATCCATATTACCCACATTATTATGTGTAACAGTTATTTTTGATTTTCTGTTTTGTTGACTACTAAAAGCACGTTCATTACTTGGTTTTGACGGTTGTTTTACAGGCTTTGCAGGTGGTTCATACTCAGATTCTGAACTATCTTCATCTGATGAAGAATCAATAACAATTCTATATTTAGTTTTCTTGACAGGTTTTTTAACTTTCTTTTCTTTTGGTTCTATAACTACTTCTGGTTCACTTTCTGTACTTTCTACCTCGGAATTAACTGGGGTTGGTGGTACTACTTGTGGTTTAGGTTGTTCTAATACTTTTGGAGGTTCCGCAATGGCTAAAATAGCTTTTGCCTTTTCAATTTGTTTCTCCTTTAGTCTTAATGCTATGTTTTCCTTTCGCTTGGCTGCTGACTTTGCAAATGCATCTATTTGGGCTTGTGAACGTGGTTTTTTCGGCTTTTCAGATACTACAGGCATGTCGACTTTAGGAGCAGAGACTACAGGAATGTCGACTTTAGGAGCAGAGACAATAGGTGCTACTTTTGGTATTTCTTCTTCAACTGTATTTATTTGTATTTTGCTTTTTTTTGGCTTGGTCAGACTATCTACGTTATCGGCGCTCATTATAATTATATCAAAGAAAATAATTTATCAAGTTATGGTATAACAACATGCAAATAATTGAAATCCCTAATCCTGACGCTACTAAAATGGTGCCAATCAAGGAAAAACAAGACATTTACATACCTGAAATCATTGATAAAAACATACCTCGCAGGAATGGATTTGTAAGCATTTTTTCGGGCTCGGGAGGCTCTGGCAAGACATCCCTTATGTTAAATATGTTTAAATCAAAGACAATGTATAGAGGTAAATTTCACCATATTTATTATATATGTCCGATGAGTTCTTTTTTATCAGTAGCAAATCATCCATTTGCCAAACACGATAAAGTATATCATGAATTAACTGTAGAGATACTTGAATATATATATCTTGAGTTAAACGCAATAAAAACGCGGGCAGAAGAAAGAGAAAAGAAACGCAAACAAAAAGCACTAGAAAAAAAGAAAGGTGTTAAAACAATCCAATTTGAAGATGTTGTAGAAGAATCAGATGTAGAAGATGAAGAAGATGACATACAATATAGTTGTGTCATAATTGATGATTTTGCAGATTCATTAAAGGACATAAACATACAAAGACAATTATCCAAAATGTTAATTAAAGCAAGACATATATGTTGTAGTTTTATTTTTACACTTCAAAGTTACTATTATTTTCCAAAGATTCTAAGAAAACAAATTACAAATGTCATTCTATTCAAGCCCAAAAATATAGAAGAATGGAATAGTATAGCAAAAGAATTATTAAAATTTAATAAAGAGGATGGAATGGTTATGTATGATTACATTTTTGATGCTAATTATAATCATTTAGATATAAATACGGTTGAGGGTACATTTTATAAAAACTTTAATTTACTAGAAATAAAAAATGTATAACAATAGTATATGAATTATAATATTGTAACTTGTATTAATTGTTCCTTAAATTTTTATATTTCGGACGGTAGTTGTTGTTATAATTGTACTAAGGCTTATTGTTTGCCATGTACCGATTTAACTGATGTAATATTTAAACATGAATCATGTAATTATTGTATGCCATGTGCTGAAACAATGGGATTAAAAGAACCTGTTATTAGCCCTTGATAAATAGGATTTGTCGTGAGCTTGCAAAGGGTTCACAAATGCAGTATTTGGAATAGTCACATGCTTTCCACCATGCTGAGTTAATGATAATAATGATACTGGATCTGTTTGAGTTCTAATATCAGTTTGTTTACTATCGATTTTTTTACCGATTGTTCCAAGTCCTACCCCTTTATCTAATGTCACTACTTTCTTAGCGCCAGAGTATTCGGCTAGGGATCCCCCAAGCGAATGACCGACCGCGGTTACTGGTTTTTGATACTTTGCTTTGACATCTTTTACAATTTGTTTTGATTCTTGAAAACGTGGCGTAAATCGTCCTAAACCTACTGCCATGGCCAAATCTGTACCAACATCAGCCCATTTTCTGGTACCTGTAAATGCTACCGTCGGGTTATTGTCTTTATCTGTAAAAACTTTGTGATTTCTGTTTGATAGTTCCCTATCTATTCTGTAACCTTGGTCAAATGCTGTTTTAGCTCCTTTATCAACTCCTTCATAACTAGCCTTTACAAGACTACTTAACTGCTCTTTAGACACTGCTTTCGGTGAAAATCTGTTCATTTTGTATATCATTAGTCAATATAATTTCTTCGTTAGAATCAGAAATACCTGCTTGTTTCTGCCTTTCTTTCATTTCTTCCAATGGTGTTTTAGCTTTCAAAACCATCATTTCAATTACTTTATCGAAACCAGGTAAATTTAACATACCTTCAGGAAATTGATTCTCAAAAAATTCTTTTGATTTATATTTGTTATTGTATTGCAATTTTTCCCAATCTAAACAATCTTTTTTAAATACTCTAAAAGTTAATTCACCTGGTAATATACCTCTATTTAAATCTTTAATTACGCTTTTCGAACTTCTACTCATAATATATTATATACACATAATTTATACAATGGAATTAGAGAGCATACAAATAACCTTAAATTCAAAATTTGCTACAAATTATATAAATGGTTCACGTTCAAATTGTGAGTTTTATTTACCTCAAATAGAAATACCAATACAACATCATATATACATATCTGTTCACAGTGCAAACATACCATATTCATTTTATAACATTGATAGTACAAACAATACATTAATTTATGTCATTAGTAGCATTTCTACAACAATTACAATCACACCAGGAAATTACAACGCTATTCAGTTAGCCGCTTACTTACAATCATTAATGCCTAATTTTAGAGTTACGTATAATTCTATTACAAATAAATTTACTTTTTTAAATACAACATATGATTTTGCATTTAATACATCATCTAAATGCTTTTCAATATTAGGATTTTCAAATACAAATGTAACAAGTATATTAAAAAGTCTGACAAGTGACAAATGTGTAAATATGCAAACTAAACAATGTATAAATATCATGTCTAATTTCTCTACAGGCAATATAAGTAGTTTTGATATGAAAAGTAATAAAATGTTGTGTTGTATTCCATTAAATACGCAACCATATTCAAATATAATTTATGAAAATCCATCAAACTTTAGAAGCAATTTATATACGAATGTTATAAGCTACTTAAATATAATGATAACAGATCAAGAAAACAATGTATTAGATTTAAATGGTTTAGACTGGTCCCTTGTATTACAGTTGGATATTATTAATTTTGTGTAAATTTATTATTATATCACGTATAGTTATATAATCGTTGAATGAACATTTTAGGCATCAAAGGTAATAGAAAATCAGTGCAACTAGGTAATAAATTGCCTCCATCTGGGTACTTTCATGGTATCAAATCAGGTTTTAAAAACGACATTATGGGGGCGGTAAAAGCCAGGGCAAACCCAGAAATTAACAAAGAAAATTCTAATGTTATAGATTCTCAAAAAATGCCCACAGGTATAGATAAACTTAAATCTTATGTATCATCTAAATCTGGTTTAGAAAGACCAAATAAATAATAATTTTTTTTATCGCATGATATAATATACATTTATGTCAAACCTTCCAAGACAATTAAAATATGGCTCAAAGGTCGAGTCTGCTATGGCCAAATCATATAGAACCAATATCGCCCCACAAAACGGCACAAACGGATATGTGTTAGGAAATACAATTACAGTTAATATTCCTACAAGAAATAATTTAGTTTTAGTTCCTCCAGAAAGTTATTTAAAATTTGATGTCACGTGTCTAAATGGTGCAGGTGCCGCTAATCCTATTCGTTGGGATAGTTGCGGAGCTCATGGATTGATTCAACGTATTAGAGTTTATAGTGGTTCTAACTTGCTTGAAGACATTGATAACTACGGTTTACTAGCTAAAATGATGTTTGATTTGCAAGTTCCAACAGATGCTTCTTATGGTAAATACAATATTTTAGCGGGTACTAGAAACGATCTAAAAATTACTGGACAGACAAATACAGATTATGGCGCTGATGATGCTCTCACAAGAGCTGAAATATTGGCAGGTAATGCATTGGCTTTAGTTTCTCAGGTTAACTCTGGGGCTAGTTTGGTCGCTAATGCTGGTATTGCTGCAGCAACCGCCACAACCGCTACAACTTATTGTCTAAACTTGATTTCAATTATTGGAACACTTTGCAGTCAAAATTATTTCCCGTTGTTTGCTTGCACATCTGCCCCTTTGAGAGTTGAAATTCAATTAGCATCAGACCCAACTCAATGCTTGGCATCTACTACCGCAATTTCATCCGTTACATTGAATAACGTTGAATACGTCGCTAATTTCATGGAATTGAGTGATGAAGCAATGAGCGTTATTAATGGATCTTTGGATGGTCAGCCATTGCAATTCGCTTTACAAGCATACAGAAATTTCGGTCATTCCGCTGCTTTGGTTAACGCTACTAATACACAAGTATCTATGCCTATACCTGCTAAATTCTCAAGTCTTAAAAGTATCTTGATAGGTGTAAGAGATCAACAATTAGGAGCTTTAACACGATTCCCATTTAGTTGCACAACTAACGGAATAACCCAATATAACTTTAGAATTGGATCTCAAATATTACCATCAAAAGCACCTAACACATTGCCTGAAATGTTTTCAGAAGTGATGAAAGCGATGGGCTCTATGTCTGATATGAACTATCAACCATCTATAGAAAATACATCGTATTCTTTGGCAATAAGCCCAACCGTTGATCTCGCAGGTACTACTAATTCAGGTTCTTTCTATATTGGTATTGATTTGGAAAACTATCCAAATGCTTCAAAAGATACTATGTTCGCAGGTTACAACAGTTCTACTGATGATATTTTCGCAATTATGAACTTTACCGCAGGAGGTAACTACACAGCAAGATTTGACGCCTACGCATTACTTGACGAAGTTATTGTCTTCCAAAATAACACATGCTTTGTTAAGTTTTAAGCATACAATTTATTAAAATATAATATCTATTTATAATGTATAAATGAATATCGAAACATCACAATTAGTTTTAAGAACTATTGATTTAGAACCCGCCAATAATGCTAATGGACAGCGAGGAACCATTAACGGAAGTAATTTTAGAATGACTTGGAATAACGTAAATTTAAGACTTTTACTTGGTCCAATGTATGAAAAATATGATTTGTTTAATTTAGTTTTAAAAACTGTATCAATGGGTAATATTGGAGGTGCTAAAGTAGGCGCTAATTTAGACAGTAATAACGTTTTACTTAATATCAGTGGATTACCTTTTATTAACCAAACATATGACGTTTATGGAGGAATAAGACAAATCGCTACATTAGGAACATTTCAAGTTGCCAGCTCAACTTTTACCAACAAAGACTATTTTGATAATGTAGCTTTGACATTTGGAAAAAGTCAGGATTCGTGTAATATAACAATTAATTATACAAAAGCGAATGACAATGCTGAACCAGATGTATCTTTTTTAGCGTTTGGTGATGCGGTGTTTATATTTAGTATTATAGGAATACCAAAAGAGGAAGGGAATAAAAATGGGTCTAGGCTGTTTTAGGATTATACTTATATAATGTAATTTCATAATTAAATTTACCATTTTCTAATTTATTAATTTGTTTATAAAAATGATTTTTGGCAATTTTATAATCATCAAAATCTTTTGTACATTGCATATCAATGTCTGGAAAAATTATTATAATTCTGAATTTCATTATAATATTGATTTTTAAATTAATTATCGGTTGATACACTTGTATGTTTATCTACGTCATAATTTTTGTATTTATCTTCTAACTTTTCATACTTGACTAGTTTCAATACATTTGTTATGCTTTCATACACATTTTCTGTTAGCATTAAATCATTAGGAGGCCAATTTATTTCTTTTACATTTTCATCTATTGCTAAAACGTAATGATCAACAAAAAAATACTTTCTATCTTTAAAATTATTAATTGGTAGCAAAACAGTTTTATCTGCCACCCACTTTAATTTTTTTACTCTTACTCTATTACGGGTTCTCGTAAAACACATATGTTCATTTCCTTCAATTTTTCCACTTGTAACAATAAAATATTCGTCGCCATTTTTAAAACATGTATTTTTTCCCAAAAATTCCATTTTTTTCTATATACTATACTTAGAAAATTATTTACCAGAATTTACGCGTTTTTTGAATTCAGACATAATAAACAAAACTCTTCACCATAATCTTTACGGTCACATTGTAATAAGTGTGTTGTATTATATATTTTTTCGTATTCTATCATCGACTTATATAACTCATCTTCTCCAATTTGTTTATCTAGTTTTATCACATTAACACCACAATCACAACAATAAAGAGAGTTGCATTTAAAACATTGGGAGTATGGAACGGCGCACCAAGTACACATTTAATTATAATCTATACTTAGAAAAAAATATTTGCAGGAATTTACTCGTTTTTTTCGTTAACATTTTCATTTTTTTCCAATAAAATTTTATTTTTTAGCTTTCTTCTTTTTTCACAAAACTTAGTCATTTGGTGTTTTTGCATTTGTTGATGTTGTACAATTCTACCGCAATGTTCACAAGCTTCTTTTAAACATACTTTCTCTTTGATTTTGTCTTTGTTTTCCCTGTGGTATTTATCATTGTATTCTTTTTGTTTGGCTGGATCGGTATAAACCATTTTTTCTATTTGATTTCTATAACTTAGTAATAGATAATATTTCTTTAGATGTATTTAATTATTTTATTTACTATATATTAATAATTTATTTTGTGGTTTAATTATATATGAGCAAAAAAAAGCCTACATCGTTTCAAAATATCCTAAATGAGCTAAACATCGATGAAACGTTTACTAAAGCAGAAAAAAACCAAAAGAAAGAATACAATTCAATAGCCGACAATATACCTCCAGAACCAGATTACAACATGATGGCAGATCTTTTGACGCTACCTACTGCACAATTTGGTTATAAGTTTCTGTTTGTCATTGTTGACTTGGCTACTAAAGAGTTTGATATGGAACAAATGAAAACTAAAACACCAGAAGCGGCACTATCAGCAATGAAAAAATGCTTTGAACGAAATTATATTAAAAAACCTTATGCCAGTTTAAAAACTGATGGTGGAGGAGAGTTTAAAGGAGTATTTCAAAAGTACTTGTATGATGAAAGTATATTACATAAAACAACAATGCCAGATAGACACAGTCAATTAGCAATGATAGATAGTTTATGTCGTCAAATTGGAAGATTAATAAATGGTTATTTAAATACGAAATCTTTGAAAGCAGGTAAATATAAAAATGACTGGTTAAAAGTATTACCAACCATTAGAGAGAAATTAAATGAACATAGAACACGTAATGTTAAGTTGCCCAAAAATCCAGATGAATTTCAATATCCATTATTTGACAATTTGAAAGAAGTCAAAAGCGGAAATAAAAAAACAAAATTTATAGAAGTTAAACCAATTTATAATATTGGTGATATGGTGTATCGTAAGTTGGATGCTCCTAGGGATGTATTAGGGCAAAAACTTAGCGGAAACTTTAGAATGGGTGATGTAAGATATGACACTACACCACGTAAAATTATTAATGTATTTTACATGGGTGGAAGAGGACCATTATACAGATATTATTTAGAAGGTTTCCCTAATGTTAGTTATCCTGATTCTGATTTAAAAAGAGTTTAAACTTTTTTATAACTATTGCAATGTTTCCATTTAATAAGACCAGTTGTTTTATCCTCAGATATTAATGTACTGTCTGTAAATGTCATTTGACAATCAAATACTACGCTATCAGTATGAACTCTTACTACATTTTCTATTGAACATAATGCGATTTCAGCAATTTCATTACGTCCGTAACCTGTTACAAATGGTTTTAATCTAATATTGTATGCATATGGTTCTTTACAATCTAATAACTCATAATAATCTACATCATTTCTGTTATCTTCATGTCCAATTATTTTATAATCATTATTGTCTTTCATTCCAATTGTAACACCATTTTTACGCATTTCTTCCATTTCCTCAAACGTTTTAAATGTGGCATGTTTTGCATTCATATGGCCCCATGCGCTACTTATTAAATGTTTTACTAATTTATTTTTTGGAAACATATTTTTAATTTTATCTAGTTTATTAAACCAGTTTTCACAAATTGAACGCATTTCAACCATGTCACAAGTTTCGTATAAATATGCATTTGGTTTGTCGTCCTGTATTAATTCAATATTAACGCCAAATTCTTTTTTATGTTTCATTGCAAATGCCAAGTTAATATTTAAATATGTATTTGCGTGAGAAAAACCAAATATAGCCCTAAATTTATCATTGTCACAAGTTATTTTTACTCTATAAAATCCATGTTTTAAATCTTTTCTCTTGGGTAATTCAGTTAACATGTATTCTTTACCTGCTTTAGTTGGTATCATAAGACTGCTTTTCAATATTTGAGCGTAAAAACTTCTGTAATCATATCCAAATGATTCAATTGTTTTTCCTACACATTCTTTACTAATAAACTGTACTCCACCGTTATGACATGCTTCAAAATACTGATACTCAATCGGTGAAATTGGTTCGTGATTGCCATAATGCTTTTTACAGAAATAATTGAATACTCTGGCTACTGCTCCATAATCACTTATACTATCTCGGTAATCAAAATCTGGTATAATATGGCCTTGTATTTCATCACACCAGTTATTAAATCTGTCTAGATATTCAGTTAAAAATTCATCTGTTACGTCACTATCATTTTGTTGCATTACAATAAATTTGCTAATGTCAGGGGGTAATTTATCCACTATTTTTATTTCTTTTGTTTTGCTGTCAATTACTTTGTGTTTTCCATCTTTCATTTTTATTCTTATTAAAAAATGTAATGGTTGTTTTGTTGCTTTCTTTACATACTTTATTTTTGTAAATTTATTAATGATTTCCTCATTCTCATCACAGTCATAAACATACCACTTTTTAATAGGACTACACCACTTTGCACCCATGGCCTTGACTTCATCTTTTTGATCAATCGTTATATCCAAATAAATTTTTGGTAGATTCAAATTTTGAAAGTTAATTTTTGACATATTTTTTTATTTACTATACTGTAGTATTATATAATAAATCTTTAGGTGTATTTAATTGAATTTTAAATTATTTATTCATGACCGAGTATATTTACTGAATAACTTCTACTATCACAATCATCGCGATATGCTTTATCTGTTTTATATAGATGATCATGTTTAGCTTTTCTATCGGTTTCCTTTTTAATACACTTTTTACATTGATAGTATTTATGCTCATCTACATACCCATTATCATATTTGGTTGTTATAGTATCCATTTTATGAACCTTTTTACGTTCTTTAAACTGTCGACATTCAATACAATAACACAATTTTCTCTTATTATTGTGTGTTTCAATAATTTCTTTTGCTTTGTTTATATCCATACCGTGAATAGCTAGCATATTAAATTTCATGATATCAATATTTACCCCATACCAACATTTATTATTGTTATCCCATTTCAGATTCATTTCTTTAGCCATTTCTTTTTGATCGAATGCAACTTCATAAAATACTTTTATTTTTGACATTTTGTTAATTTTTCTATATACTCTTATAGTGGAAAATCTTTAAGTGTATTTACGCGTTTATTTTGTGTAATTAAATTATTGTTTTTTACTAAAATATTCTTGGTCAACAGGTTCCAAAACATAAAGTACAATTTGTGAAAACTCACTAGTAAATTTTGTTTCATCTTTTACTCTTCCTTTATAATAATCTTCTTCATTTTTGAATTCTTGATATCCTGTATAATATCCTTTCATTGTTTTCATACCGTCTGGGTTAACTGCTTTAATCATATATTTCATGTCTCGTTTTGATGCTTTTAATTTGGCTTCAAATGATTTGGCAAAGTCGTTAATTTGTTTTATATTAAACTTTTTATTATCCTCTAAGTTTAATTGTATTACTGTTTCTTGTGAATCTCCATGATTTCTTTTTAATAATACAGTTTCTTTCATTTTTTGGTTTTTAATTTCTTTATTTTTTTTCGGTGGCATTTTCTATATAATCTATATACAAATTATTTATTTAAGTGTATTTAATTAATTTTCATTTTAACTATACTTTAAAATAAAATCATTTGTTATTAATATAAACAAATGATAGAAACAATAGGAATAATAGTAGTTTTAGCGATCATAACTGGTATCGCTTTAGCTGTAGCATGGTGTAACAATTGTTATCATGCTAATTAATTTTTACCATATAGATAATTCACTTACCATATTTTCCATCATTTCGGATGGGGAACATTTAGGCTTTTTCTTGTCAAGTTTCATTTTTGCAACTTCATTTGATTCAGCATCCATTTTTGTTTTTGTAGCCGTAATATCTTTTTGTATTTCTAAAAGTTGGTGGATTTGTTCATATCTTTCTAGTTTTTGTTTTAGTAAGTCATATTCAGATTTTGCAATCATTTCAGTAATAGGGCCCTTAACTCCACCTACAGGAATTTCTACATTTTCTTCTTCATCTTCTTCGTCACTACATTCATCATTTACATGGTCAACATTAGGATCTAACCACTTTTTGTCAAAGAAAGATTTATACAAATCACTTTTAGAAATTATGTATTTGTAATGCTGACCCATAGTCGGGGTTCCAGCAAATTTTTTAGATTCAATACCCATTATATTTAAATACTTTCCAATTTGAATTTTACTTGTCTTATCATTTGTTGTTTTAAAGTATGTATCAAAAAATATATTTGTTCTCTCTGATATTCCACGCCCCTTTAATACATAATGTTCTTTAATATACTTGTGAAATTGTGGCAATGCTTCAACCATTTTGGCCTGTTTACTTACTGTTAATTCGTCTTCATCCTCGTTCCAATTTGTTAAAGTAGCATAATGGATCATCATTTGTTGATAGTAAGCCAGTCTAACAGTAGGATTTGCAACAACTTTTGTCATCATTTTGAAATACTCAATATCACCTATTCTACTTTCATCAATATCATTAGTATGATATCTTTTATTATTAGTTTGTGATAAAGTTACTGCATTATTATTTGTTGTGATAATCATATTAAATGTGTTCTTGATTGGGTAAGCTGTTTGGTGCATTGTTCTGCTATCAAAATCAGGTTCTGTTATTAATCCTTTTAATTTGTCGGCTACACATTTCCAGTTACTGCCCTCTACTGGTAATTCATCGGCATTTACTAAAACACATCCTTCAAATGGTTTAGTATATGTTGTTATTGTTTCCACTGATGATGTTTTATACATACTATCTCCTAAAATAGGTTTAATCAAATCATTCAAAAATATACCTTTTCCTGATCTTTCAGCACTTTGCCAATACAAGCATTTTCTTAGTTTTCTACCTGCAAAAGTACAAGCAAAAAAGTTTTTATTGAATTCAAAAGATTTTTTGTTTTTAGAACATAATACATTAAATAAATGATCATCAATTTTTTGGAGTTGATCTTTTATAAATGGTGTAATTTCTACCATGGGGCTATTAATATCTATTTTGTACGGTTTTGCCATATTTAAAAAATGTTCCTCAAATTTAACTCCTCTAATTGTATTGACCTGTTTGAAAATTTTTGGCTTTGTAAAATCAATTATTGGTTTGTAGTTATCTTTCATAAAATCAGTTGATTTCAAATATTTAGATACAGAAAATTCAACAGTTTTAAATTTTTTGGTTGCTTCATCTGGTACACTAAACGTTATAGAAAGATCATTGGGTATCATCTTAGTGGCGTCCAATTGGCTATAAAGATCAAATGTTAATCCATCGAATACAAATATATCTTTCTTATACCTAAAAAAGAACTGTTTAACGTAAGCCTCTACCTTGGCGATTTCTTCATTATCTATTAAAGTTTTTGCGTAGAATTCATCAAAAATTATATCATGTTTTTGTAATACTTTTTCTTTAGTTTTTGTATTTTTAGTTTCAGATTTTTTACTTTGCATTTTTTCGTTTTCTATAAACTAGATTTATATAATATTTATTTAAGTGTATTTAATAATTTTTTAATTTTACTATACTTTAAAAAAAATTCAATCAAAATTTATTTTTAAATCTTCATTCAAAATTATTTTTGTTTTTATTTTTTCTATATTTTCTAATTTCTCTTTTAATGTTCGTCGTTTAATTTCCTTTTGCAAAGTTAAGGGTTTTGGTTGCCTTGGCTTCTTTGGTTTTATTGGATGATTTTGTCTATATCTAGCCTTAAATTCCTCTCTACGACTGAGATAATACTGATGCTGATAATCCATAATATAATACCTACACATTATATATACAATGTCTTACAATAAATTTAGTGCCATTAAAATTGGTGGTAGTAATGTGAATACAATTCCATCAACATTCAACGGGACAACATTAAATACATCATTAGAAGTGACTGGGCAAGTAATGAATTATGGAAATACATACAGTCAAGGAACATTATATTTAGGTAATGAAACATCTGTATATGATTCAGAGACTTTAATAACTACATATACAGATACAGGGGGTAATATTGTGGTTAAATTATTAGGCGTTACATACACTATAACACCACAAATATTATCTTATCTTTCAACATTGTCATCTAATGTACAAACTCAAATAAATAGTATTACTGGAGGCTCTGGTGCATATGTTACATTGTCAGGATCACAAACAATAACAGGGTTAAAAACATTTAATAGCGGTTTGTATTCAAAAAGTGATGTTATTATTTATAAAAATAGTGATAACACAAAATATTGGTATATAAACTCTAATGCAAATACTTTAATCGGTTATTGGAATGGTTCAGGATCATCCATAGCTTTTAATGGAGACACTGGTACAGGCGCTTTTTCTGGTTCATTGAGTGCTAACGGTGGTTTAACTTCTACAACTTACACAGCATCAGGTTTAATAGCTGCTAACGGTGGTTTAACTTCTACAACTTACACAGCATCAGGTTTAATAGCTGCTAACGGTGGTTTAACTTCTACAACTTACACAGCATCAGGCTTAATAGCTGCTAACGGTGGTCTAACTTCTACAACTTATACAGCATCAGGTTTAATAACAGCAAATGCAGGCATAACCCTAGGAGGGGGGACATTATCAGCGTTTTCAACTACGGTAGGTTCATCATGTTTTTTTAACGCTTCGTCAGGTTATCCAAATACAACTAGAACACATATATTAAATGAATTAAGAGTAGTAAATAATACAATTCCATCAGGTGGATTCACAGGTAATTTATCGGCTAGTATTGGTAATGGTTTTTTAATGGGTTGGAATGCTGGTGGCTCTGGTGCTGTAGCACACTTTATAAATTCTACAGATTTAGGCGGAACAAGTGGATTTAGATTTTATAATTATACTAACGCAGGTGTATATCAATCTACCAGTTTAATTTTAAATTCAAATGGTACCGCAAACACACCAAATTTATTAACTTGTGACGGTGGTTTGACTATTCCAACAACAAAAGTATTAACATTAGTTGGCAATATATCCGCAAACTCTGCCACTATTACACCAGTTGAATTAAGTTATTTGGATGGTGTAACATCTAATTTACAAACACAAATCAATTCTATTACTGGAGGCTCTGGATCTTATGCTACATTATCAGGGACACAATCTTTTACAGGTAATAACACTTTTACAGGTGATGTAGTATTTTCAAAAGTAGCAGGAGCAATAAATATTAATAATGGTGCAACAATGACATTTTCGGGTGGTTCTGCTTTAACTATATCGGCATCAGGTTTTTTAAATGTTAATGGTGTTTCATTAGATTCCACTACACTATCTTATATTCAAACTTTGACAAGTGACGCACAAACACAATTAAATAATAAAGCTGGAATATCAACAAATAATACATTCACAGGTGTTAATTATTTTAACAACAATGATGTCTATATGGCTCACCCGACTAACGTCGCAACATTTAGACTCCGTTCAAGCAGACCAGCAACACAAATTGAGTTATTCCCTGAAACAAATTCAAGAATAAGTCTGGGGTCATCTTCTGGTTATCCTATGATTCAATTAAATGAAACACAGTTTATAAATGGTTCAGTTAATAATGCATCAACAATTACATTACCGTTATACAAACATTATATTTACAGAACTACAACAACCAATTTTACAATCACTTTGCCAGCTGTAACGTCATCACATCAGGGTTATTCAATTAAACTATTTAAAACAGCCTCGACAGCTTTATCTCAGGTTCTAACAATTAACGCAGATGCAACAAATAGAATATTAGAAGCAAATTCAATGACTGAATTGACTTCCAGTGCTGTAATATTAGGTGCTGGTATCACTTCTTGCGAATTAGCCATATGTGTTTTACAATCTGGGACGATTGGATGGATAGAGCGTAGTGATTTAAGACTAAATGCTCCCAATATATGGAGTGCTAACAATACATTTAGTTCAGGCCTAACTTCAAGTGGTGCAATTGTTTCAAGTGGTATAATAATGAGCGGGACAGGGAATGTTTTAACGTTTGCAACACCTATTACAGATTCCGTAACAGCAACAGAATTGTATAATCTAAAATCTAGCTCATCAAATATACAAACTCAATTAAATAATAGACCTCAATTAGCAAGCTCTAATACATTTACTAATACAAATCAGTTTAATTCTGGTATAATAACTCAAACAATAGAACCTGTAACGGTTGGATCATCTTTAAACATTGGTTTGACATCAACACAAAATATAAAATTTGGTTCCGATTCAGTGGCCAATGCTTTCAGGTTTAATAATACATTAGATTTTTTAACAACTACAAATATTACTACGAACACAACTTTAGCATTTCCATTAAGTTCAACATATATAATTAGATCTGCTACAGGAAGTTTGACTATTACACTACCAGCCGTTACATCATTTCATGTAGGAAAACAAATTAATATAGTTAGAACTGGGGGGTCATTAACAAATGTAATAACAATAACGCCAAATGCATCCAATAGAATAGTAGAAGCAGGAACAATAACAGAGTTAACATCGTCAGTAAATATTTTAGCATCTGGTAATACATCAACTACGTTAGTAATTGGTATTTTAGATTCTGGTTTATTTGGATGGATAGAAGTAGGTGAATCAGCTAAAAAGAATATTGCAAACACATATACAGGAGTTCAAACATTTTCATCTAGTCCTGTATCAAATGGGACTGCAAGTTCTAATACAAATTTAATTACTTTACAAGATATGAGAACTTATTTCGGTGTATATTTGTACGTATCAATAGCAACTGGAAATGTGATTAATCATAGGTTAATAAAGTCAGTAACCAATTTAGCATCA